>FWPU01001925.1_pt1 | contig 21183 bp, 15 predicted proteins | sample 2228361 | NCBI WGS metagenome assembly FWPU01 (sample SAMEA103939777, study PRJEB20133) | metagenome
TCGTATGGGGGCTTGGGTGTACCCAGAATGATGAGTGGTGTTACTACTGCCTTCTACCTCCAACAACCGATTTGATGCGATTTCCGTCCAATGTATAGTTGAGCGGAAAGTGGCGGCTGCCGCACCGCGAGAGCAGCCCCAGGCGTGACCAACGACATCAACCCCTGACCTACTCAGGAGGAACAAGCCACTTTCCGCTCCAACGGTTGTTGGACGGAAATCGCCGGCGACCCTTGACGCCCGGCTATGGAGTTCTTACCCTCGCACCCTCATGGCCCAGAAGCGACCCCTGCGCCCTGGCGAACCCGCTTCCCAGAGGCGGCGTGGGCTGCCCAGGCAAGCGGACGACCTCCACGCGACCGGTTGGGAGATTCTCTTTTGCCCGCCGGCCCCTCCCCCGGCCGCCTGGGACGCCCCCAGGCATACGTCTCCCTTCCCGCTGCCGGGCTTGGCCGACTCAGGCGGCTCTTCGCTGCCGGTCAACGGCTGAACCTGGCTGCGGCCGCTGACCCGCGACGAGGGGTTCCAGGTCCCGTTTACGCACCATCCGCCCCAGCCCGCACACCGGGCAGAGCAGCAGGTCCACACCCGTCAGCCGCTGCACCACGACCTCATACGCTTCCGGTTGCACCACGGGCAACGCCGGGTCCAGTCCCAACAACTCGCGGCAGCGCCTCAGCTTCTCTTTCCGCTGCTGACCCCCCAGCAACCCGTAGTACCGAATCCGCACGAACCGTTTGGGCAGCACGTGCTGCAGGAACCGCCGGATGAACTCCTCGGCCTCCAGAACCATCTCTTTCACTCGACCGCTATCCTGGTTGTCCCGCCACAGAAAGCGCACTTGCCCGTCCTCGATGCCCAGCAGCCGATAGTTGGCAAACGCCCCACGGTTCAGGTCCTTGCCCAGGTAGTCAAACACCTGCGCCGGGTTGCCAAAGGTCTCTTTGGCATACACGTTCCACTTCTTGGCCTGCATCTCGGCCAGCAGGGCCTCGAACGGCTCGGCCTGAGCCAGCCCGGCGCACGCTCCGCCAAACCGCAGCGCCCCGGCCCGGTACGCGGCCCGCAACCCCTGGCAGAAGCGGTCCCGGAACGCCGCCGACAACTCGACCGTGGAAAACAGATACCCTTTGGGGCAGGAAATCCATCGCTCCCCAGCGGCCGACAGTGCCCCGCCGGTGACGATGCAATGCAGGTGCACATGCTGCCCCAGATCCTGCCCCCAGGTGTGCAATGAGGCCACGATGCCCACCTGCCCGCCCAACTCCCGCTCGCCAAACGTCTTCAGGGTATCGGTCGCCGCGCGAAACAGGAGGTTGTACACCACCTCCTCATTCCAGCCCACCAAGGGGTTGATGGCATGGTCGGTGGTGAACACCACGTGAAAGTACTCGATGGGCAGCCACTCCACCTCGCGTGCTGCCAGCCACTCAGCCCGCTTCAAGCCGCCGCACTTGGGGCAATGGCGATTCCGACACGAGTTGTACGAAATCCGCAACGTCCCACAGTTATCGCACTCGTCTACGTGACCGCCCAACGCGGCGGTGCGACAGTGCTCGATGGCCCACATGACCTCCCACTGCCAGGACGTCAGTTTGTGCTTGCGGCGATACGCCTCCCCATACTGGCGAAAGATGTCCGCCACCTCGTATGGGGGCTTGGGTGTACCCAGAATGATGAGTGGTGTTACTACTGCCTTCTACCTCCAACAACCGATTTGATGCGATTTCCGTCCAACTATTGATTATGCGGAATCCGCCTTTGCCCAATGTTCTTGCATCTTATACGGAATCCGCCCAACTCCCCTCAGAAATTGCTTTTCCGGAAATGTTCCGTATAATATGCTCAATCGCCCTACTTTAGGCATTACCTACCCAGACCTTGATGGTTGAATTATAGAGCAAAAACCAACATTTGTCAAGCGAAAGGGGGCAACAATGCAACCACAACCACCACCTAAAAGACTGCTGGACCAGGTGCGCGATGCCCTGCGCCGTAAACACTATTCTATCCGCACCGAGCAGGCCTACGTCGCCTGGATCACGCGCTTTATCCTCTTTCACCACAAACGCCATCCCCAAGAAATGGGCGCCCCGGAAATTGAGGCCTTTCTCACCCACCTCGCCGTCCACGAGAAGGTCGCCGCTTCCACCCAAAACCAGGCCCTCAGCGCCCTCCTCTTCCTCTACCGCGAGGTGCTGAACCAAGACCCGGGACCCATCAACGCCCTGCGCGCCCAAAAACCCAGGCGCCTGCCCACCGTCCTGACCAAAGAAGAAGTGCACCGCCTCTTTGCCCACCTCTCCGGCGTCCATCTTCTGATGGCCCGGCTGATCTACGGCTCCGGCCTGCGGCTGATGGAATGCGTCCGCCTGCGGGTCAAGGATTTGGACTTTGACTACCGCACCATCACCGTCCGCGATGGCAAAGGGGAACAGGACCGGGTGACGATCTTGCCCGAAAGCCTGATCGGTCCCCTCCAGGACCACCTGCGGAACGTCAAACGCCTCCATGAAGAGGACCTGGCCCAAGGCTACGGCGCTGTCTATCTACCCTATGCCCTGGAGCGTAAATACCCCAACGCCAACCGCGAATGGGGCTGGCAATATGTCTTTCCTTCCAACCGGCTTTCGGTAGACCCCCGCTCCCTCCCCTCGCCCTCTGGGAGAGAGGTCGGGGGTGAGGGCCTCCCCTCGCCCTCTGGGAGAGAGGCCGGGGGTGAGGGCCTCATCCGCCGCCACCACCTCGACGAGAGCGGCCTGCAAAAGGCCATCCGCCAGGCGGCCCGGCGCGCCGGCATCTCCAAACCGGTCGGCCCCCACACCCTGCGCCACTGCTTTGCCACCCACCTTCTGGAAGCTCATTATGACATCCGTACCGTCCAGGAACTGCTGGGGCATAAGGATGTCAAAACAACCATGATCTACACCCATGTCCTGCAACGCGGCGGCCTGGCCGTCCGCAGCCCCCTCGATTCCTGACCATACCCAATATCCAATACCCTTTTGACAAGGAGACAAACCAATGACAGAATTCTCGCTCGAAGGCCAAGTGGCTCTGATCACCGGGGCGTCGCGGGGCATCGGCCGGGCGATCGCCTTGCGACTGGCCGGCGCCGGCGCCAGGGTAGTAGTCAGCAGCCGCAAATTGGAGGCCGTGCAGGCCGTGGCCGACGAGGTCGCTGCCGCCGGCGGCCAGGCCCTGGCCCTGCAAGCCCATGTCGGCCAGCCCGGCGACGTGGCAACCCTGGTGGCCCGGACGGTGGACACCTTTGGCCGGATAGATATTGCCGTCAACAACGCGGCCACCAACCCCCATTTTGGCCCGCTGCTCACCGCCGACGAAAGCTATTGGGACAAGATCCTGGATACCAACGCCAAAGGAGCCTTTCGCCTCTGCAAAGCTGTGGTGCCCCACATGCAGGCCCAGGGCGGCGGCAAGATCCTCAACCTGGCCTCTATCGCCGGGCTGCGGCCCTCGCCAGGCATGGGGCTGTATAGCATCTCCAAGGCGGCGCTGATCGCCCTGACCCAGGTGTTGGCCCTGGAGCTTGGCCCGGCCAACATCCAGGTCAACGCCATCGCCCCAGGAGTGATCAAGACCCGCTTCAGCCAGCTCCTGTGGCAAACCCCCGATATCTCTAATGCGATCCTGGCGCGGATGCCCCTGGGACGGTTTGGAGAAGTCGAGGATGTGGCCGGACTGGCCCTCTTTTTGGCCTCGCCGGCAGCCGACTATATCACCGGCGCCGTGTTCGTGGTAGATGGCGGCCTCAACGTCGTCCCGGCTATGGGATGAGATCGTGCCTGTAACGCAATAACTGGTCGTCAGGCGACCACCACACTTACGCTTTGCGGTGCCTACCTCACCCATCCCCACCCCAGTGAGGGAGGGGTTAGGAGAGGTCAAAAAGCCCGGATCTATCATTGTCGAGGTAGGGACGCCCTGACCGGCCTCCTACGAGCTATCCCTGGACGAAGCCGAAGGCCCGTTGCACTTTGCTGTCCGACGCCATTTCGGGTACAATAGACATTATCGAGAATAGCATTTTTCACCGCAAAGGCGAAGGGCGCCAAGAATTTCAATGTAAAACTTGGCGTCGCCTGCCCCCGCCGCAGGCAGGGGGTGGCGGTTCCAAAATCCTTATTTCCGATAGAGTCTAATGTCTGGTGGCATAAGAGCCCAAAGGCTGGTGACAAGGAGGAGCGAGCCCATGACCTGCTACCCTGTCTACCTGGAGACCGCCGACGACGGCCTGTGCATGGCCCACGTGCTCGACCTTCCCGGCTGTATCATCCGCGCCCCGACCCGCGACGAGGCGCTGCACCGCTTGCCGGCTGCTATCGCCGACTATCACACCTGGCTGCGCCGCCACGGCGAACCGGCCCCACCTGCCGACGACCCTGTCGCCCTGCAGGTCGCCGGCGAGAGCACCGGCTTTGGCCCCTTTGACCCCGGCAACGCCGCCGCCCTGTTCCCCCCCGACCGGGAGCCGATCACGCCGGAGGAGATGGAATACTACTTTCGCCTGATGGCCCACGCCCGCGCCGACCTGCTGGCCCTGGTCGAAGGCCTGCCCGACGACCTGCTCGACTGGCAGCCCTCTCCCGAATCTTTCACCCTGCGCCGAATCCTGCGCCACATCGGCAATGCTGAAGAGTGGTATGTCTCTCGCCTGGTCCCACCCGATACATTGCCCCCGGAATGGGAGCACGACGAGGACCTGCCCCTCCTGGACTTTTTGGAGATGGAGCGGCGCACCGCTGTGGCCCGGTTGCGGCAATTGACCGACGAGGAGCGGAGCGGTGTGTTTTACCCCACCGTCTGGACCGACCATCCCGACGAGCCGTGGACGGCGCGCAAAGCCCTGCGCCGTTTCCTGGAGCACGAGCGCGAACACACCGCCCAGGTGCGAGAGGTCCTGGCTGCCAGAAAGGGGGAACCATGCCCCTGACCCACGAGCGGACCTTTCGACGGGTTGGTCCACCACGCCAACTACCTGCGCTACAATGCTGAATCGGAGGAAAAATGCGCTTTGGAATCTACACCATGCAAAAAGAGGCCTTGATTCCGCCGGAAATGTCGGCCCCGGAGGTGATGGCCCACATCGCCGCCCTGGACCACGCCGACCTGGTGCGTCAACTGTTTTCTTACGGTTTCAACCCCATCGAGCTGACCGGCGACATGGTCCTGTTCCTGCCCCACAGTTTTTCGCCGTATGCCGTCGGCCGGCTGGCGGAGCTGCGGGAGGAGCTGGGCGTGACCTATACCCTGCACCTGCCGCTGTGGTCGGTGGAGCCTTCGACGCCGCTGACGCCGGTGCGCGAGGGGTCGCTGCGGGCGCTGATTGACGCCATCCACACCACACGCCCACTGGAGCCGGAGGTGTATGTGCTGCACGCCACCGGGGCGTTGGCCGCCGAATTCTACCGCATGGACCTGCCGGAGCAGGCCAGACAGCTGATCCTGCGCCAGTTCCAGGGCTATGCCCGGCACAGCCTCCAGGCGCTGCTGGCCGAAACCGGCCTGCCCGGCCGCAAGCTGGCCATTGAAACGGTCGAGTTTCCCTTTGACCTGACGCTGGAGCTGGCCGAGGAGCTGGACCTGTCGCTCTGCTTCGATACCGGGCACGTGCTGGTTGGCTTTTCCGGGCCGGTGAACCTCTTTGACGCGCTGGATCGCTGCCTGCACCGCCTGGCTGAGGTCCACCTGCACGATGGCCCCTGGCAGGGGCCACAGCAGCACCGAGGCTATGGCCTGGATCACCAGCCGTTGGGTAGCGGCGACCTGGATGTCGCCCGCCTGCTGGACCGGCTGGTCGAGGCCGGCTTTGCCGGGCCGGTGATCCTGGAGCTGACCGTGCCCCAGGCCCTGGCCTCGCTGGAGGTGATCCGATCCATCCGCCCCAACCTGCTGTCCACCTTCCCCGGCCACGGGCCGCTCGAACCCTTGAATCTGGAGCGATGAGCGAATTCATTGTCCCACAAAAATGGCGCTCGGACCGGCGTGGGCCGGTGCGCTGGCTCGTTTCCCATGCCTTGCGCCACAAACTGTTTATCATCGGTATGCTGTTCGGTGCCTTGAGCAACGCTGCATTGGCGGCGGCCATGCCTGTCTACATCGGCCAGGCGTTCGACGCGGTGATGGCCAATCCCCCGGACCTGCGGCGGGTGGGTCTGGCGGCGCTGTGGATCGCCGGATCGCAGGTGCTGCGGGCAGCGTTGCAGCTCATGCGCAACTTTTCCAGTGAGCTGATCGGCCAGCGGCTGGAACGCGATACCCGTGACGAGCTGTACGCCAGCCTCATCGGCAAAAGCATGTCGTTTCATGACCTCCAGCCCACCGGCGACGTAATGGCCCGCGCCACCAACGACGTGCGCGAGATCAATCTAATGTTCAACCCCGGCCTGAATCTGGTGATCGGGTCGGCCAACTTTTTGTTTATGCCCCTCTTTGTCGCGCCGGGCATCCACCCGCAGCTCATTGCGACGCCGATCCTCTACCTGCTGGCCTACGTCGTCACCGTGTGGCACTATTTGCGACGGCTGAACCCCATTGCCCAGCAGGTGCGCCGCGAATTCGGGCAGATGAATGCGACCCTGGCCGAGGCCATTGAGGGCATCGAAATGGTCAAAGGAGCAGCCCAGGAGGAGCGCGAAAGCAGCCGTTTTGTGCAACGGGTTACTTCCTGGCGCACCGCCTACGTGGCCCAGGGCGATATTGAGGCCTTTTTTATCCCCCTGCTGCTGCTGGGGCTGCTCCAGGCAGCGGCCTGCTGCACAGCCTGATCCTCTTTCGCGCCGGGGCCATCGGCGTGGGCGACGTGGTGGCCTTTAACGGCGTGCTGCTGCTCTTTGGCTTTCCGACCTTTACCGCCCAGTGGGCCTATTCCCAGGTGGCATCGGGGGTGGCCAGCGCCCGGCGCATCCTGGAACTGATCAATGCCGAGACCGAGCTGGATCAGAACGTTGCCGGCTACAATGCCCCGATACGCGGGGCGGTGACCTTTGAGGGGGTGAGCTTTTGTTACCGCCCGCCAGATCAGGAATGCCCTGGCGAGGCGGCCCTCAAGTCGGTGAGCTTTTGTGTCGAACCGGGGCAGACGGTGGCCATCGTCGGCCAGACCGGGTCGGGCAAAAGCTCCATCGCCAAACTGATCAACCGCACCTACGATGCCGACCAGGGCCGCGTGCTGGTGGATGGGGTGGATGTGCGCGATTGGAACCTGGAAGCCCTGCGCCGGCAGATCTCGATCATCGAGCAGGACATCTTTCTCTTTTCCCGGACGATTGCCGAGAACATCGCCTTTGGCAAGCCCGATGCCACGCGGCAAGAGATCGAAGCTGCAGCCCGCGCCGCTCAGGCTCACGAGTTTATCATGCACTTCAGGGATGGCTACGACACCGTGATCGGCGAACGGGGGGTAACCCTGTCGGGGGGGCAGCGGCAGCGCATTGCCCTGGCCCGCGCCTTTCTCACCGAGCCGCGCATCCTGATCCTGGATGACTCGACCAGCGCCATAGACAGCGCCACCGAGGACCGCATCCAGCGGGCCATCGAGCAGGCGGGCAAGGATCGCACCATGTTCCTCATTACCCACCGCCTGTCCCAAATCCGCCGCGCCGATCAGATCATCGTCATGCGCCGGGGCCGGGTTGCAGCTATAGGCAACCACGAGGAGCTGATGCGCCGGTCGGAGGCCTATCGCAACATCTTTGCCCGGTACGAGGTGTAGCCATGTCTGTCTTTTTCGGCCTCAACACCGAAGCCTATGACCGTCAATATAGCGACCGTGAACTGCTGGGCCGCATCTTTCACTACTTTGCCCCGCACCGCTGGCGGGTTGTAGCCGTTGGCACCCTGGTCACAGCTCTGTCCATCCTGGGGGCGATGCAGCCCATTGCCGTATCGCGGGGGCTGGACCTGCTGGTTGAATCGCCCCGGCTGGATGTGTTGCTTGGCCTGGTGACCGTAGTCCTGCTCATCGGCGTGCTGAACTGGCTTGGGAGCTGGCTGCGCCGTCGCCTGACCGTCCGCGTCATCGGCGATGTGGTGCTGACCCTGCGCCGCGATGCCTTCGAGTCGTCAGTACACCACGATCTATCCTTTTTCGACGAGTTCCAGACCGGCCGCATCATCAGCCGCATCACCTCCGACACCAACGAGTTTGCCCAGGTGGTCCAGCTGGTCACCGACCTGGTGGGCCAGGTGCTGCTTTTTCTCATCTTGCTGGTAGTGCTGGTGCGTATCTCCTGGAAGCTGACGTTGTTGGTTCTGGCCTTCACGCCGTTGGTGTTGTTGCTGGCCCTGGCTTTCCGGCGCATCGCCCGCTACGTGACGCGCAAGGGCTTTCGCGCCATCGCCGAGGTCAATGCGGCCATTCAAGAGGCGGTGACCGGCATTGCCGTGGCCAAGAACTTTCGGCAAGAGGCGGCTATCTACCAACACTTTGCTGCGGTCAACCGCCAATCATATGCCATTAACCTGCGGCGCGGCTTTGTGCTGGCCAACATCTTTCCCTTGCTCAACGGCCTGTCGGGCGTGGGAACGGCAGTGCTGGTCTACTGGGGCGGGCAATTGGCGGCCTTGGGGGCGATTTCTATCGGTAGCTGGTATCTGTTTGTCAACAGTGTGGACCGCTTCTGGTTCCCGATGATGAACATCTCTTCCTTTTGGAGCCAGCTTCAGACCGGCCTGTCGGCTGCCGAGCGGGTGTTTGCCCTGATTGATGCCGAGCCGACGGTCCGCCAGACCGACAATCAGCCGGTGACAGAGCTGCGGGGCGAGATCCTCTTTGACAGGGTGGATTTCCGTTACACCCAACAGGAGCAGGTGTTGGAGGGTTTTTCCCTGCGCATTGCCCCTGGCGAAAGTGTGGCCTTGGTGGGACACACCGGCGCAGGCAAAAGCAGCATTGTCAAACTGATCGCCCGTTTCTACGAGTTTCAAGGGGGACAGATCCTGGTGGATGGCCGTGACATCCGCAGCTTTGACCTGAGCAGCTATCGGCGGCATTTGGGCATCGTCTCTCAGACCCCCTTTCTCTTTTCCGGGACCGTGGCCGACAATATCCGCTATGCCCGTCCAGAACTATCGGATGAAGAGATAGAGGCTGTGGCACGGAGCATCGGCGGCGGTGAGTGGCTGGAAGGGTTGCCCGATGGCCTGCAGACCGACGTGGGCGAGCGGGGATCGCGCCTCTCGATGGGCCAGCGGCAACTGGTGGCCCTGATGCGGGTATTGGTCCAGCAGCCGGCCATCTTTATCCTGGATGAGGCCACGGCCAGCGTTGACCCCTTTACCGAGGCTCAAATCCAGGAGGCGACAGAGCGGATCCTGGCCCGCAGCACCTCGATCCTGATCGCCCATCGCCTCTCTACGGTGCGCAAGGTGGACCGCATCATCGTCCTGGAAAGAGGGCGCATCATCGAAGAGGGGAGCCATGCGGCGCTGATGGCCCGCGGCGGCCACTATGCCGAGCTATACGACACCTATTTTCGCCATCAATCACCCGACTACCGGCCCCCGGCCGAACCGCTACACGGCCCAGAATAGCCCAAAGGAGAAAAAAGGGCCGAGGGGTATTCCCCTCGGCCCTTGTGATGTACCGCTGTCCGTCACTCCTCGGTGACGGTGATCAGGACGGACGTCTTGCCCGTTGAACTATCGGTCGAGATGATAAAGCTGGCGGTGCGGCCCTCCTTGGTGTACTCCAGGGTGTACATCCCGCCAAACTCGTCGGCCTTGGACTGGGTCCAGCCGTTGTTGGGCATCTCGGCCTTGTAAAAGTCGGCGATCTGCTGCGGCGTGCTGGGCGACTTGAAGGTGATCATGCCCATAAAGTTGCTCAGCTCCTCGGCATCGTCCGGCGCGGGAATATCCTCCGGCACACCACTGCCCTGCAACGCCTCCTCGGGCACCTGAATGGTGATCGGCTGGTTGATGTCAGACAGATCGGTCTTGATCGTCATCGAGCCCTCTTGCAGGGCTTGGCCTTCCGCCCCTGTTGGCAACCCCAGCTTCTTGCCGCTCATGGTCACGTCCATGTGAACCAGGTATTCGCCTTCCTCGGCGATATAGATGTTGCCGGTGGCCTTTTCGATTTCGATCTCCTCCACCTCCTCGAACGACCGTTCATCAAAGCTATAGTGCTTGGTCTGGATGCCGTTGTAGGTCTCTTTGCCCTCATATTTGGGCTTTTTCAGCCCCTTCAGCAGATCGGCGCTGGATACGAAGGCCATCTCCTCGGCCCCCAGGCCACCTTCTTGCGCCGGCATCTGCATCCAGCTTCCGAACATGTTGGTGTACATGGTATCTCCAACCACATACATCTCCAGCGCCTGGCCTTCCTCCATCCCCAGGCTCTCCATGCCGGCAAAGTCGCCCGAGATGGTCACATGCTCGGCCTTTGGTTCGCGCACAAACTCGACAGCGATCACCATCGAGCCGCCGCCCGGCGTTCCGTCGGTGTAGGTGCCCTGCCACGAAATCTCTAACCTGGAGCGAAAGCTGCTCAGGTCGGCCGGCTTTTCCAGGGCGGTGATGTCAATCGGTTCTTCTTCTTCCGGCTCAGGCATTGGCGTATCGGTCGGTGGTATTGGGACTGGCGTATCGGTCGGTGGTATTGGGATTGGCGTGTCGGTTGGCGGAGGGAGTGGGGTGTTGGTGGGAGCCGGTGGGACGGTATTGGCCGGACCCTGGGCAACCTGGGTTGGGGTCGGCTTTTCTCCGCCGCAGGCGGCGATGGGCAGCACCATTGCTGCTAGAATCACAAAAATAAACAGAATCTTTATACTTTTCATTTTTTCTCCTTTTTTTATGGCTTCGCCGGTGACCTTTCGGGCACGTAGTAGGCATGGTATCACATTTGCCCCCTATTGTCAAATGGCTAGCTGCTATAAAAGTTGGACTGCTGGAGCATGGCTCCAGCAGTCCAAAATGACTCTGCGCCCTCTGCGTCTCGGCGGTGAAAATTTCCGGCGCCTATGAGGTCAGGTAGCCGTGGGCGTAAATGACCTTGTTTTCCAGGATGCGCACCGTCTTGTAGATGGCAACCTGATCCGGGTCGCTCATGTCCACGTGGTCGGGTGTGAACTCTTCCATCGCTGCCACTGCATCGTACAGGGCCAGATAGGCCCGCCCGATGCCGGTAGAGTCGTCCCGTTGCTCGATGATACGAATCACCTCATTTTGGACGGTATCCAGTGGGTCGGCGATGGCCGCGTCCAGGCCGGCGGCCAGGAGCATGACCAGGTAGGTGCGGTTGATCAGGCTGCGCCCCTCATGGGGCACACTGTTGGAGATATTGGACAGGCCCACCACGGTCATCGGCGGTGGGTCCCATAGCATCTTGAAGGAGCGGATGGCGTTCAGCGTTTCCGGTCCATGTTCCTGGCAGCCGTTGACCGTCAGCACCAGCGGGTCGAGGTAGATGTTGTGCATGGGGATGCCCAGTTCTTCGGCTTTGGGGATGAGGACCTCCATGGCCAGCGCCACGCGGCCGTCGGCCGTGGGGGGGATGTTCTTGTCCATGGCCAGGGCGATGATCTTGCAGCCGTACTCGGCGGCCATGGGCATGGTTGTGTTCAGCCGGTCGGGGTCAGCCGAGGTGGAGTTGATCATGGCGGTGATGCCCAGCTCCCGGCATTTTTTCAGGCCGGCCTCGATGGCGGCCGCGTTGGTCGTGTCCAGAGACAGGGGCACCGCTCCAACCTCGTCATAAATCTCTTCCACCATCCACTGCATAACCTCGATGCCGTCCTTCTTGCGCGGGCCGATGTTCAGATCGAGCATATTCGCCCCATGTTTCACCTGGGCGCGGGCCAGCTCGCGGATAAAAGTCGGGTCGCGGTCGGCAATGGCCGCCTTGACCCTGGGGGACAGAATTTGAATGTTTTCACCGATAATATACACTTTTGCCTCCTTGTGTATCGGGGTAAAGCGGGCTATTTCCCCGCCTCATCTCCTGACAATAGACGAACAGACTATAGCTCTCGACCTTCCAGCAACCGCATCACCGAGGGAAAGGCGGTCAGGTCGGTGTGCGGCAGGAATAACGCGGACATGAACTGATCGTAGAAGCTGTTGTCGGCCGACAGTTCCAGATAGGTCATTTTTTTGGCAACCTGGATCACCTGGCGGCGCATGGGGCGCGAGACCAGGGAGTAGAACGCCCCCAAGGCCGAGGTATTGCCCAGATAGCGGAAGCGGTCCCAGGGCATGTCGGGCAGCAGGCCGATCTGAATCGCCTTTTCGATGTTGATATATTGCCCAAACGCCCCGGCGATGAGCACCTGCTCGACGTCGGCCAGCTCCAGGCCCACGCTGCGGACCAGCACCGAGAATCCGGCATAGATCGCTCCCTTGGTGCGCAGCAGGTTGGCAATGTCTACCTCGTTGATGGCAATGTCGGTGCCGATGCCCGATTGATTGGCCCACACCACCACATACTCCCCGCCATGATCGCCCACACGCACCCGGGGCGTGGGCAGGTCGCGCCGGACCTTGCCGGCCTTGTCTATCACGCCGGTGATAAACATTTCGGCCAGCAGGCCGATCATCCCTGAGCCGCAGATGCCCCGCGCCGGTAGCCCACCGATGGTCTGGCAGGTCGGTTCGTAGGTGTGGGGATCGATCCACACCTCCTCGATAGCCCCGGCGGTGGCCCGCATCCCGTGGCGCACGCCGCTGCCCTCAAAGGCCGGACCGGCCGAGCAGGCACAGGTGATCAGCCAGTCGCGGTTGCCCAGCACGATCTCGCCGTTGGTACCCACGTCAATGAACAGGGTCAGCGCCTCGGTGTCGTACATGCCCGAAGCGAGCACCCCGGCGGTGATGTCGGCCCCGACATAAGCCCCGACCACCGGCAGACAATCCACCGTAGCCTGGGGGTTGATGTTCAGGCCGATCTCCTCGGCTGTTACCGGCAGGGGCTGGCTGACGGTCGGGATGAACGGCATCTCGCGGATATACTTGGGGTCCAGTTCCAGAAAGAGCTGGATCATGGTCGTGTTGCCGGCCACCACCGCCTTGCTGATCTGCCGGGGTGGGATTTGGTTGCGCTCGGTCAGCTCGTCCAGCAGGCCGTTGAGCGTTTTGAGCACCAACCTTTGCAGGCGATGCAAGCCATCCTGCTTTTGCGCAAAGATGATGCGCGAGATAATGTCTTCGCCAGCCTGAATCTGGGCGTTGTAGGCCGAAGCACGGTCAATCACCCTGCCCCGAAGCAGGTCAACCAGGTAGATGACGTTCGAGGTGGTGCCGATGTCTATTGCCACGCCATAGCAGCGATCGGTCTGGTTGCCGGGCAACAGGTCAACGAGCCTTGGCCGGGCACAGGGATCGGCTATCGGGTCGGCCATGTCCAACACCGCTGTCACGTTCCACTCTGCCTCGCGCAGATCGCGGGCCAGGGTGCGGAGCATGGGCAGGCTGGCCGTCACGTGTTGAATGCCATGCTGGAGCGATAGCGCCCGCAACAGCCGGTCCCAATCGGTGGTCTGATCTTCCAGGCTGGGTGGCTCGATGGTCAGGTGGGCGCGACGCACGCTGGGGTCCAGCTCGCCGCCGAATTCGGCGGCCAGCGCAACCCGCTCGGCCCCAACCGTCTTGGTGACAAACTCGACCCCAACCTTTTCCTGCTCCGGCACCAGCACGACGGCGTCGCCTTTGAGGACTGTCTGGCAGGCCAGGGCCCAGCCTTCCTCTATCTCTGCCGAGGTCAGGCGCACCCCACTGCGGTGGCTGATGGCGCCATGTTCTACTTTGACCCGGCAGCGGCCACAGCGCCCCTGCCCGCCACAAGGCAGGTTCAAAGTAACGCCAGCCTGGATGGCCGCGTCTGACAACAGCGTGCCGACCTCGACCTCAACTACCTGGCCTGAGGGTTTAAAGACAACGATCGCTTTCTTGCCGCGTCCTTCGACCATGTCCCTTGACGAACCACCGGCCAACTATCTGCACCGCCTCACTTCCAGAGCTTCAGATAGGCCGGAATGTCCACCGCCTCGCGTGGGCCGACCTGGATCTCCCAACCGGGCAGCTCCTCTTCCAGGTCGCCGGACAGGACCGCTACTAGGCCGGGGATGGTGATCTTTTTGTGGCTCAGCTTTTCGGCAATGCCGGTCGTCTTGACCGCCTTGGCGATCGTCTCGGCGTCGAACTTGCCCGCCGCCCAAGAGGTCAACACACTCATCCCTTCGGCGTCGCAGATCAGCAACCAGGCCGGCATCCCGCTGCTGTCCAGCTCGCCGGCCACGCTAAAGTAGGTCAGCGAAAAGTTGGTGGTGGTCAGCAGCGGCGCGGCAGCCGTCGGGTGGTTGAACTCGTAGATGCCCGGATCGACCGAGATCGGCTTCTGCGGGTCGGTGTAGATGTTCAGCCGCAGCGTGAGCAGCGGGTAGGCCACGGCCGGGTCAAAGTGGTCCAGAACCACGATGCCGGCATATTTGGCGATATACTGCGTAGCGGCGACCACCTCGGCTTCGGCTGTGTCGGCCACTTCGCCGGCAAAGGTGATAATGGGAAAGCCCAACGGGCGAAAGTTCTTTTTCAGCGCCAGGCGGCGAATCTGGGTCAGTTGGGCAAGCGACCGGGCCAGATCGCGGCTGCCGGGGTCGAGCACCAGATCGGCCACGCCGGCGTCGTTGAGCTTTTTCGACAGGTCGGCCAGCTCGTCCAGACCATCCCGGCTGAGCACGGCCAGCGATACGCCACCGTTCTTGGCCACAGCGGCCATCTTTTCCCAGTTCTCGGTTGTCGCCGCATACAAGAGCGGCTTGTGGCCGCCTTCTTTGGCCAGCGCCGCCTGGAGGGCGTCGGCATTGTGCGACATCAACACGAAGGGCAGGTCGGTCTTGGCCCGTATCGCTGCGACGGTGTCGGCAAAGGTGGCGGCATCGCCCGACGCGTTCTCGATGGCGATGGCGTTGAACGTCATGTTTATGCCCACCCGCTCGACGCTGTAGGCGTTCACCGTTTCGACCTTGGCGGCAGCAACGTCTGCCGGTTCGGTGTCTTTGATCCGCAGCGCCAGGCCCGGTTTGTTGAAAAAGGTCTTTTCGTGGCGGAACATGACCGTCTCATTACCCACCTGGAACTCCCGCTCGCCGCTGCCCATCTTGATCAGGCGGATGGGAGGCGCCGACGCGCTGGAGAGCGCCTCTTTTGCCTCCGCTGATACATGGGGACAGGCATCCAGCTCGACCTGCTTCTGAGCCAGCTTCATGGCGAAGGCCAGGCAGGTGGGGAAGCCGCAATCTTTGCAGTTGGTTTTTGGCAATAACTTGTAGATTTCAAGCCCTGACAGTGCCATCTTTACCTCTCCTTTCGTGAGCGACCAATAGCGACTAATGGGCCATGAGCCGGGCAATGGTGTCGCGGATGACGCCGACCGTCTGGGGGTGACGGAGCACGACAATGTCGGCGCCCGATTCCAACAGGGCCGTTGCTGTTACAATTTCCCACGTAATGGCCCGTTTTTCAATATCGCCCCATTGAGCAGGGACCCCCTCGGCGGCCCGCGACTCCTTTTGCCGCCAGCTCTCCTCGCCGACGAAGCAGATCATCGGTTGCTGGGTCATGCTGTCGCCGGTCAGGGCGGCCAGGCGCAGGCGTTCCATGACCGAGTAGGTGTACTCCAGCCCGTAGCCCAGCGCCCCGGTGGTGGGGTCCATGAGCACCCGGTCCAAGGGCAGGCGCATGTCGCTGATCAGGATGTTGAGCTGCTTGGCCAGGTTGACGTCAATCGGGCTGCTGGCGATCACCAGATGGCCGTGGGCCAATGCGGCAGCGACGATGGTCCGATAGTTCTTGTCCTCACACAGGCCCAGGGCCAGCCGCTCGCCGGGGGCAGCTTCGGCCACGGCCACCAACAGCTCGTTGTCTCGCTCGGCCTGACCTGGCCCCCGGACGATGAGGGGCAGACCGGTGGCGCCAAGCACCGTCTTGATCGTGGCGGCAGCTTGTTGAGCAGTGGTCGGCTTGCCGTCGGCGTCTGTGCCTCGCAGGCGGAGCATGATCACCTCGGCTCCCAGCTCTTCGGCTTTGCTGGCCCAGGCCGCCGGGTCTTTGAGCGTATCGCCCCACGCTTGCAGCAGCACCGGCGACCAGTCTGCAGGGTAACTATCCTGGATCTCGATAGCAACAACCGGCGGGTTGGGGATGTCGCCCTCGAAGAACAAAAAGGGCAGTGTCGTCTCTCCGCCAACGGTGACCGTTTTGCTCCGGGTGCCGCCTTGGGCGGCGGTGGCCCCCAGGGTCACCTGCCGGATGCTGCCGGTCCACTTTTCTTTTGGAATCTCTACTGTGACTGGCATAGATCCTCCTCCCTATAAAGTTGTACGGGTCAATTTGACCAAAACCTTCCAAACAAAGATGTCAGGATTTGTCTTTACATAATCAGCAGCAAGGGGGTATTCCTTGCTGCTGATTGGCGTGCATCATTTGAGGGCAAGGGTAAAGGGTCAGAAGTTGCCGGCTCCTTGATCTCTTTTCCTGCCCTCTACATCAAAGGTTCCATTGTGAGCGCCGGGTGCCCGGTCTGCTCCAGGTAGGCCAGCACCTCTTCCTCGGTGGTTGCCACCCGCTCATCGGCGATCTTGTCAATCAGGTCGGGGTCGCCGGCGCGGATGGCAGCCTCTTTTAGCTCTTCGGCCATTGTTTCTTTGAGGAAACTGGACATCCAGACGATACGCTTCAGGCCGCCATCGGCGCGGATGAACTTTTTGCTGACGATAAAGTACTTGCCGTGGCCCATCACGCCGGGGGTCTGCAGGCCGCCGCCAGCCATCCCGGCCAACGTCGAGAAGGTCATGCCCGCTGGGGTCATGCTGGGGTCTTCGCGGCTGACGATCATAAAGCCGTTGCACAGCGGCAGGATCATCATAATGCACTCGAAGCAGCCGCAGGAGGTCATCGGCGTCTCCATAATGGAGTACATGGTCACGCTTTCCACCGCGCCGTGAGAGGCTTGCTGCACAAAGGCGTTGACGTTGTCAAAGACGCCGCGCCATTCGTCAAGGGCCCGCCCCTTGGGGATCGGCTGATTGGGGCCGGTGGGGTTGATCTGGTAGCTGGCCTTGCAATCCAGCCAGTTATAGGCGCCGCACAACCCCAGGCGCTCTGGGCTGACCACACACACGTGGTTGGGGGCAAAGCTCTGGCACAGGGTGCAGGAGTAGAACTCTTCTACCGCCTCGTCGGTCATCTCGGCCAGGCGCTTGTTGCGGAAATCGTAGGCGGCGCGGGCTTTTTCCAACCACTCGGCGTGCAGGGTCGGATCGGTGATGATCTTGATCTGGACCTTGTCCACAATGGCCCCAAAGTCGCTGTGGAAGCGGGCGTAGAGGATTTCGCCAAAGTGTTTCAGGGTAAAGCCCTTGTCGGCCGCCGCCTTGCTGATGCGGATCCAGGCAATATCCCGCTGGCCGATGTGCTGGATGCCCGACGCGCCGTTGATAAAGTAGTGGATCTGCCGTTCCAGCACCGGTTCAAAATCCTCCTGCATCTTGCGCCCGGCCACCTCGACCAGGATGCCCAGGTCCATCGCCTTACCGACCGGCACGGTGTCAAAGTCAGGGCCGATTACCTCGATCTTGTGATCCTCCACCTGATCCAGGTCCACCATGCGCAGGTACTCGAAAGCGCGGGAGTATTTGCCGCCGAACTCGACGCGCATGTCCTCTTTACGCACCCGCTCGCCCTCAAAGGCCGAGCCGTAGGGCACCGGGATCGGCACCTCGGTGACTTTGATCTTGACGCCGCGCACTTCGATGGCTTTTTGCACAAAGCGGGCTGCTTTTTCGGCATCGTCAGCCCCCTCGATGTCGTCCCAAGGCATAGAGATGACATGCTCATACTGGGTGATGCCGGTGGGCCGGATTTCGGGGATGACCGTATCGGCCAGGGCGGGGAAGCCGTAGGTGATGGCCCCGGCAGCCGTGGCATATTTCAGGTCGTCTACTTCGCCCAGGGCCAGGGCAAAGGCAAAGACGCGGTATTTGTTGTAGAGCAGAATGTCGCGGGCCTGGCCGCCCTTCATCCCGCCAAAGGTCAGCGCCGAACGGGTGGCAAAGCCCAACGGGTAGACGGTGGAGATGGTATCCAGACCAAAGGGCACGATGTAGGTGTCGTACCCCATCTCCACCCCCTCTTCCATGAGCTGGTGGATGATGCTCCGGCCGTTGACATTGCCGCTCAGGAAGATCAGGATATTGCGCTGCTGGAGCTGGCGGACGATCTCGACCGCTGCCTGGTTGGTCCGGGCACAGCCGATGACAGCCGCAAAGCCGGGCATACGTCCGTCTACCAACTGAATGCCCCAACTGCGGAGCTGGATGTCGTCAATCGGGCCGTTCAGATAGCCGGGGGCGGGGGCGCTGGAGCCGGTCAGCTCCAGGCCGGGCATCTTTTGCGGCTCCAGGCCGTAGGCAAAGCGGATGCCCATGATCCCTTCCTCGGCCAGCAGGGTGGCCACGCCGGCGTCCAGGGTTTCGCCCAGGTAGGGCAGCCAGGTCCTGTCGGTGGGTATCGGGTGCAACAGGGTGCGGCAGTGGTCCAGCACCGGCTTTAGCCCGCCGATGGTGCTCACCTCTATCCCGGTGTAGCCCAGGATGGTGGGCAGGTAGTAGGCCGTGTTGGTGAATTTGATTTCCTTATCGGGACCCAGTTCCGCGAGCGCCTTGTGCAGCAGTGCATCGAACTCGTTGACGATCAGGTTGGCTCCGCGCAGGGCTCGGGTGGCAATGTATCGGGACATTGATACCTCCTTGGATGTTAGACGCTAATGTCTACATAGGCCTTGCGGCTATATAGGTTGCGCTCTTCGGGTGGAACGGCAAAGAAAGCTGCCAACGGCACGTCACCGCTCTGTCCGTAGCGGGTCGGATCATATTCGACCAGACCCAGGGCCGCGCGCTTTTTGTCAATGTGCTCCAGGCTCTTGGCGACGATATCCTCCCATTTGGGGTAGAATTCCAGCTTGCCGCCAACCTTCTTTTCCCAACCTTCTGAGATCAGGCGGGTGACCTCTTCGCTGGCCTGGACCGGCGAGTGGACGCCGAACAGGACATAAGCCCCTGAAGCCACGCAGTAGGTGCCGATAGCAATGGCCTTCTCGCACATATATTCGGGGCAGATGCCCACCGCTGGGATGTCGTCAATATCCTCGCCCAGGCCGCCTTCGGTGGCTACCTGGGTGAGCACAGTCAGGATGCGGCTGTTGTCTACACACGAGCCCAGGTGCAGCACCGGCGGGATGCCGATGGCCTCGCACACCTCGCGCAGGCCAGGGCCGGCGTTCATCATCATCTCCGGGCTGAGGTAGCCGTGCTTGCCGGAGGCGTGGGCCGCGCAGCCGGTCACCACCACCAGCACGTCATTTTTGATCAGCTCACGGATGATATTGATGATCCCCTCATCCTGGGCCACGCGGGCGTTGTTGCAGCCCACAACACCGGCCAGACCGCGAATGCGCCCGGCTATGACAGCATCGTTCAACGGGCGGAAGGAGCCACGGTAATAGCCCCCCTGCATATAGCCGATATATTCGTGCGAAAAGCCGGCGATCAGCGGGCTGGTGAAGGGAGGAATGTGGGTTTTGCCCCGGTTGGGGTAGTTGTCAATCGCCCGCCGCACGATGGCCTTGGCCGAATCCAGCGCCTTGTGCTCGTCGAACTGGACATGCACAGCTCCTGGAATCTTGGCCTTGGGTGAGGTGGTGATCAGCTCGGTGTGGAAATGTGTGGCCAGGCTGGCCAGCGCCTGCATAATACATTGCACGTCCACCACCATCGCTTCCACCGCGCCGGTGATGATCGCCAGTTCCTGGTGCAAAAAGTTGCCGGCCGGCGGGATGCCGTGGCGCATCAGGACTTCGTTGGAGGTGCAGCAGATGCCGGCCAGGTTGATGCCCTTGGCCCCCTTGCTCCTGGCATACTCGATCAGCTCCGGGTCCTGGGAGGCGACGACGATCATCTCCGACAGGGTGGGTTCGTGGCCGTGGATAATAATGTTTACTTCATCATCCTTTAGCACGCCCAGGTTGGCCTGGCTTTGGACTGGGGTGGGAGTACCAAAGAGAATGTCGGACAGGTCGGTGGCCAGCATTGAGCTGCCCCAGCCGTCGGCCAGCGCGGTGCGCATGGCCTGGTCCAGGATATTTTCCGGGTCAAGGTCCACACCCTCGTGGGTGCGGTGTAGCGTCTCGACCACCTCACGGTCCACACCACGGGGGGTGAGGCCCAGCTCGTGCCATAGCTTCTGACGCTTGGCAGTAGCGCGCTTGACGTAAATGATCTCGCCGCGCTGCTGGCCAAATTGCTCCAGCGCTTTATTCCCCACGTCCAGGGCGATCTCTTCCACTTTGCGGCCGGTGGTAGGAATGTTCATGTAGCGGGCCACGGCATAAAGCTTGGCCACATCGCGGATGCGGTAACCCTGCCCCTCGCCCTTGGCCACAGCGATGAGGGTAAAAGCCAGGTCGCGTCCGTGGTCCGAGTGGGCCGAAGCCCCACCGGCTACCATCCGGGCAAAGTTGCGGGCTGCCACTGTTGCCAGCGTTGCGCCACACACGCCTGTGGTGACCTTGCCTACCAGGCGGCAGGGGCCCATGAAGCAGATTTTGCAGCAAGCCCCGTCTTCGCCAATGGGGCACGGCTTGATCTGATCGACCCGGCTAAAAGCTGTTTCCAGCCCTGCTGCCTGAGCTACTTCTAGCATCTCGATAGCCGCAGGGTCAATGCTTTTCAATTCAGCCATCTAGGTTCCTCCTCTAGATATTAGTACTTGCGAAAATCACCCGACATCTCCAGGTCGCGCATGTCGGTCTCGGTGACCCGCTGCTGGAACTGGAACCAGTCGGACGAGTCCTCAATGCGCAGGGGGTAGGTGGGCAGCTCGGGGGCCTGGGCGATCTTGTACCCTGCTTCGGCCAGTTTGTCCGCCAGGGCCTCAGGGGTCACCACTGCCGGGTTGTAGGTGATCCACACATCGTGGTACAGCGAGCTGGCGATCACTTCCTCGACACCGGCCAGTTGCGAGAGTGCTTCACGCACGGCCAGCACATGATGGTCGGCCCACATGGCTGGGATGTTGAACGTTGCTCGTTCCATGCAAATCCCTCCTTTGATAGCGTCCCTTTCTCCGGGGCTTGGCTATATTATAGCACAGAATGGCAGTATAGAC
>FWPU01007097.1_pt1 | contig 21174 bp, 17 predicted proteins | sample 2228361 | NCBI WGS metagenome assembly FWPU01 (sample SAMEA103939777, study PRJEB20133) | metagenome
GATTTACTTTCTCTCTCTTTTATCCGCTCCTTCCTTCCCGGCCAGCGCCGCCTTCCCCGGTGGCTCGAGCAATTCCTGGGCACGGCGGTTTTCGGGCGACCGACTCCGGCGGGCGTCCGATTCCGGCGCGCGTCGGCCCCGGCGGGGGACGGCGCTAGCCGCCGTATTCCTCCCGGAAGACGCGGTTCTGGACGCGTTCGACGAGTGCCAGGGATTCCTTGAGGTACTTCACCACTTCCGCCCGGCCCCACGAGGAGTTGTCGGAGAGCTTCTGCAGGATCTCTTCGAGCGTCTCTTTGCGGTACTGCATGCGCTTGCCGATCTTGAGCTTCCGGAGGTCGTAGCCGATCCGGCGCGCCGTCTGGAATATGCGGTCCTGGACGGCCTTCGAAACCGACGCCCCGGCGGTCTCCTTCAGGACGTTGCGGACCAACTCCACGTCGAAGCCTACCTCTTCGGCGACCTGCCGGATCGTAACCGTCCTCTTCCTGCCCGCCACGGCGACATTATATCTCACGCGCTCCGGCGTCAAACTGATTTCCTGCGCCCGTCACAGGCCCCCGAGCCCCGCGATGTGCTCGTCCAACTTCGACTCGACGACGTCCCTGGGGACCGGCAGCCAGTCGGGGACCTCGACGGTGCACCTCCAGGAGGACTCCGCCACCGTGAATTCCACCAGCGCCCCGAAACCCGACAGCCTCGCCGAGTCGATCCCCCCCTCCCGCCGCCAGGTCTCGGCCATCCCCCTCAAGGCGCCCTGCCGGAGCTTCAGGAGGAGACCGCGCAGGGCCTCGACGAACCTGGCCCTGTCCTTGAAGGTCCCCTCCCTGACGATGCCGCCCATACCTACGACGCCGTGAAGAACGTGCCCATGCGGACCGATACGACCCGCAGGCGGGTCATGCATTTCGGGCAGGATATCTCCTCAGGCGGCTCCCCCAGGTCAACGATACCCATCTTCCGCAGCCGCCGCTGCTCGGCGGCGCTCGGCAGCGCCCCAGTCCTGAACTGGGCGCGGCACTTCGGGCAGGAATTCTTCGCGGTCTGGCCCATCAGCCTGCCTCCGGAGTCATCAGACGTCCAGGAACTTCACCTCCAGCGCGTGCCTCTCGATGAACTCGCGCCGCGGCTCCACCTCCTCGCCCATGAGGATTCCGAACGTTCGCTCCGCCTGCACGGCGTCCTCTATCGTCACCCGCAGCAGCGTCCGGCGGGCGGGATCCATCGTCGTCTCCCAGAGCTGCTCGGCGTCCATCTCTCCGAGCCCCTTGAACCGCGTCACCTCGATGCCCCTGCGGCCCGCCTGGCGGACCGCCTTGAGGACCTCACGGAGCGTCCGCGCCGGGAGGTCAAGCCCGTCGGCCAGCAGGCGGTACCTGGGCTTCCCCTCGGACTCGCCGGCCCGGAAGTAATCCCCGGCGGAAAAGCCCATGTCCATGATGTCCCGAACCGCGCCGGCGGTTTCCGCGGCCCCGTAGAACTCGTCGAGAATGATGGCGGCGGGAGCGCCCTCGGGAGGGCCCTCGAAATCGTCCGCGTAGGTCTCTATCTCCCGCCCGGCGCGCCGCTCCTCCGCCTCGATGAACTGGTCCAACGCCTCCTGGGAGTAGAAGAAGTACTCGCGACCCTCCCACCGGGCGCGGTAGACCGGCAGCTTCCCCGCCGCCGCGTCGAAGTTCGAGAGGTACCGCTCCATCGAGACGCCCCTGCGCTGCACCAGGGGCGCGGCGTCCTCGATCCTCTGGACCGCCTCGACGAGCCGCCTGAGATCCCGGCCCTCCAGCCGCCTGCCTGCGGCCTCCAGCGCCGCGCCCTCCAGTCCGAGATCCACCAGCACCCGGGTCATCTCCTTCTCGTTGTGTACGTACTCCTGGCGCTTCTGGCGGACCACCCGGTAGAGAGGCGGCTGGGCGATGTAGACGTATCCCCCCTCCACCAGCGGCCGCATGTGCCGGAAAAAGAAGGTCAAGAGCAGCGTCCTTATGTGACTGCCGTCCACGTCGGCGTCGGTCATTATGATGATCTTGCCGTACCGGAGCCTGCTGAGGTCGAAGTCATCCTCCCCGATGCCGGTGCCAATGGCCCCAATCAGGGTGCGGATCTCGTCGTGCTTGAGCATCTTGTCGATCCGCGCCTTCTCGACGTTGAGTATCTTTCCCTTGAGGGGGAGCACCGCCTGGAACCGCCTGTCCCTTCCCTGCTTGGCCGATCCTCCCGCGGAGTCGCCCTCCACGATGTACAGTTCGGTCGATCCCCTGTCGCGCGACGAGCAGTCCGCCAGCTTCCCCGGCAGATCTCCCGAGGTGAGGGCCCCCTTTCTGACCGCTTCGCGGGCCCGCCGGGCGGCCTCACGCGCCTGGGCCTCCGCCAGCGCCTTGGCCACCACGGCCTTGCCAACCTCCGGGCGCTTCTCCAGGTAGTCCCGCAGCTCCTCGTTGACGGCCGTCGTCACCAGGCCTTCCACGTCCGTGTTAGTCAGCTTGACCTTCGTCTGCGACTCAAACTGGGGATTGGGCAGCCGCACGCTCACCACGACGGTCAGCCCCGCCCTGTAGTCGTCCCCCGTGGGGGGCACGTCCTTCTCGCGGATCAGCTCGCGCTCGTGCGCGAACTGGTTGAGCGTGCGCGTCAGGCCGGCCCTGAAACCGGAGAGGTGGGTGCCTCCGTCGTGGGTGTTGATCGAGTTGGCGAAGCTGAACTCCGTCGGCTCGTACCGGTCGTTCCACTGGAGCGCGCATTCCACGTGCACCGAATCCATTACGCGCTCGAACCCTATGACCTCGTCGTGGACGCGGCCTTTCCCCTTGTTGAGGTAGGCCACGAACTCGCGGATGCCCCCGTCGTACTTGAAGTCCTCGGTCCTGTCGGAGCGCTCGTCCGCCAGCTGGATATGCAACCCCTTGTTGAGAAACGCCAGTTCCCTCAGGCGCTTGGCCACCGTCTCGTAGACGAAGCTCGCCTCCCCGAATATCCGCCGGTCGGGGCGGAAGCATATGCGCGTCCCGCGCCTCGCGGAATTCCCGCGGCACACGACCGGCGCCACAGGCGTCCCCCGCTCGTAGCGCTGGAAGTACTCACCGCCGTCCCGCCAGACGGTCGCCTCCATGAATTCCGAAAGGGCGTTCACCGCGGAGACACCCACCCCGTGGAGGCCCGACGAGACGCTGTAGGACTTGCCTTCGAACTTGCCGCCCGCGTGAAGCGTGCAAAGGACCACCTCCAGCGCCGACTTGCCCTCCTCCCTGTGGATGTCCACCGGGATGCCGCGCCCGTCATCAGTGACGGAGACCGAGCCGTCCGAGTGTATCCTGACGGAGACGGAGCGGCAGAAGCCCGCCATCGCCTCGTCGATGGAGTTGTCCACCACCTCGAAAATCAAGTGGTGAAGCCCGCGCGGCCCGGTGTCGCCGATGAACATGCCGGGCCGCCGGCGCACCGCCTCCAGACCTTCGAGGACGCGTATGTCTTCCGCGCCGTACCGGCCGGCCGGTGCCGGATCGTCCGTCATGGCTCGAATCTAATCAGGAATAGAGGTCGCCTGCCGCCGCCGGGGAACCACCCGGCTCCCCCTACCCCCGCAGCACGCAGCGGAGCGACGCGATGCGCCTGCCCGGATACTCAACCTTCAGCCTGGCGAGTATCTCGGGGCGCCGGAAGGATACCACTTCCTGCCGCACCGCCGCGGACTCGAATCCCACCGTAAGCTCGCCGTTGCGCAGTCCCAGCGGCATCGACCTCCTCGCCAGCTCGGGTCCCGCCGCCCTGGCCCACGCCTCCGCCAGCCGGGCGGCCTCCCCCGGCGCGGGCACCGCGGCCGATTTCATCAGCTCGGCCACCAGATCGCCGATCCGCCGGGCCCCGTTGCCACGTTCCCCTCTCATGTCCCCTCCCCCGCAACCCCGCCATTCTACACGATTCACAGGCCGATGGAAAGGGGCATCACCACGTACTGGTAATCCTTGCCGGAGCGGAATACCCCCGCCGACGTCTTGTCCCTGAGGTGCAGCTCCACCTCCTCGTCGGTCAGCACCTTGAGGTAATCCGCTATGTAGTCGGCGTTGAAGATCACATCCAGATCGTCCCCCTTGTAGTCGACCGGCACCTCCACCCGGGCCTCGCCGACGTCGGGAGCGCGCGTGAAGAGCACCATCTTCCCCTTCCCCAGGCTGAACTTGACCGCCTTGGCCTTGTCGGCGGCCATGAGCGCCGCCTTCCTCACCGCCGCGTGGAAGACCTCGCGCCCCACGACCAGCTTCTTGTCGGCGTTGGAAGGCACCACCGATTCGTAGTCCGGGAACTGGCCCTCTATGATGCGCGACCAGATCATCGCCCTTGAGGTTCGCATCCTTATCTGCGTCTCCTCCAGCGACAGCGCCACGTGCTCGTCCTCGGGGCGCAGGACCTTGTCCAGGAGGCTCATCGCCTTGGTAGGCACTATGACCCGCATGTCCTTCTGCCCCTCCCCCCTGCCGGAGGAGCGGCTGCGGATGTAGGCCATGCGCTTGCCGTCGCTGGCCACCATCCGGACCTCCTTGCCCTTGACCTCCAGCAGCTGGCCGGTGAGCGAGTAGCGGACCACCTCGGTGGAGACGGCGAACTGCGTCTTGCGTATCATCTCCCCCAGGTCCGAGGTCCCAACCCGCACTGCTCCCTTCTCCTCGAAGGATGGTGTCGCCGGAAAGTCGTCGGGCTCCAGGCCCACGATCTTGAACGACGCGCCAGGCAGCCGCACGTGGGCGTTCGGTCCATCCGACTCCATGGTTATGTCCTGCTCGTCAGCCTCGCGCAGGATGCCGCCTACCTTGGCGGCCGGCAGCACCAGCGTGCCTTCCTCCATCACCTCCGCCGGCACCGTGTACTTCAGGCCGTGCTCCATGTCGGTGCAGGCCAGTTCCAGGGCGCCTCCCGCCTTGTCCCGGGAGGCGACGAGCCTGACGCAGGTGATCGCCGGGAGCGTCGTGCGCTGCGGCACGACCATGGAGGCCACCGCGAACGCCTCGTTGAGCCGGACCCGGGAGCACTTGATTCTCATCTGGAAGTTCCCCTTCCTGTCGGATGCGCCGCCCCCGCGCGGCGGCTGGCGCGCTGCATGACGGGCAATGAACGGGATTAATTATACCAAAAGGGAACGGCCAGTAAAGAAACGGCGGCAGGCCGCCCTCAACGGATCTTCTCGACCGGCCCCGTGTGGCGGGCGAACGGCCCGGAGGCGTCCAGGCGCAGCACGTCCCCGCGCCGAGCGCGGAAGAAGGCCGCCGTGGCCGCCGAACGGTGCCGGGTGAGCACCTCCAGGCGGCAGAGAGGCCCCCGGCGGCCGCAGAGCCATGCCCACGCCCTGCCCTTCAGCCGGTGGAGATCGGAAACCACCCTGTGGGTGCCGCCCATGCGGTCTAGCGAACGCCCTCCCCGGGTCATCACCATGTAGGCGTACTTGAGATGCTCTTTGGAGAGCCCCAGCCTGCGATCCACCAGCGCCACCATGGCAGGCCGCGGCCACGGGACGTCCTGGTGACACCAGAGATCCCCGTGCTCCAACATCGGGCAGGGATCCTGCCGCAGGCAGGGGGCCGCAACGCGGAACCCCGCGGCGGCCGACCGGTCCCGCCACTCCATCAGGCGGCGGGACGCCTCCTTCAGGGCGGGTTCCAGGACCACCAGATAGCCCCCCCGCCCGACGAACTCCTCCAAGGGCGGCCGCGCCTCCGAAAAGACGTTCGCCGCCAGGACGAGATCGAACCTGTCCCCCCAGGGAAGCTCGTGCAGCAGACGTGGCTGCGCCCCCAAACGCCGGGCCATGAAACGGGCGTCCTCCAGGGCCTCGTCCACCACGTCCACCATGCAGAGCTCGGCCCTTGGGCGGCGCATGAGGACCGCCACCGACGCGGTGCCGGGGCCGCAGCCGAAATCGAGGACGCGCGGGCGCCCAGGCAGCGGCGCGAACGACTCGAGCTCGTCGAGGACGCGCGCGACCTTCGCCGCGTTCACCGGGAGATAGTAGTTGACGTAGGCGCGCCGCAGCCGCCCGGCGGCCAGATAGCCGGGCCTGTGCGGGAACAGCCCGTTGAACATGGACGAGAGCTCGCGGACCCCCTCGGCGGTCTCGGCGGCCGAACCTCCCCGCTCCCTGCGGTAATCGGCCAGGAGGTCATCGATCGGGGAGGATCGGGACATCAGTCCCCCTTGACCGCCTCGAGCATGAGGCGGCCCGTGGTGCCCTCGAGGGTCCAGCGCCCGTTCCTGTAGTAGTAGACCTCGACGTAGCGGCCGCGCTGGGGAGGCCGGTCTCCAGACTTGGGAAAGGCGAAGGATATCTGGTAGCGCCCGCACAGGCCGTGCTCATCCCGGCCTACCTGTATCTCCACGCGCAGCCCCTCCTTGAGGGTCACTTCCATCTTGAGCTGGTCGGAGAGGCGCCGGCCCAGCCGCTGGAGCGCCTCCAGTTCCCTCTCGGGGGCCCGAACATAATCGACGAACTCCTGCCCCACGTCCTTGACGAAGACCCACTCGCCGTCCCTCAGGGCGAACTCGGCGTGAACCACCTTGCCGTCGGGATCCAGGCAGATGTCGGCTATCGAGTCGTGAATCCGTATTTCGCGGACGGGCCCCAAGGTCCCCGCGTGCCTCCGCACCGCCGCCGCCAACCGGTCCTCCTCCGGGGGCCGCACCAGAAGTATCGCCAGGAACCCGCCGGCGAGCACCACCGCGCCCGCCAAGACCGGGAGCTTTTGCTTGAACGCCACGCGCGAGATTATATTAATGGATTTCCGGGATGGCAAACGGCGCCCAGGCGGGCGTAATTCAGTGGTAGAATGCCACCTTCCCAAGGTGGACGTCGCCGGTTCGAATCCGGTCGCCCGCTCCAACATAACGGGCCATAACACCTCTCAACGGATCGCGATCACCGTCGCCGAAACGCCAGGGATGGCGGCCTTCGCTAACGCCCCTGGCGGCCGGCGAGGCCCACCGGCGGACCTGCTTCCATCTCGCGGCCAGCGTGAGCCTCTTCAAGACGATGCAGGACCTGTGTCCGTTCGACGACATCCTGGTGGACATCGCGCAGGACGCTCCGGGGATCAACCGTCCGGCCGGCCTACTCGTGGAGTACTACTACCGTAGTGAATTTGCCGCCTGCATGGTGCAAGATCTCACGCCACGCTTCGATATCTACCGCCCCGCCCTACCACCCGTGGACCGGTATACGCACAGGGAAAAAGGGGCCACGGCTACGGAGGCCCTCCGGTCCAGGACCAATACCGACGGAGTCCGGGAACCCGGCCCTCCCCAACGGCGATCCGCGGAGTCGATGACCCTGCGCCACCTTCCTTTGACCCCGGGTAAGGAAACCTCCTCCGCCCGCCCCGAAAAGTTGCAGATGACCACCGCTCGGGCACCTCCACCGGATCTGTGGATGACAAGTGAGGACGATTCCTCGCGCACAGAAACCGACAACCCGCGCCGGTCCGGCACCGAGAAAGGTACCCGCCGCCGGAGGGACAAGAGCGCCTTGTAGAACGCCCGGAGCGCCCGGCGGTCCGGCCGCTCCATGAGCGCCCTATCGAGCACCGCCCCGCGGAAAGCGGCCTCGTCCTGCGGATCCGGAGGCTCACCCTTCCGGAGGAACCCCGCGAACTCCTCGCGGCGGCCGCGGCGCGTCCCCTCGACGAGCCCCTGGTCCGAATAGTCGACGAAGTACTGGAAGGGGGCCGTCTCACCGTACTCCTCCCCCATGAAAAGAAGGGGAATGTTCGGCGAAAGGATAACGACGCCCGCCGCCAGCTTCAGCTTCTCGAAAGGAACCAGCGCCGCCAGCCGCTCCCCCAGCATCCGGTTGCCCACCTGGTCGTGGTTCTGGGCGAAGACCACCAAGCGGCGCGGCTCAAGGTCGTCGGATGGGGCCCCGTGACGCCGGCGGCGGTACTCAGAGTACTGGCCGGTGTAGACGAACCCGCCGGAAATCGCCCGCCCAAGCTGATCGAGCCGCCCGAAGTCGCGGTAGTACCCCTCCCGCTCCCCCGTCAGGAGGACGTGAAGGGCGTGGTGGAAATCGTCGTTCCACACGGCATCCAGCCCGTACCCCCCCACCCCGGCGGGACGGACAAGACGAGGATCGTTCCGGTCGCTCTCGGCGATCAGGTGAACCTGCCGGCCAAGGGCGCCGGCGGCCGCGCGGATCCGCTCCGCGAGCTCCCCCAGGAAGGGGCGCGCCGACGAATCCATGATCGCGTGGACCGCGTCGAGCCTCAGGGCGTCCACGTGGAAAAACCGCACCCACCACAGGGCGCTCTGTATGAAGAACTCCCTCACCTCGTCGCTGTCGGGGCCGTCGAAATTCAACGCGCTGCCCCACGGGGTCTTGTACCTGTCGGTGAAGAAAGGCGCCATACCCCAGAGATAATTGCCCTCGTGCCCAAGGTGGTTGTAGACGACGTCCAGCGCCACGGCCAGTCCCCTCCTGTGGCATTCGTTCACGAACCTCTGGAGACCGGCGGGCCCTCCGTAGGTGTTCTGGACCGCGAAGGGAAAAGTACCGTCGTACCCCCAATTCCGGGCTCCCGGGAACTGGGCCACCGGCATGAGCTCCACCGCCGTCACGCCCAGGTCGACGAGCCCGTCCAGATGCCTTATCGCCGCCTCGAAGGTCCCCTCGGGGGTGAAGGTGCCCACGTGCATCTCGTAGAAGACCAGACTTTCCAGAGGCAGCCCCCTCCAGCGCCCGTCCGTCCACGGAAAGGAGGGGTCGACTACTTGGGACGGGCCGTGGGATCCCTGCGGCTGGAAACGGGAGGCGGGATCGGGGCGCTCTGGCAGGTCGCCCAGGCGTATCTTGTAAAGGGCGCCCGGAGCGACACCCTCCGCGACCGCCTCGTGATGGCCCATTGCGTCCTTCTTCATCGGCAGGTGCATGTCGCGGGGAAACAGCAGGTGCACCGAGGCGTCATCGAATCCGGGCGCCCAGATCCTGAACCTGGTACGGCCGTCCCCCAGCCAGACGGCCCCGGGCGACGGTTGCTCGGGCACCATCACGACTCCAGTATATGGATCAGGCCCCTCAGGGGTATCCGCACCCAGTAGGGCCGATTGTTGAGCTCGTAGTTCAGCTCGTACACGCATTTTTCCAGGATGAACGCATCCAAGAGAACGCCCAGCGCCTCGCGGGAGGCCGGCAGGTACAGGGCCTGCCCGGAGCGGTCCAGGTAGGCTCGAAGGTAAGCCGAGCAGGCCCAGGCGGACCATAGGCGGGCGCCCGCGTCGAGCGACGGGAGCCTTTCCTGCGGCGTCTCCTCCTGCGCCTGCCGGTCGAAGAGGGCCGCCTGGGCCGCATAATGAAACGACCGTATCATGCCGGCCACGTCGCACAGCGGTGAGCGCTTGAGCCTGCGCTCGCCGAGCGGGCGCCCCGGCTCGCCCTCGAAGTCCACGAAGACGAAGTCCTTGCCCGTATATAGGACCTGGCCGAGGTGCAGGTCCCCGTGAACGCGGATCCTGGCGGCCTGGATCTTCACCGAGCAGACGGCCTTGAACCTCTCCAGGATCTTCCCTTCCGAGTCCAGGACCCGCTGGGCGTCGGCCCGGACGGCCTCCGGGAGATCCTTGAGCTTCCTTCGCAGGACGGGGATAACCGGCGTGAGCCGGTTGCGCAACGACTGGTAAAGGGACCGCTGGTAGTGGGGCGTGAAGGGTTCCGGGGCGAAGTCGGGGTCGTCGCCGACGGAGGCAAGCGCCGCGTGGAGGTCGGCGGTGCGCCGTCCCATGCTCCGGGCCACCTCCAGGTAGGAACCCGCCATCTCCCTGAAGACCGCCGGCGGGGCGCCCTGGATCAGTTTCAGCAGGGGATCCCGCGGGACCGCCTCCGGGGGGAGCGGCTCGGCGCGGGAGAGAACCGCCTCGAAATAGCGCCCCAACTCGTCCAGCGTGAACGACCATGCATCCCCCTGGTTTGGGACGAACCCGCTGAGGATGCCCAAGACCACCGGTTCATGATCTTTCCTGCGGTATTCGACATGGCCGGCCAGCGGCGGGACGGCCGCCAACGACGCGCGCTCGGTGAGCAGACGTCCGATCTCCAGGTCGGGATTCGTCCCCTCCTCCACCTTCCGGAGCATCTTCAGGACGAACCTGTTCCCGAAGAGGATCGAGGAATTGCTCTGCTCCCACTTGACGGGAGCGGCCGTCAGGGGCGCGTCCTCCCCCCCCCTGATGGAGCGGTACGCCGGGGTCGGTACCATCAGGATCCTGCTCCCGTCGCCACCCAGCTGGCGCCTCCGCCCGATACCCTCCAGCATCGCCGCCCCAAAGGCGGGATCGACTACCGCGTCGATCAGGAGGTACCTCTCCGGGTCGCCCTGCCGGCGGAAGGAAGCGACGACCGATTCCGGCGCCTCGCGCCGGATCCGGGCGGCGCGCTCGCCCGAGGCCAGGCACAAAGGCATGGAATAGAGCTGGCGATCACCCTCGAAGAACTCGACGTTGAGCAGCGCGAAGAACGCCTCCAGCCCATCCTGGTCCATGCCGACCACATCCAGCAACCGGGCGCTCTTGACCGTCCTGCCCTTGCCGGAGAACCACCTCTGCGAGAGAAGGAAAGGGACAAGCGCCTCCTCCAGCGCCGTCCGCGCCCTGTCGCGGAATCCCCCTTCCCACTCGCGGGGGACCTCGATGACGCGGTCGGCCGCGGAGATGGGGACCTCGATCCTTCGGGGGAGGGCCTCTTCCAGGAGGAACCAGTAGAACGTGTGGGGCCCGAGGGTAAGCAGGTATGGGACATCCCCCACCGTCGGGAACTCCGTGCGGCCGAAAAGCTCCACGGGGACGCATCCCCTGAAGCGCCCGAGATCCAGCTCCACGTACTGCACGAAGCGGGAGAGGTTGGCCACGACGAGTATCCGCTCGTTCTCGTGCTGCCTGATGAAGGCGAATATCTTCCGGTTCTCCGGCGAGAGGATCTCCATCCCGCCGCGCCCGAAGGCCTTGTGGCGCCTGCTGAGGGCGATCAGCCGCTTCATCCACCAGAGGAGCGAATGCGGGTTGTTCTGCTGGGCTTCGACGTTGACCGCCTCGTAGTGGTACTCGGGATCGACGCCGACGGGCAGGTAGAGCTTCTGGGGGCTCGCGCGGGAGAAGCCGGCGTTGCGGTCGGCGCTCCACTGCATCGGCGTGCGAACCCCGTTGCGATCGCCGAGGTATATGTTGTCGCCCATCCCGATCTCGTCGCCGTAGTAGATGATCGGGGTGCCGGGCAGGGAGAAGAGCAGGCCGTTGAGGAGCTCGATCTTGCGCCGGTTGTTTTGAAGCAGCGGCGCGAGGCGGCGCCTGATGCCGAGATTGAGACGGGCCCGGGGGTCGTGCGCGTAAACCCGGCACATGTAGTCCCGCTCCTCGTCGGTCACCATCTCCAGGGTGAGCTCGTCGTGGTTGCGGAGGAACAGGGCCCACTGGCAGGCATCTGGGATCGGCGGCGTCTGGGCGATGATGTCCACCAGCGGAAACCTGTCCTCCATGTGCACCGCCATGAACATGCGCGGCATGATCGGGAAGTGGAAGGCCATGTGGCATTCGTCGCCCCCGCCGAAGTAGGCGGCGGCGTCCTCGGGCCACTGGTTGGCCTCGGCCAGAAGAAGGCGGTTCCGGAACCGCCCGTCCACGTGCGAGCGCAGCTCGCGCAGGAACGCGTGCGTCTCCGGGAGGTTCTCGCACGAGGTCCCGTCGCGCTCGTACAGGTACGGTATGGCATCCAGGCGCAGGCCGTCCACCCCCATGCCCAACCAGAAGTCCACGACCCTCAGGATCTCCCGGCGAACGTCGGGACTCTCCAGGTTCAGATCCGGCTGGTGGGAGTAGAAACGGTGCCAGTAGTAGGCGCGGGCCACGGGATCCCACGCCCAGTTGGAGGATTCGAAGTCCTTGAAGATGATGCGGGCGTCCTTGTAGCGCTCCGGCGTGTCGCTCCAGACGTAGAAACGGCGGTAGCGGCTCCCCGCGGGCGACCTCCGGGCCCTCTGGAACCACGGATGCTGGTCGGAGGTGTGGTTGAAGACGAGCTCCGTGACGACGCGAATGCCCAGACGGTGGGCCTCATGAAGGAATTTCTTGAAATCGGCCATGGTGCCGTAAGAGGGGTGGATGCCGCGGTAGTCCGAGATGTCGTAGCCGTCGTCGCGAAGGGGGGAAGGATAGAAAGGCAGCAGCCACACGGTATCGACCCCGAGATACCTGAGATAGCCGAGCTTCCTGGTGAGGCCCGGGAAGTCCCCGACCCCGTCGCCGGTGGAGTCGTGAAACGACCGGACGTGGAGCTCGTATATCACGGCGTCCTTGTACCATAGAGGATGTTCGGGGCCTTCGTAGCGGTTCATGCGGCGTGTTCCTCGGGGGGGAGGCGGTCAAGGAGGGCCACGGGGAGAACGGAGAAGACGGCGGACAGTTCGATCGCCCCGCGCTCGTCCTTCAGGACCCGGCCGGTCAGAACGTCGCGCCAGCGGTTGCCCGCGAGCGAAGGGGGCAGGACGAGGGCGGTTCCTTCCCAGGCCCCCGGGCCCTCGGCGCCCAGGCGGAGGAAGAAACGACCCGCCGCCGCCAGCGCCGCCGTCGGGCCGTGGACGCGGGCGAACGCGCAGACATGGCCGGAGCGAGGGCCCACCGCCTCCATGGGGATGTACTCGCCGCGATCGAAGAGGGGGCGGCGCTCCCGGCTGTAGCGGAGGGCGGCCCGCGTGACGTACATCTTGATCCGTCCGTCGTCGGGTTCCGCCATGAGCCCGGCGGCGCCATCGACCCCGACCTCCGGCAGCGTCTCGAGCATGCGGCGCCGGAGGTCGAAATCCACGGGACGGCGGTTGTCCGGATCCACAAGGTTCAGGTCCCACAGCTCCGTGCCCTGGAAGAAATCGGGCGCCCCGGGGGATGCGATCTTAAGCAGCACCTGCGAGAGGGACGTCCGGATGCCGGCGCGGATAACCGGCGCGATGAATTCCAGGAAATCCGCGATGAAGTCGTTGCCGAGCCGGCGCTCGAGGATGCCGCGCACGAAATTCCCCAAGGCCTCCTCGTAGGCTACATTCGGGTTGAGCCAGCTGGTGTGGACCTTGGCCTCACGCACGGCCTTAATCATGTACCGCTCCACCCGCCCGGCGTAGGAGGCCCGGGTCTCCGGCGCGTCGGGCCCCGGGGGCCAGGTCCCGACGAGGGTCTGATAAAGGAGATATTCGTCGCCGGCATCGGGTGCCGGGACCCCGTCGACCTCCACCTTTAGCCGCCCGTTCATCCGGCTCCACCTTTCGACCGCCTCCGCCCACGCAACGGGGATCTCGGAGAGCGCGTTGATGCGGGCGCGGACGTCCTCCCCCCGCTTTGTGTCGTGAGTGGAGGTGGCCAGAAGCGAATGAGGCCAGAGGCGCAGGTTGTTGACGTTGCGTTCGTGGAACTCGCGGGGCGTGACCCCCCGCCAAGGGACCTCGGCCCCGACCTCGTTGAGCGAGGCCAGCGGGACGTGCCTGTAGAAGAACGTGTCCTCGACGCCCTTGGCGGCGACCGGACCGGTGTACTGCTGGAGGCGCATGACGAATCGGCGGCGTTCCTCGACCGCGGCCGGATCCAGGCCGCCGGGGTGCTCCTGGAGCCAGACCTGAGCGATGAAGTCGAAGAGCGATTCGTGGACCGACGGGCTCCGACGCTTGGCCATTCGGACGGCCCGCGTGACGCTGCGCCTGTCCGCTTCCGAGATGGCGGGCGGCTCGCCGCGGATGTAGGTGCGGTAGACAGGCAGCCGTGCGATGACCTCCCGGAGGCCGAACCGCTGGCTTTCCAGGGTGAAGTCCCTCGACCATCGATGCTGTTCGGAGACGCGATCGAGCGCGCAGGCCAGCATGTGCAGCTCGCCGGACATGGCCACCAGCATGATGAGTTTCTTGCAGGTGGCCACGAGCTCCGGGACGTCTTCGGAGATCCCTTTGAAGCGCGCGTAGGCGGCCGCGATCTCCGCCGCGCCGGCGGCGTCCACGAAGAGGCCGTTGAGCAGGTTCAGGAAATCATATCCGGTGGTCCCGTGGACCGCCCATCCTGGGAAAAGCATCTCGCCGCGCCCCAGAATCTTCTCGACAACGATGTAGAAGGGCCGCTCCCCTCCCGGCACGGGACGCCCCGCCTCCGCGAGGGCCCGCCGTATTGCATCCTGCAGGTCGCGCAGGTACTGCTGTGGGTCGAACAGGCCGTCCACGTGATCGACGCGCAGCCCCGTGACCCAGCCGCGGCCGATCCAGCGGAGCACCGTCTCATGGGCGGCCAGGAAGACCGCCGGATCCTCCATCCGAAGCGCGGCCAGCTCGTTGACGTCGAAGAAGCGCCGATAATTTATCTCGTCCGACGCCACCCTCCAGTGGCACAGCCTGTAGACCTGTTCGGACATGAGCCTCTCCAGCCGGTCGAAGCTGGCCGGTTCCCCCTTGCGCCCGTTGAGGTCCCGCAGCGACGCATCGACCTCCTCCCTCACGGGCGGACTGGCCCCGATCAGCGCCGCGAGGCGGCCCTTGATGACCTCCTTCTCCCGCTGGCGCTCCCGGACGCGCTCCGGGTCCGTCTCCGACCGGTCCGGCAGGTTGCGTATGGCCGTCAGGATGCTCTCCAACTCCATCAGGCACGGGTCGCGCGGATCCAACCGCGCCCTGAGGCGTTCAAGAGGCGGCTCCAGGATCATCTTCCACGACTTCGGCGCCAGGGGGAGGATGGTTTCATAGTACCTCGCCATGAAGGCCCCGCCGGAAAACTCGATCGATATCTCCTGGTTTTCCAGCACGTGCCCGTACTGCTCGCCCAGCAGCGGCAGCAGCACCTTGCCGGCCAGCTCGGCCTTCGGAGGCCGCCAGTCTATGTCGAAGAAGCGGGCCCAGGGGGAGCTGGGACCGTTCTCCAGGACGTCCCACCACCACCGGTTGAGGGGGGAGGCGATACACATGTGGTTGGGAACGATGTCCAGGGTCAGGCCCATCCCGCGGGCCCGAAGCCCGGCAGCGAGATCCGCCAGCGCCTCCTCGTCCCCGATCTCCGGGTTTATGCGCGAGTGGTCAACCACGTCGTACCCGTGCGTGCTGCCGGGCCGCGCCGCCAGCATGGGGGAGACGTACAGGTCGGTCACGCCCAGCGCGTCGAGGTAAGGCACCAGCTCCGCGACGCGCCTCAAGGTCATGTGCGGCCCGAGCTGGAGCCGGTACGTGGCGCCCGGTACTCGGGGACCGGGGCCGGGCTCCGGCACATCCGCATTCGAGGCCATCTCAGATCGGATTCACGGGAGTGCGGACTACGACGCTTCCGGCAACCGGGAGGACGCCGGGCGGGCCGAACGGAGCGCCCTTCCCGATGAACTCCGCCAAGCTCCCTGCCTGGAACCGATTCTATTCCGACGGCCGGCGAGGTCAACAGGTATGTGCCCTCCCTCCGGCGTTTTTCGATCCGGTCCGTAGGCACAAGGCGCTGACCGAGACCGAGACTTGCGGGAGCGTATATGGGCGGACCGAGGACCACGCTTCACATCAACCTGCCGCTGGAGATGAAGGTGGAGATGGAGCGGGTGGCACGGGAGCTTGCGCTGCCCTCCTCCACTGCGTATGTTGCGTTCCTGCACTCGACGATGGGGATCGCCGTTCAACCCTGGAAATCTTGGAGGAGCAGGGATACGTGTCGGAACGCTTCGAGCCGGATTGGGACGGATACCGATATGAAGTGACGCGGTAACTTCCGAAGGCGGACCTGACGCCCGAGGAATCGTTCATCGTGGACCGTGTTGTCGAGGAATAAGGCCGGCTGCCGCTCGAAGCCCTGCTCGACGAGGTCGTGTACAAGACGGAGCCTGCGCGTCGGGCCAAGGAGGCGGCGGTGATCCGCGCCCCGATGGACCTCGAATCCTGCAACAACAGGTTCCGCGAACGCTTCGGATTCGACCTGTCGACCTACCTCCAATCCGTGGCCGCGCGGGCAAAGGGGGAGATGGTTCCCCTGGAGGACCTGATCAATGCCCTATAGGGTCCTCATCTCCCGCCCCCTTTCCGAGGGATTGAGCCGGAGGTACGCCGGCTACCCCTTGAGAGAGCTGATCGTTGCGCTGCGGGATCGGCTTTCCCGGGAGGCCCGCCATGGGAAGCAGGCGCCCTTCCCTTTCATGTCGGGTACGCTCACCCAATCCTTCGAGGTACCCACGGCCTCCGGGACCTTAGGATGTTGGTCCCTCCGGGGAAGCACGAAGCTGGAGGAAGTCGGAGCGGACCACTTCGACAATATCAATCACAGGGCTATAGCGAATCGTCTGGCTCGTCGCCTCCGAGAGCTGGTTTACGAAGTCCGTATCCGTTCACGGGGGCAAGGGTCGTGCCCTTGCTCCGCGCGGGCACTCCCCTTGCGCGGGGTCAGCCAAGGCTGCCCCGTGAGCGAGGCGAGTGACTGAGCGAAGCGAAGGCACGAGCCTTGCCGCGACCCGGAAGAGAACGGGGTCAGGCGGCGGCCCGAGGGGCCCTGGCGCTCATTGACAACGGGGAGCAACCACTATTTTTCGACGGCTCGAGTCGATTTCACCCCGAGCGGTATTGAATAGGTGAAGTGGAGAGAGGGAAAGCCGAGCCCGACATTCACGCCGCCTGCAACGACCGGATCGCAACGTTGGAGGCCGCGGCCGACGCCCTCCAGAAGCTGGTCGAAGAGTTTTAAATAACGGATCGAAATCGTCAGCGGACGATTGAGGCCCAACAACGCCGGATCGAGCAATTGGAAGCCCGGTTGAACCTGAACTAACGGAATTCGTCGCGGCCCCCTTCGACCGATCCGCCCTCCATACATCCACGACCACCGAAGACGCCGACGTGGCGGAAGCCTGGAGGGCAGCCCGGACATACGGCGTTTCAGAGGGAAGTGGTGCCCTTGGAGAGGGTCAAGCGGGTGGTTGACGTCAAACCGCCGAAGTGCGGCAAGTGCGGTCGACCCCTGAGGGGGAGCGACCCGAACCCTCTGCGGCATCAAGTGACGGAGTTACCCCCGCTGATGGCGGAGACGGAAGAATGGCGGCTGCACGCGCTTGGATGTGAATGCGGGCATGTGACGCGGGCGGAACTGCCGGAAGGGATTCCGAAAGGGGCCTGTGGGCCGAGATTGCAGGCGGCCTTGGCGTATCTGACGGGGGTGGGACGGCTGACGAAACGACCGATCCAGGAGGCGATGAGAGACCTCTTTGGAGTTTCCCTATCGCTGGGGTCGATCGTGGACCAGCAGCAGGCGGTGAGCGAGGCGGTGGCGCCGGCGGTGGAGGAGGCGAAAGTCTACGCCCGGCAACAGAGCCTGGGGAACGCGGACGAGACGGGGTGAAAGGAAGGGCCGAACGATGGCGGGGAGCGGGGGCGAAAGAAGGCTTGGTTGTGGGTGGCGGTGACGGAGTGGGTGACGGTGTTCGTGATCCACGCGAAGCGAGGGCTGGAATGATCCAAGGCGCTGTTGGGGGAGTTCGTGGGGTATCTGGGGAACGACAGATGGGGGGCGTACAACGAGTGGGAGCTGCGGAGGCGGCAGATTTGCTGGAGCCATCTGGTCCGGGATGTGGACGTTCGTGCGCGTTGAGGGTGTCGAGCCGACCAACAATGTGGCGGAAAGGACGATCCGTCATGCGGTGCTGTACCGCAAGGGATGCTTCGGCACGCGGAGCGAGGAGGGTAGCCGGCTCCTAGAGCGCATCCTCACGGTGGTGGCGACGCTCCGTCAGCAGAAACGGAATGTGATGGACTACTTGACGGATGCCTCTATGAGAGCGATGGTCGGACTCCAGCTTTCCCAACAAAACGGTGCAGACAAGAGGCCATTGGACATCAAATGGAATCGTCGGAACATAGTAATGTTCCCACCCAGCCCCAAGAAGGTTGAGTAGGCCGCCGCGGATGTTCACGCAGTCCGCCAAGTACATGCCAGTCAGGCGTAATACATTCTCAATGTCTGCAGCTTCAGCACGACGACAAGGCGGCTGCAGCTTTCCAGTCCACCCTATCCCCCCTTCGCTCGAAGAAGATCCCCGAAACATGTATCCTCACCATCTTCACAATCAGCGCCCTTCTCACCGCCTCTCCCGCCGCACCCGACCTTGATCTGGATCTTGGGCGGAATCGGCCAATTCCTTTCTTTCAGCCAGTCGGAGTTCTTGGTTCGTGACAAAGGCAATACCCTCCGCTCCGCTCGCGCGGTACCTCTCCAGTTCGGCAAGAAATTTCCGCTTGATCTTCTTGATGGCCTGTTGGCCGCGGGGGAAGAAGACGGCCATCATCCATCGTTGACCATCCCTTGAGCAGATTGCGTCTTTGCCACCGTCCCTCCCAAGGGGTGGCTCGGATCGAGTCCAACAAATCCCTCTTTGATGAGCACTTGAGCAGCAAGCCGTTCAGAATGGCCTTGCCCGTTGGTCCACTCCCGAAGTCGGTGCCAAGTTTCGTCCCAACGGTTCATAAACGATGTGTTCGTCGGTGCGTAGTAAAAACGAGCGCCCCCTCCGATTACTGAATATACGCAACAATCAAGGGGAATCAGGTGTGCCGCGGAAATTCCTTGGAACCTTTCGGCCGGCAATGGCCAGAGCGGTGGCCCCCTATCGAAAGCCTCCGACTTCGGTCCAGGTCGGGGCCTCTCTCCGCAGGCTCTTCCGCAAGGACAAGCCGCCGACCTGCCGCGAACGAGGAGCCCCGGATCGAGCCGGGGACCCGGTGGGGGGCTACTCGACCGGTTTTCCGGCCGCCCACAGGACCATGCGGACCACGAAGGGATTCAGCGTCGCCGACTCCTGGTGCTCGGGGTGCGGGCTCGAACAGATGACGCGCCCCTTCTTGAAGGTGGCGCTGACGATCGCCGGCGTCCCGATCATCGTCTCGGGTCTGGCGCCGCGCTCGGCCATGGCGCTCCCAAAGGTCGCCAGGACAGTCGCGTCGGGAAGCTCGGGATCGCCGCCGGGGGCGTAGATGGGACCGTTGGCGTACTGAATCGGAAGGGCACCCTCCACGTCGCCGAGCCAAGCGCGTCCCGCCGGGGTCATCTCTATCGTCACCAGCCCCGTGCCCCGCTTCCAGTGGGGGCGGTCTATCACGTCCACGTCCAGGATCTTCAGAGACCAGGAGTAGCTGCGGGAGGCCAGATAGGCCCCCGCGCAGATCCCGATGTATCCGCCCCCGCCCGCCACGAATTCCCGGACCGCATCCCGCCCCTCCTTTCGGAGCCCGTTGCCCACTTCCGATCCGCTTCCGCCCGGGAAAAACACCACGTCGAAGTCGCGAAGGAACCCGTGGCGCAGCTCCACGGCCCCCCGGCATCGGAGCTCGATGTCGTCCCGCCCGCCCAGGATCCGCGCGATGGCGCCGTAGTAGGCGGGATTCCCGCTCACGCCGCACCCGTCGTACAGGGCGACGCGCGTCGCGCCCGGGCGTTTCTCGTCCGCCTCCGGCGTCTCCGCCGGAATCATCCGCAGGTCGGCGAGCAGGCGGCGGACGGCCTTCATATGCTGGTCGACGCGCAGGCCCACCGACTGGGTCTTCATCGTCGTCTCGACGATGAGGCTGGGGATGACGAGCCTGTCCGCCGCGGCGCGGGCGAGGCTACCCTCGACGGGGGGCGTGAGCAGCCGGAACCGCTTGGTCTCTTCGCGGATGTCCGCGTTGATCGCGTCGATCATGCGGCCGGCGAGCCGCTTCGCGTCAAGGCTGCCCGAGGCGATGATGGAGCTGCCGACGGTCCCTTTTTCGATCGCGCCGAACCCTGTCCCCTCGTGAAGATCGATCAGCATCTCAGGCGTTCTGTCCATCACCAGGTCCCAGATGGCCTTCGCGAGGATTCCCCGTGGGGCGTCGTCCTCCGCCCTGGGGAAGTTGCGGTTTAGGTTGGCGAGCTCCCTGGGCTCGCCGGGCATCGACCGCGTGTTGTTCGCGAGGCCGGGCCGGTTGGCTTCCGGGATGAGGACGATCGAGCCGCGCGCGATCGGGATATCCTTCACCTTCCACGCCGCGCGGGAGCCGGCTGGCTCGTTGCCGTGGACGCCGCCGACAATCATGAGCGCGGGCCCCTCCTTCCCGCTGTCGATGACGAAATAAGGCGTGCTCCATTTCGTGCCGACGGCGAGGGTGTGCTCCGATACCGACTGCGCGGCGGACGCCCGTGCGCCGGCCGCCAGCGCGAGGGCCATCGCGGGCAGGAGGAGAAGCCTCCTGCCGGCTGAAGGTTTCGAAGCCATCCGGGCGATGATTATACCACCTTTCAATCTGGGTCCACACGCTCCCGGTCGGAATCCGCGTTTGTCATGATTCAGGAGGACCGGCGCCGTGGTCCTCGACCGGTCGATCCCGTCGATCCGACCATCGCCGTTGCAGTAGCCGCAGGGGATCCGCCCCGCCCTGGATGGAACACGATGGATGACCTCGGAGGACACCTGGACCTGCGATCCCGGCGCCCGGGCAACGTCATTCGTGATCCCCCGCTCGCTCATGGAGGATGACGATCACGGCTGTGTTCATGGATGCCTCGAGGACACCCGGAAACGGCCTTCCCGGCCCGAGACGGAGATGGGGATGACCTCTTCCCCCCCTCTCCGCGAGAATCTGAAGTCTACGAGCAGCTCCGGCCATGCTTAGCACGGTCGGGAGCCGAGAGAGGCCGCCAGCTTCAGGATCGCCGCACGGCCGGATGGCGAGAGCGACGGCCGGAGCGCCGCCAGCCGCGCGAAGTCGCGGCCGGTCAGGGGGATGTCCGTTGGACTGGTGTGGGACTGTTTCGCAGTCGCAGAGGGTGTCGCTGTCTGTCGCACCTTCCGTGCCGCTTGAGGGCCGACGCAGGAAGTCCTTGGGGTCGAGGGTGTCGCGGCTTGACGCGGGTTGCCCCGCGTCTGGTGTACTACAGCGAATGGCTGGGGCGCTAGGATTCGAACCTAGACAAAGAGATCCAGAGTCTCTCGTGCTACCGTTACACTACGCCCCAGCGAAGAGGCGTTTTTTGCAGTGAAACGCGGTCTCGTGGCGATCACGCCGGCGACAAAGAACGCGGGCTTCGGGGGAATTCTACCCGCGCCCCGGCGAAAGTCAACTCTGTAGATTCCACGCCCTGCGAATCAGACAGTAAAAGCCTGTACGGACCGTGACCGCGGGCCCCTTGGAGCCTTATCTAGGCCGGGGCGATGGAAGG
>FWPU01007099.1_pt1 | contig 21172 bp, 20 predicted proteins | sample 2228361 | NCBI WGS metagenome assembly FWPU01 (sample SAMEA103939777, study PRJEB20133) | metagenome
AACAGCCGCCTCGCAAATCCTGGGCAGGCACCCAGCCCGCACCCGCCCTCCCCGTGGGCCTCACCTGGTTCAACGTCCAGCGCCCCCTCACCCTCGAAGAGCTCCGCGGCCGCGTCGTCCTCCTCGACTTCTGGACCGCCGGCTGCATCAACTGCCAGCACATCATCCCCGACCTCCATCGCCTCGAAGCCGAGTTCGGCGCCGCCCTCGTTGTCATCGGCATCCACTCCGGCAAGTACGCCGAAGAGCACGAGGACGCCACCATCCTCGAAGCCATCCGCCGCTTCGGCATCGCCCATCCCGTCATCAACGACGCCGACTTCCGCACCTGGACCACCTTCGGCGCACGCGCCTGGCCCACCCTCGTCCTGGTCGACCCCGCCGGCAACCTCGTCGGCTACCACGAGGGCGAGGGCGTTTACCCGCTCTTCCAGCCCATCATCGCCTCGCTCATCGCCGAATTCGGCCAACGCAGCCTCCTCCGCACCGATCCCCTCCCCATCTCCCCGGCCGCGCGCCCGGCCACCGCCGCCCTCGCCTTCCCCGCTGCCGTCGCCGCCGCCGATGACCTCGACCGCCTCTACATCGCCGATTCCGGTAACCACCGCATCATCGAAACTGACCTCGCCGGCCGCATCGTCCGTGTCTTCGGCACCGGCCAGCCCGGCTTCGCCGATGGGGCCCCCGCCGAGGCCGCCTTCCGCGACCCCCAGGGCCTCGCACTCTCCGCCGACCGCCAGCGCCTCTACATCGCCGATACCCGCAACCACGCCGTCCGCGCCATCACCCTCGCCACCGGCGAGACCCGCACCATCGCCGGCACCGGCCGCCAGCTCGATACCCTCCCCCGCACCCCGCAGCCCGCCCGCGAGGTTGGCCTCGCCTCTCCCTGGGGCCTCGTCGAAGCCGCCGGCAGCCTCTACATCACCATGGCCGGCGTTCACCAGATCTGGCGCCTCGACCTCGCCGCCGGCACCATCGAAGTCTTCGCCGGCACCAGCCGCGAAGGTATCGACGACGGCCCCCGCCGCGACGTCGCCACCCTCGCCCAACCTTCCGGCATCGTCGCCGATTCCGCCCAGCTCTACTGGGTCGACCCCGAGAGCTCCTCCGTCCGCACCGTTCCCCTCGCCGGCGACGGCGAGGTCACCACCCTCGTCGGCACCGGCCTCTTCGACTACGGCGCCGATGATGGCGTCGGCCGCCAGGCCAGCCTCCAGCATCCCCAGGGCATCGCTCTCCTCGGCGGCGCCCTCTACATCGCCGATACCTACAACCACCGCATCCGCATCCTCGACCCTGGCACCCGTCGCCTCGGCACCGCCGCCGGCAGCGACCGCGGCTGGGCCGATGGCACCGCCGGCGAGGCACGCTTCGCCGAACCGTCAGGGCTCGCCGCCGGCAATGGCCTGCTCTACATCGCCGATTCGGCGAACCACCTCATCCGCACCCTCGACCCCGCGACGGGCGCCGTCTCCACCCTCGCGCTCCAGGGCATCGATTCCCTCCGCCCGCCCCAGCCCGGCCCCCTCGAGGTCCGTGAGCTCCCGGCCCAGCAGGTCGCGCCCGGCGCCGCCAACCTCCGCGTTGCCATCCAGTCGCCCCCCGGCTACCACCTCAACGCCAGCGCCCCCTCCACCCTCGAGCTCACCACCGACAACCCCGCAGTCCTCGAACCGGGCGAACGCCGCCTCCAGTGGCAAACCGACGATCCTTCCGTCACCTTTCCCGTCCCCGTCATCCTCGCGCCCGGCACCGCCACCCTCACCGCCACGCTCTCCGCCTACTACTGCCGCGAAGGCCAGGAGGCACTCTGCTTCATCGCCCGCATCGAATACCGCCTGCCCGTCACCGTCGCCTCAGGCGCCGCGTCCTCCGAGCCCGTTCTCTCCCTCACCCTTCCCACACGCTGACCTTCGCGTATCATCCCCACCATCACTGCCGGAGGGGGTCCCGCACCATGGCTGTCCGTGGCTACATCCTCATCGAAACCGAAGTCGGCAAGGCCAAGTCCGTCAGCGCCGCCATCCAGGGGTTCAACTACCCGGGCGCCCGCCTCGTCAACGTCGATACCGTCACCGGCCCCTTCGACGTCATCGCCCAGGTCGAAGCCGACGACCTCGACTCCCTCGGCAACGCCATCACCGAGGCCATCCAGAAGGTCAACGGCGTCCAGCGCACCACCACCTGCCTCGCCGTCCGCCTCGCCTGAATCGCCGCCTCCCCTTCGCTACACTGGGGTCATGCTCCCGACCTCCAGCATGATCCCCGTCGAAGAAGCGCGCGAGCGCATCCTCTCCTACTTCCGGCGCCTTGAGCCCGAGCGGAAGCCCATCCTCGAGGCCCTCGGCCAGGTCCTCGCTGAAGACGTCGTCGCCCCCTTCGATATCCCGCCCCTCGACAACACCGCGATGGACGGCTACGCCGTGCGCGCCGCCGATACCGATGGCGCTAGCGAGGCCGCACCCGTCGAACTGCGCGTCGTCGCCGACCTTGCCGCCGGCTATGTCCTCCAAACGCCCGTCGGCCCCGGCGAGGCCGTCCGCATCATGACCGGCGCCCCCATGCCCCCGGGAGCCGATGCGGTCGTCCCCTTCGAAGAGACCGACGAAGCCCTCCGCGGCATCAACGAAGCAGCCCGCAAACCCGGCCTCGTCCGCATCCTCAAGGCCGCCAGGCAGGGCGCCAACATCCGCTACCGCGGCGAAGACGTCCGCCAGGGCTCCGTCGTCATCCCCGCCGGCCGCGTCCTCCGCCCCTCCGAAGTCGGCGTCCTGGCCTCCATGGGCCTCACCCACGTCACCGTCACCCGCCGCCCTGTGGTCGCCATCCTCTCCACCGGCGACGAAATAACCCCACCCGGCGAACCACTCCAGCCCGGCCGCATCTACGACGCCAACGCCTATAGCGTCGCTGCACTCGTCATCAAGTACGGCGGCATCCCTCGCATCCTCGGCATCGCCCGCGATACCGTCGAAGACCTGACCCGCAAAATCCGCGAAGGCCTCGATGCCGACATGCTCGTCACCAGCGCCGGGGTCTCCCGCGGCGACTTCGACGTCGTCAAAGATGTGCTCGCCCGCGAAGGCAACATCGACTTCTGGACCGTTCGCATGCGCCCCGGCAAGCCCCTCGCCTTCGGCGCCTTCCCCGCCCCCGGCGGCCGCCACGTCCCCCATCTCGGCCTCCCCGGCAACCCCGTCAGCTCCATGGTCTCGTTCGAGCTCTTCGGTCGCCCCGCCATCTTCACCATGCTCGGCCGTAGCGACTGGGAGCGCCCCACGGTCCGCGCAATCTCGCGCGATCGCGTGCGCAATCCCGATGCCCGTCGCTTCTACGCCCGCTGCATCGTCACCCGGGGCGATGATGGCCGCTGGTACGCCGACCTCACCGGGCCCCAGGGCTCCGGCATCCTCACCTCCATGAGCGCCGCAAACGCCCTCGCCGTCATCCCGGAGGACGTTCCCGAGGCGGTCCCCGGCGACGAAATCGAGTGCATCATGCTCGATTGGGAGCACGCCCCCTAGCCGCGCCGCCCGCCCCCGGCCAGCCGCTCGCCATACTGCCGCTCGAAGTACTGCACGAACTCCCCACCCGCACGCGCCGCCCAGCGGGCCCCGTGCTCCCGGTACCACGCCACCGTCTCGGCCAGCCCATCCGCAAACCGCCGCTGCGGCGCCCATCCCATCCCGCGGAGACGCGAACTATCGATCGCGTACCGCCGGTCGTGCCCCGGCCGGTCGGCAACCGGCCGGATCAGCTCCCGTGGCCGCTCCAGCAGCTCGCAGATCAGCTCGGCCACTGCCCGGTTCGCAACCCGTTCTCCGCTCCCGATGTGCACCGCATGCACCCCCGGCGTCACCGGCAGCCCGCGCAACACCAGCCGCAGCGCATCCACAAAATCGGCCACGTACAGCCACTCCCGCTCCTGCATCCCATCGCCGTACAGCGGCATCGGCTCCCCCGCGAGTGCCCGCATCGTGAACAGCGGGATGAACTTCTCCAGGTGCTGATTGGGACCATAGACGTTGCACGAACGCAGCACCGTCACCGCCATCCCGTACGTCTGCGCATACGCCCGCACCATCAGCTCCGCCGCCGCCTTGCTCGCCGCGTACGGCGAACCGGGCGCGAACGGGGCATCCTCCGTCGCCTCCAGCGGCGCCGGGATGCTCCCGAACACCTCGTCCGTCGACATGTGCACGAGCGCCACCGCTGGCCGTTCCCGCACCGCCTCCAGCAGCGTCACCACGCCCTCCACATCCGTCCGCACAAACACCCCCGGGTCGAGCAGCGACCGGTCCACGTGGGTCTCCGCCGCCAGGTTCACCACCACGTCGGCATCGCCCACCAGCTCCCGCACCAGCCCACCGTCGCAGATATCACACCGCACGAACCGGTACTGCGGGTGGCCCGCCACCTCCTCCAGGTTTGCCGGGTTCGCCGCGTACGTCATTGCATCCAGGTTCGTCACCCGCCACCCATCGGCCAGCAACCCGCGCACCACGTGGCTCCCAATAAAGCCGCACCCGCCCGTTACCAGCGCACGCATCAGCCGCTCTCCACCCGCGAATGGTCCCCCAGCGTCAGCCGCGCACCTGCCGGCGCGCCCACCACCCGCGTATGCCGTCCCAGCATCGAATGCACAATCCCCGGGCACGCCACCACCTCGCTCTCCGCCATCACAATCGCATCCTCGATGCGGCTGCGGAGCACCCGGCAGCCCGCGCCAATCGCTACGAACGGCCCCACCTCGCACCCCACCACGTGCGCCCCCGCGCCGATCGCAACCGGGCCCCGCACCCGGCACCCCTCCACCCGTGCGCCCTCGTCGATGGCAATCGGCCCCTCGAGCGTGCTCCCCGTGATCAGCGCCCCCGGCGCGACCCTCGGCTCCAGCACCCCGAGCAGCAGCCGGTTCGCCGCAAGGATATCCTCCATCTTCCCCGTATCGATCCACTCCTCCGGCGTGATCGCCACCTCCACCCGTCCCCCGCGCGCCAGCAGCCCATTGATGGTGTCCGCGATCTCCAGCTCCCCCCGGGCACTGGGGCGCTGCGCCGCGATGACCTCGAACACGCCCGGCCGAAAGCCGTACACCCCGATCACCGCCAGCCGGGAAGGCGGCTGTGCCGGCTTCTCCACCACCTCCACCAGCCGCTCGCCGTCCAGTCGCGCCACTCCGAACGCCCGCGGATCGTCCACCTCGCGAAGGATCACCGCGCCGTCCGCTCCCGAAGCAGCGAACCGCTCGACGAACCCCCGGATGCCCCCCATCAGCACGTTGTCGCCCAGGTAGAGCACGAACGGCGCATCGCCCACGAACTCCCGGCACACCAGCGCCCCGTGCGCAATCCCCAGCGGTGCCTCCTGCCGCACGTACGTGAACCGCGCGCCGAACGCCGAACCGTCCCCCATCGCCTCCCGCACCTGGTCGGCCGTATCACCCACCACCAGCGCAATCTCCCGGATCCCCGCCTCCACCAGCTGCCGCACCGGGAAGTGCAGCACCGGCGTGTTCGCTACTGGCACCAGCTGCTTCGCACCAGAGTACGTGAACGGGCGCAGCCGGCTCCCCTTCCCGCCCGCCAGCACGATTCCTCTCATCCCGGGGGATTATAGGCGCCCCCGCCGATAGGATCGCCGCGTGACACCCGTCCTTCGTGTCGCCCTCGATGCCTCGGCGCTCCCGGCCCGGCCGGCCGGCGCCGGCATCTACATGCTCGAGCTTGCCGCCGCCCTCGCGGCACGGCCCTCGCTCCAGGTCGTCGCCTTCGCCCCGCGCCCACTCCCCGGCTGCGCCCAGCAGCCCGTGCCGCCCGGCTCACCCGCCCGCCGATTCGCCTGGCAGCTCCACACCCTCGGACCCGCTGCGGCAGCCTCCGGTGCCCACGTCCTGCACGGGCTGCACTTCTACACCCCCCGGCGTACGGCGATGCCACGCGTCACCACCATCCACGATCTCACCTTCTTCCGCCTCCCCCGCCGGTACCCCCTCGCCCGCCGCTGGTACTACCGCCTCATCGCCGAGACCGCACGCTTCGCCCACCGCATCATCGTCCCCTCCTCGGCCGTCGCAGCCGATGCCGTCCGCTACCTCCACCTCCCGGTTGAACGCATCCGGGTCATCCCCGAGGCCCCGCGCGCCGGGCTGCGCGCCGCAGCGCCCGAAGCCGTCGCCGACGTCCGCCGCCGGTACGGCCTCGAAGCCCCCTACCTCCTCTGCCTCGGCACCGCCGAGCCCGGCAAGCGCGCCGTCGACGCCGTGCGCGCCCTGCCCGCCATTCGCGAGCGCTGCCCGGGCACCCTCCTCGCCCTCGCCGGCAACCCCGGGCCGCTCCTCGGCCCGCTCCGGCGCGAGGCTGCACGCCTCGGCGTCGGCGATGCCGTCACCTTCCTCGGCTACGTCCCCGATGCCGACCTCCCGGCCCTCCTCACCGGCGCCAGCGCGCTCGTCTTCCCCTCCCTCTTCGAAGGCTTCGGCCTGCCCCCGCTCGAGGCCATGGCCTGCGGGACCCCCGTCATCGCCACCGATGCCCCCGCCATGCGCGAAGTGCTCGCCGGCGCCGCCCGGTTCGTACCCCTCCGCTCGCCCGCCGCCATCGCGACCGAAGCCGTTCGCCTCCTCGAAGACGCCGCCTGGCGTCGAGAGCTCGCCCATCGCTCCCTGCAACACGCCGCACACTTCTCCTGGGCCCGTACCGCCGAGCTCACCGAAGCCGTCTACCGCGAGGTCGTCCCATGAGCATCGGCATCATCATCGTCACCTTCCGCTGCCGCGACCTCGCCCTCGCCGCCCTCCGCTCCATCGAGCAGTACGTCCCGCACCTCCTGCCCGCCACAGTTGTCGTCGATAACGCCTCCTTCGATGGCACCGTCGAAGCCATCCGTGCAGCCTTCCCCGCCGTCCACATCATCGAGCACCGCCGCAACCTCGGCTTCGCGGCGGCCGTCAACCGCGGCCTCGAAGCCCTCCCCGGTGCCGAGGTCATCGCCCTCCTCAACCCCGACGCCGAGCTCCTCGATGCCGGCCTCCTCGCCGCCGCCGCCCACCTCGAATCCAATCCCTCGGTGGGCGTCCTCGGCGGTCGCATTCTCAACCCCGATGGCACCATTCAGCCGTCCGCCCGCGCCTTCCCCTCCCACCGCAACGCCCTCTTCAACCGCCACTCCCTCCTCACCCGCCTCTTCCCCCGCAACCCCTGGTCCCGTCGCTACCTCATGTCCGATTGGAACCACGACGATATCCGCCCCGTCGATTGGGTCTCCGGCGCCTTCATGCTCATCCACCGCCGCGCCATCGATGCCGTCGGCCGCTTCGATGACGCCTACTTCTTCAGCATCGAGGACGTCGATTTCTGCCGCCGCGTCCACGATGCAGGCCTCCAGGTCCTCTACTTCCCCCATGCCACCGTCCGCCATCACGTTGGCGGCAGCTCCCGACGCGCCGTCTACCGCGCCATGGCCGGCCACCATCGCGGCATGTGGCGCTACTATCGCAAGCACTTCCGCGGCAGCCTTACGCTCCACGCCCTCACCGCCGGGGGCATCGCCGCCCGCTTCGCCCTCCACGCCACGTCCTACACGCTCCGCGCGGCCGGTGCTCGCCTCCTTGGCCGTGAGCCCCGCTGATCGCCGCCCCGGGGAAAGCCACGGGCAAGCCACCGCCAATTTCTTCTGGTTTCCATCTATTCAGACTATCGATGCATAGCCGATACTGGTGGTAACAGGGAGACGTAACCATGGCTGGCATCTTCTACGACCCTCGCACCCGCCGCCTCCACGCCGTCCTCGGCGGCCACCCGGACCCGGCCTGGACGCTCGTCACCCACAACGTCCACGCCAGCGCCCACCACTGCCGCCGCATCATGAGCGAATGGCTCAGCCCGGACGAGCTCTGGAAGGTTGACTGGCGCATCGACCGCCCCTCCATCTCCGCCTGAACCGGCTACCATCGGCGCATGGACCTCGCAGCCCTCGCGCAGGTGGTCGCCGATCTCGATGCCGCGCCCGCGCCCGCCGCCCGCCGCTTCGATGCCCCCCAACCCCTCGCGGGGGACGTCGCCTTCCTGCCCGCCGCCTTCAACCCCCCAACCCTGGCCCACCTTCGCCTCCTCGAGCGTGCAGCCGCTGCCGTCGAAGCACTCCCCGCCGCCCTCCTCACCACCCGCAACGTCGACAAGCACATCACCGGCGCCCCCCTCCACGCACGCATCGAGATGCTCCTCGCCGCCCGCCGCGACGGCCACCCCGTTGCCGTCCTCGCGGCAAATGTCGCCCGCATCATCGAGCAAACCCTCGCCCTCGAAGCCGCCTACCCCGCCGCACGCTGCACCCCCGTCGTCGGCTTCGATACCCTCGTCCGCCTCTTCGACCCCCGCTACTACACCAGCCTCACGGCCGAGCTCGACCCCTTCTTCGAACGGCACCGCGTCATCGCCGCCAACCGCGGTCCCCACGGCCTCGATGCCGTCGCCGAGTGGCTCCACCACAACGCCCGCGAGTACGCCGACCGCATCGTCCTCATCGAGCTCGAACCCGAGACCGCCACCATCTCCTCCACCCATGCGCGCGAACTCGCCGCCGCCGGCGTCGAACCCCACGTCGTCCCGCCCTCCGTGCGCGCCATCCTCGCCGAGCGCCGTTACTACGCCGCCCGTTAGCTGATTTCCGAGATGTCCAGCCGGCTTTCCAGGGCAAGCACGCCCCGCGCAGCCAGCGCCGCAATCTCCACCTCCCCCATGCCCAGCAGCCCGCCCAGCACCTCCATCGTATCGCCGCCGAGGTCGGGCGGCGGCCCGGCAATCCCCGTCTCGCTGCGCGACATCCGCACCGGCGTGTTCGCAATCGGGATCGTCCCCGCCACGGGGTGCGTCACCTCGCGAATCATCCCCCGCGCCTGCACCTGCGGGTCGGCCACCACCTCCGGCACCCGGTTCACCGGTCCCGCCGGGATGCCCGCCGCCAGCAGTTCATCGAGCCACTCCGCCGTCGTCCGCCGTCGAAACGCCTCCTCAAGGAGCGGCTCCAGCTCACCGTGATGCTTCGTCCGCTTCGGCCCCGTCAGGAACCGCTCATCATCGATGAGTTCCGGCACCCCGAGGATCGCGCAGAGCAGGTTCCACTGGTTCTCCTCGCCAAACCCCAGCGCCACCACGATCCACCCGTCCGCCGTTGGGAATGCCTGGAAGGGTGTCGCGCTCGGGTGCCGCGTGCCCAGCGGCCCCGGGACCTCCCCCGTGACGAAGTACCGCATGATCGCGTTCTCCATCACGGTCACCTGGCAATCCAGCATGCTGATGTCGATCGCCTGCCCCAGCCCGCTCCGGTCCCGCTCCCGCAGCGCAGCCAGGATCCCAATCACCGCGAACATCCCCGCCACCACGTCCCCATACGATACCCCCGGCCGAATCGGCGGCCCGCCCGGCTCGCCCGTAATCGAAAGCACCCCACCCATCGCCTGCACCACAATGTCCAGCGCGGCGCGGTCCCGGTACGGCCCGGTCTGCCCGAACCCGCTGATGCTCGCCAGGATGATCCGCGGATTCCGTGCCGAAAGCACCGGGTAGGCGATCCCCAGCTTCTCTAGGGTCCCCGGCGTAAAGTTCTCCATCACCACATCCGCCTGCTCCACCAGCCGCAGGAACAGCTCTCGGCCCTCCGCCTGCTTCAAATCGATCGCCAGGCTCCGCTTCCCCCGGTTCACCGAGAAAAAGTAGCCGCTCCACCCATTCTGGTACGGCCCCGTGGTGCGCGAAATATCCCCATACGGGGGCCGCTCGATCTTGATCACCTCCGCCCCCAGGTCGCACAGGATCATCGACCCGAACGGCCCGGCCAGCACCCACGTCAGGTCCAGCACCCGGACGCCTTCCAGCGGCCGGCTCACCCGCGGCACCTTCGCACGTTCATTGCACCCGCATTTTCCGCTCTTGCGGCCCACCGGTCGAAGCCGCCCCCTGGCCACCCTGTCAGGCCGCCTTGCGCAGCTCCTTCCCCGGCGCCTCCTCCCGGCCCTTCACCACCGTCAGCACATACTCCCGCGTGGCCGTCACCGGGTCCTTCGTTCGCCACTGGTGCGCCTCCGTAATCACCGTCAGCGTCCCCGCGAAGCGCATCCAGAAGAGCAGATAGCGGTAGGCCGGCATCAGCGGGATCGCCCACCACCCCCGCCACAGCCGCCGTGCGCTCGGGTGCACCACCAGCAGCGCACTCGTGGTCCACGTCGCCGCCTCGATGATCACGTACGCCCCGTAGAGGGCCACGCACGCCCACGCGACCGTCGAAAGCGAGTACCCAAAGAACACCAGCCCCGGCAGCAGGAACGTCCACGCCGCCCGCGGAAACGCCAGCGTGTGGTCCACAAGCAGCGTCCGCACCGGCGCGAACCCCTTGTAGAACAACCCCCGCTTCGCCAGCTTCGGGTGCGCCGCGATGACCTCGATCTCGCCGCGCTGCCAGCGCACCCGCTGCGCGTACAGCGCCCGCAGGCTCGGGATCGGCTCCGTGTAACACACCGCGCTCGGCACCACTCCAACCTTCTTCCCCGGGAATCGCTCCTGGATCTCGAAGGTCATGTACGTGTCCTCGCCCACCGTGCTCGCGTCGTACAGGTGGGTCTGCAGCAGCGCCTCCCGCCGGAAGGCGCTGAACGCACCCGCGAGGGTGAACAGCCGCTTCGACATCGTCTCGAAGCGCCGCCCCACGTTGAAGCTGAAGTAGTACTCCTGGAACTCGCACTCGTGCAGGATGCGCATCCAGCCCCGGTCGCCAGTCTCCGGTCGAATCTCCACCGCGCCGGTCGCCGCCACCAGGTCCTCATCATGCTCGAACGCCGCCACCATGTTCGCGATCGCGTCCTCGTGCAGCTCGACGTCCGAATCGACGTTGATGATGTACTCCCCCCTCGCGTGGTGAATCCCGGCGTTCAGCGCCCACGTCTTCCCCTGGTGAAACGTCGACATCCAGTGGATCGACCCCGGCCAGTCCCCCTGCTGCTGCTCGCAAAACACCCGGTACGAGTCATCCTTGCTGCCGTTGTCGATTGCCAGCACCTCGATCAGCTCGTGCGGGTAGCTCTGCCGCTTGATCGAACGCAGGCACGCCGCCAGGTGCTCCTGCGAGTTGTACACCGGCACGATGATCGTCACCCGCGGCCACTTCCCCCGCGGCGCCTCCGAAACCGGCCGGATCGGCAGCCGCTTCGCCCGCCCCAGGATCGTCGCCACCAGGTAGTTGAACGCCTGGTACCCATCCACCAGCAGCGGCACCAGCAGCCACGCCCCCCAGAACCCGAGTGCCGGCAGCCACCAGTCCGTCGTCATCGCATCAGCCCTCCCGCAACCGCGCGTACACCACCCGCAGCGTCGGCCGCGTGATGGCAAACCAGTAGATCCCGATCGCCAATCCGAAGAACACGGCCCGGCCGAGCACGACGTGTGCGATATCCAGCCACGCCTGCCCGCCATACGCCACCGCCCCCGTGATGATCAGCATCCGCACCACGTTCGCCGCAAACGTCAGCACCAGGGCCGCACCCAGCACCCCCAGCCGCCTGGCCGGCGGCAGCGCCGGGTAGAAGAGCCCCAGCCCCATCAACGCTGCCAGCTCCAGCAGGCCCGAGCACTCGATCCCGATGCTCAGCCGCGTCCACTCCTCGTGGTGCGGGACTCCGATCACCAGGATCTCCCCCGCACGATCCTCGATGAGCTCCGTTCGGATCCCGAACACCCCCGAGCTCCAGTGCACCGCGTGCGCCGTCGCCACCCGCACCGCCAGCTCCCCCGGCAGCAGGTCCCGCGCAGCGACAACGATCAGCAGGGCACCGCCGGCAGCACCGAGGATGAAGTACGGCAGCCACGCCCCGGCCTTCCAGAAGAAGCGCACCCCCAGCGCCCAGCCAATCGTCGCCGGCACGAACCACGCTAGGGTTGCCACACGAGCCTCCGGTTCACGTACCAGGCCACGCCGACCGCGAACACCCCGAACAGCCCGAGCAGGTACCACCCCATGGCCGGCGCCCCGGAACACCGGTACGTCACCGTCAGCGACTCCCGCGGCCCGTTCGGGTCGGTCCCCCACTCGACCGTGTTTGAAACCTCGCACGACTCTCCGTCGGCCTCGAACTTCTGCTCCACGAGGAAGTACTGCCCCGGCGCCGTCACGTAGAACTTCCCGTAGTCCCCTGCGCCGATCCCGCCGCAGGCCGCGCCGTTGAACTCCTGGCAGCTCGATGCGTTCGCGTCCCACACCAGCAGGTCCGCCGCAGCCGAGGGCTCGATCTTCCACACCACCACCCCGTCCTCCTCCTTCACGAAGCTCTTCGTCACCGTCACCTTTGGCTCCACGCCCACCGCCGTGTTGTACGCGCAGAACTGGTACGTCGCCGCGACCTTCGTCTCCTCGCTCGGCACGGAGAGCTTCGCCGCCAGGTTCCCACCCCCCGTCTTGCCCGGGCACGTCTTCGAGCCACCCGGCAGCGGCACCAGGTCGTACAGCAGCGGGTTCGGCCCGCCCGTCACCGGGTCCAGCTCCGTGATCAGGTAGTCGCCCGGGCCCACTTCCACCACCTCGCCGTCGACGAACTTCATCAGGCCGGTATTGTTCGCATCGGCCAGCAGGAACACCCATTGCCCAGGCGGCGTCGCCGGCACCCAGCCACCCTTCCCGTCAGGCACCAGCTTGTGCACCACCAGCGTCGCCGGCTTCACCACCGGCTCGGCCGTCACCGTCGCGGGCACGCTCGTGGGCGTGGCCGTGACCGTCGGACTGGCAGTCGCCGAACCCGTCGCCGTCGCCGCAGGGGTCGTTGGCGTTGGCGTGGGCGTGTTCTTCGGCTTGGCGGTCGGCGTCGGCGTCAGCTTCGAGGGCGGCGTCCCATCCCACACGTACAGGATGCAATACGCCGCCGTTCCCGCCTTGAGCGCGAGCGACCCCCAGCCGGCGCCGTCGGCGTTGTCGTTGTTCACACCGTCCTGGTAGCACTGCAGGTCGATGAACGGCAGCCGCGTCGCGGTGGTGATCGACGTCGGGAAGTCGACCGTCGAGAACCGCCGCGTCTGCGCCACCCCCGGCTTGATGTACACCGTCTGCCCCGGCGCGATGATCGTCGCCGAGCCGGCGTACCCCGTCCCCGATGTCGAATTCACCGCCGGCGTCGTCAGCGCCGGGTCGAGGTACACGGCCCCCGCCGTCGACCCGCCCAGCAGGAACAGCCCCTTCGCGCTCCCGGGCGTGCACCCGTACGCTGCGATGTCCGAAGGTTCAGCCCGCGGCGTCCCGTTGTCGCTCGCCTTCGGGTCCTTCCCGGCCGCCCGTGCCTGGTAAATTGCACTGTCGCCCGGGCACGACGCCGCAAGGAACGTCAGCGTCGCCACGTTCGTGCCCTGTGCCGCGCCGGCGGACGGCGCCATCGCCGCTGCGGCCAGGACCACGGCAGCCGCCACAGCCAAGAGCCGCTTCATGCTGCCACCTCCCGCGCCTCGACCGTCACCGAAACGGTCGGGTTCTCCCACAACGTCACGCTCACCAGTCGCGGCCCGCCCGGCATCTCCTCCAGCATCCGCGCCTCCAGGTCGCGGAAGATCACCGCCGCCACGTTCTCCCCCGTCGGCTGGATGATCGTGAACGGGTGCAGCTCATTCAGGAAGCGATTGGCCAGCCGCTTCGCCTCCGCCTCCAGCAGGTTCAGCACATCCCTGAACCCCGCCACCATCCCGTTCTCATCCACGCGGTCCGTCTCGAAAATCGCCTGCACCCGGTACGAATGCGTGTGCTTCTCGCCATTCGGCCGAATCGCGTGCGACGCCCCGAAGAAGGAGTCGATCGCCATCCGGTACGTAAGCCCCGCCGCTATCGCGGCCTGGACCCCGGGAGCCTGCTCCGGCCCCAGGAGCGCCACGTTCGTCTGCTCGCCGAAGGTGCCCATGTTCCGCATCGCCGAAACCTCACTGTTCCTCTCCCCAGTTGTCGGCGGAGATCCCGCGACGATTGAGTGACACCTGCGTAACTGGCCCCGGCGCACTCCAGTCGCCCCCGCGCCTGCCGATAACCACAACACACGACCCCTCCGGAGGGCGCCCCATGTCGACGGTCGATTGGCCAAGCTGGCAGGCTGGCTACGAAGCCGGCATCGATGACGCCATCCGCCTCATCGATGCGCTCCGGGGCCCGGGCAGCGGCGGGCTCAGCACCCCCATCCTGCTCCGCATCCGCGCCGAGCTCATCGCCATGCGCGAACGCGCCGCCCAGCGTCCCGCCGCCTGAGACCGGCTTCCCACTGTCGGCACCCTCGGGTAGCCTTCCCGCGCCACACCCCTGCGGAGGCGCCCGTGCCCACCTGGTCAAACTGGTCCGGCTCCGTCACCGCCAAAACCGGCGCCATCCTGGCGCCGGCCGATGAAGCCGAGCTCGCAGCCCTCGTCCGCGAAGCGCACGCCACCGGCCGCACCATCCGCGTCGCCGGCTCCGGCCACTCCTTCACCCCCATCGTCCCGGCCGAAGGTGTCATCCTTTCCCTCGACCGGCTCGCCGGCCTCATCGCCGCCGACACCGCCACTGGCCACGCCACCCTCTTCGCCGGCACGAAGCTCCACCATGCCACCCGCCTCCTCTGGGAGGCGGGCCTCGCCCTCGCCAACCAGGGCGATGTCGATGTCCAGTCCGTGGCCGGCGCCATCGCGACCGGCACCCACGGCACCGGCCCCGCCTACGGCAGCATCCCCACGCGCCTCGTCGCCGCCCGCATCGTCACCGCCGAAGGCGCACTCCGCGATATCCCCCTCGCCGACCCACTGCTTCCCGCCCTCCGCGTCTCCCTCGGCCTCCTCGGCATCATGACGCGCGCCACCATCGCCTGCGTCCCCCGCTACGCCCTCCACGAGCGCGTCTGGCAGGAGCCGATCGACGCCTGCCTTGAGCAGCTCGCCCAGCGTATCGCCGCCAACGACCACTACGAGTTCTTCTGGTTCCCGCGCTCCGACCTCGCCGAATCCAAGGCCCTCAACCCCGTTGATCTGACTCCCGACAGCGAAGATCCGCCCCCGCTCTCCGGCCCGGGAGAGCGCATCGGCTGGAGCCACCGCATCTACCCCTCCGTCCGCGACCTCCGCTTCAACGAAATGGAATACGCAGTCCCCGCACACTTCGGCCCCGACGTCTTCCGCGCCGTCCGCCAGCGCATGCGCGACCGCCACCCCAAGGTCGGCTGGCCCATCGAGTACCGTACCCTCGCCGCCGACGACGCCTGGCTCAGCCCGGCCTTCGGGCGCCCGACTGTCACCATCTCCGTCCACCAGGACGCAGCCCGCCCTTACCGCGACTTCTTCACCGACCTCGAGCCCATCTTCCGCGACGCCGGCGGTCGCCCGCACTGGGGCAAGTTCCATACCTGCAGCCGCGCCGAGCTCGCCGCCCTCTACCCCCGCTTCGAGGAGTTCTGCGAACTCCGACGCCAGCTCGATCCTGCGGGCACCTTCCTCTCGCCGTACCTCGCCGACCTCTTCGCGTAGAAGCGGTGGCTCCAGCCAGCCCTCGGCGAGCTCCCCACCCGGCCCTTTACACGCCGGCCACCGCCACCGTACGGTTCGTGCATGAGCGACGCCGAGGATGCACTGCGGCGCTGGGAAGCAGCCGGGCTGATCGACGCCGCTACCGCCGCACGCATCCGCGCCTTCGAAGCCGAACATCGCCAGCCAGCCGCCGCTCCCCGCCCAACCTCCGAGCGCCCGGGCCTCGTCGAAGTCCTCCTCTACCTCGGCATCGCGGTCCTCGCCGTCGGCGTCTTCGCTCTCGTAGCGCAGGGATGGCCCGAGCTCACATCGGCGGCCCGCCTCATCATCGTCGGCGTCCCGGCCCTGGTTACCCTCGGCGCCGGCGCACTCATGCGCGCCTCCGGCGAGCCCGGCATCCGCCGCGGCGGTCAGCTCGCCTGGTTCGTCGCTGTCCCGCTCCTCGCCGGCACCCTCGCCGTCTACCTCGTCGAGTACGAGCCCGCGCGTTACTCCACCGATGATGAACGCGCCATCCTGCTCACCGTCGCCGCCGCCACCGTGGCTATCGCGCTACTCCTCTGGGTCGCCCAGCCCTCGGTCCTCCAGGTGGTCGCCCTCGGGGGTGCCACCTACTTCCTCGCCATGGCCATCGGCGCCTGGCCCGATGAGTTCTCCTCCCGGCTTGCCGGCGTTGTCATGGTGCTCGCCGCCGCCGGCGCCCTCTCCCTCGCCGAGGCCGACTTCCTCACCCCACGCGATGCCGCCCGGCTCGTGTTCGGGCTTGTCGGCGCCTTCGGCGGCTACATGCCCGGTTTCAGTGATGGCGGCACCCCCTGGGAGCTCCTTGCCTTCGCCGTCGCCGGCGCCCTCCTCGCCCTCGGCATCCGCCGGGCGTCCTTCCTCTACGTCCTCTGTGGCGTCGGCCTCCTCTTCCTCGCCCTCGTCCGCACCATCTTCCAGAATTTCTCCGACCAGGTCGGCGCGCCGGTCGCCCTCATCATCAGCGGGGCACTCCTCATCGCCGCCGTACTCCTCCTCGCCCGCCTCGCGCCCCGCCTCCGCCCGGGAAACCCCGCATGAGTGCCCGCCAGCGGTGGTACGTCGTCGCCGTCCTCGGCGGCCTCCTCGCCGTCATCGCCGCTGCCGTCGTCGCCCTCTCCTGGGGGCGCTCGAGCCCGTCGCCGCCATACCTCCCCGGCGAACCCGAGCCGGCCATCCCGGGGCGCGTGCTCTACCTCGACCGCGACTCCTGCCTCGTCGTCGCCCCCGCTTCCGGCGCGGAGCCCCCTCGCCAGGCCTACTGCCTGGGCACCTGGCCCCGCGCCGTCGCCTTCGTCGATGCCAGCACCATCGCCTACCTCGACGACCGCACCCTCCCGCCCGAACTCGTCACCGTCGATCTGGCCACCCGCCAGGTTGTCTCCCGCGAGCCCGCGCCGGGGGCCGTGGCACCCGCCGCGCAGGTAGCCCCGGATGGCACCGAGCTCGTGCAGCGCGATGCCGGCCGCCTCGATCTCCTGCGCGGCGGCGCCATCGTCGGCACCATCGAACTCCCCGGCGTCGATTGGGGGACCCAGCCGCTCGGCTGGTCGCCCGATAGCCAGTGGATCGCCCTCGGCTACTACCCTGCCCGCGCCGAGCGCATGGAGCTCTGGATCGTCTCCCGCGATGGCTCCATCCGCGGCACCCTCGCCCGCGGCATCCAGCCCGGGCCCTTCGCCTGGTACATCGAGGGTGCTGGCTCATGGCCGAAGCTGCCCTTCGCCCGCTGAACCGCCCCTACCAGCGCTGTCCCGGCGGCGGTGGACTCGCTGGCTCAGCGCGGGTCATGTGTGCCGCCGAGGCCCCCGCCCGCCACGGCCAAGTCCCATCGCCCGGCGCGAAGTCGCCCAGCCGGCGAGCAGCCAGCGCCTCGGCCATTGCCAGGGCCCGCCGCGCACCCTCCACATCGTGCACCCGGAAGATCCGCACCCCCTGCGCGAACGCCAGCGCACTCACCACGTGCGTCTCCAGGTCCCGTTCGCTCGGCGCACGCCCCGTCACACTGCCGATGAAATTCTTGCGCGAATGAGCCAGCAGCACCGGCAGCCCGAACGTCCGCAGCTCACCCAGTCGCCGCAGCACCTCGAGGTCCTCATCGTGGCTCTTCCCGAACGCGATCCCCGGGTCGATCGCCACCTGCTCCCGGCGGAGCCCCACCGCCCACAGCCGCGCCATCCGCTCCTCCATCCACCCGGTCGTCTCATCCACCACGTCGCCGTACACCGGCGGCGCCTCCGGCCGCCGCTTCGGCACCGAATAGCTGTAGTTCAGGACGTATCCCGCGCCTGCGGCTGCCGCCGCTGCTGCCGCCCCTAGGCCCAGCGTCAGCCCGCTGATGTCGTTGATCAGCTCGGCCCCGGCGGCCAGTGCGGCTTTCGCCACCTCCGGCTTGTACGTGTCGCTCGAGACGATGTGCCCCTCCCTCGCGAGCGCCGCAATCGCCGCACCAACCACCTCCGCCTCCTCGTCCGCCGGCAGCACCGGCCGATCGGCGCGTGCACTCTCCGCCCCGACGTCGATGATCGTCGCGCCCGCCGCGCGCAGTCGCTCCGCTGCAGCACACGCCGCGCCGATGTCCCGCCCCACGCCGTCGCCCGAAAACGAGTCCTCCGTCAGGTTCAGGATGCCCATCACAACCGGCCCATCCAGCGGCAGCGACCGCGTCCGCAGCCGCCACATCCGCACCGGCTCCAGGAACGCCCGCAACCGCTCCCCGTGGGGCGAGCCCATCTCCTCCAGCACCGCCGCGAGCCGGCGCAGCACGCCCAGCGGCGCCCACACCGTCGCACCCGCCGGGTCACGCAGGTCGATCCCCAGCCCGAGTGCGCTTGTCGCCACCTGCAGCCGCTCACGATCACCGTCGAAGCGCACCGCATACGGCGCCTCGGGCACCGCCGCCAGCATCGCGAACCCGGGTGGCACCACCCGCAGCGTCGGCCTCACCGGCGCGCCCCTGCGAGCGCCTCGATCATCCGGCGGACCTGCCACAGGTGCTCCAGGTCGTGCTGGTACGTCTCGCGTGCAATCTCCACCACCGTCACCGGCCCGCGGTACGGGTGCTCGCCAGCCCTCCGCCAGTCCCGGTCGTCCAGCTCCCACAGCAGGTACGTCGTCCTCCGCCGCAGAAAATGGAGCTCGTCCAGCAGATCCTCGAGCTCGGCCTCCAGGTAGTCCTCGCGAAACGGGATGTCGTCAAAGTCGACGTGCCGGATGGGCGGCTCGACCCGCCCCGCCGTCACAATCGTCGCAATCTGCTCCTGCACCCCGCGCTCCACCTCGACCAGGTGATACGGCACCGCCAGCAGGCACCACCCGTCGTCCGGCCACGCGGCTGGCACCAGCAGGTCCCGCTCCCGCGCGCCGGCAAAGCTCCGGGCCAGTTCGCCCGCCGCCTCGCCAAGCGCCTTCAACAGGAACGACGGGTCACTCCCGGCTGTCGGTGGGATGGGGCGCACGCCTCAGATTCTAGCCCCCGTCGCGCCGCCCCGCGTGAAGACCGCTCACGTCACCACAAGCGGCACGCCCTCCCGGCACAGCCGGCAGGCCTCCGCTTCCCACGAGGCCGCGGGCACGTCCAGGCAGGCGAACAGCGGCACACCGAAATCCACCGCGCCCCCGGTCCGGTCCACCAGCACCCCGACCCCGGCGACCGTTGCCCCGCGAGCCGTCACCGCGCGCAGCACCTCCCGGATGCTCCCGCCCGTGGTCAGCACATCATCCACCACGAGCACCCGGTCGCCCGGCCCCAGCTCGAACCCCCGCTTGAACTCGCGCTCATCGCTCCCCTCCGCCTTCCGCTCCGCGATGATGGCGCGCACCCCCAGGTGCCGGGCGGTCTCGTACGCCAGGATGACGCCCCCCGTCGTCGGCCCGGCCACAACGTTCGCCTGCCCCCGGAATCGCTCCGCAATCTGCGCGCAGAGCGGCCCCGTCACATCCGGCCACTGCAGGATCCGGAATTTCTCGATGTACAGCTCGCCGTGCCGGCCGCTCGCGTACTGGAAGTGACCCCGCAGGATTGCCCCGCGCTCCTCGAGCAGCGCACGCGCCTCGTCCCTCGTCAGGTGTCTCTCGGTCATGCGCCGAGCGTAGCCCGCCCCACCCTTCCGGTCTCGGCGCCTGCCGTCTACTCTTCGCCCAGCCGCTTCGTGGTCAGGACAGGCTTCTGCTCGGTGAGCACGCCCTTCTCGTTCGGCGCCAGCCCGAAGCGGTTGAGCGGCAGGTAGGTCAGCGTCGCCTTACCGATGATCAGGTCCTTCGAGACGAGCCCCACCTGGGCGCTCCGGCTGTCGAGGCTGTTGTTCCGGTTGTCCCCCATCACGAAGTACTCATCCGGCGGGATAACGATCTTCGGCAGCGTGTCGTTCCACGGCGCGGTTATGTACGGCTCCTCGAGCAGCCGGTCGTTGATGTACACCTTGCCGTTCACAATCTCGATCGTCTCACCCGGCAGCCCGATGATGCGCTTGATCAGGTCCGTGCTCGGGTCCCGCGGGTCCCGCAGCACCACGATGTCGCCCCGCTGCGGACCGTGGAACACGTACCGCGTCGGATCGTCACCCGGGTCGATGAACGGCAGGAACGTCGAGAGCTTCTCCAGGTTCACCTCGGAGTACACCAGCTTGTTCACGATGAGGAACTCGCCGTTCTCGAGCGTCGGGTACATCGAGTTCCCATCGACCTTGAAGTTGCCGAAGCTTGCCCGCACCGAGAGGAAGACCAGCGCCGCCAGCATCGCCGTCTCCACCACCTCGCGCACCCACGCCTTCACGCTGCTCCGCTTCGCCTTCGCGGCGTGCGCAGGCTCGGCGTCGGGCTCTGCCGCCCACGGCGGAGCCGGTGCGTCCAGGTCCACCTGGAACCCGACGGGCATCCGCCGCCGCTGCTGCTCCGCCTCGACCTCCTCCTGTGGGGCCCAGCCATCGTCGATGGGTGCGCTCCGCTGCGGTGCCCAGGCCGCCATCCGGATGAAGGGACGCTCGGCCGGCTCCTCGCCTGCTTCCTCGACGATCGCCCGGCCCTCATCCCCGAACAGGACCGCGATCGCCGCCGCTGTCTCGGCTTCGATCGCTGCCGCTTCAGCCGCTTCCTCCTCCGGGTCCGGCGCTGCTGCGTGTGCCTCGAACGCCCGCAGGATGACATCACCCTCGTCGTCGGGACGCGTGCCGTCCGCCGGCGCTCCGTCGCCCCCCCACGGGTCCGCGTCGCGGATGTCGACGTCACCGGCATAGGCGGGCGGCTCGGGGTGCTCCTCCTCCGCAACAGGCTGGCTCAGTGCTGCCTCCGTCGTCGCAGCGATCGCGCCCCACATGTCGTCAGTGGTCCCCTCGCCCGCCATCCCGCTGTCCGGCCGCTCGAACCGTGGCCAGGCCGCGGGTCCCGGCTCCTTAGCCGGCACAAAGGCTGCCTCAGCCGACTCCTCAGCATCGACCGCCCACGCAGCAGCGCCCGCGCTCTCCCCTTCTCCCGCTCTCCCGCTCTCCCGCTCTTCGGCCTCCCACCACGGCGCCGCGACGCTCGGCGCCGACTCCTCAGCCGGCACAAAGGCCGCCGCTGCCGGCTCTTCGGCATCCAGCGCCCAAGCAGGAGCGCTCTCCCCTTCTCCCGCTCTCCCGCTCTCCCCCTCCTCAGTCTCCCAC
>FWPU01007102.1_pt1 | contig 21153 bp, 29 predicted proteins | sample 2228361 | NCBI WGS metagenome assembly FWPU01 (sample SAMEA103939777, study PRJEB20133) | metagenome
ACTAAGGACACAAAGGTAACCTTAGTGTCCTTCGTGTATCCTTCGTGTCCTTCGTGGTTTTTGGTTCCGGCTTGTCCGGGTTAGGAAGAGGCACCGTGGACCCCAACCGTCATACCCGCTTACCCGTACTGCTGTTGTACAACCTGGATCCCAGTTGGCCGTCTGAAGACGCCGCCAATACACTGCGCGACATCGCCACTGTCGAAGCAAGTCTGGTCGAAGCAGGCTATCTGGTCACACCGGTAGCAGTCCAAGACCCCAATTTGGATGAACGCCTGCGGGACTATGATCCCGATGGGTGTGTCGTTTTCAATTGGTGTGAGGAATTGCCCGGGATCGTTCGCAGTGAGGCGCTGGTTGCTCGTGTGCTCGACACACGGCATTTCGTCTATACCGGCTCACCTCCCGATGTCCTGGCGCTCAGTTGGGACAAGGCGGCCGTGAGCCGTCTGCTGGACGCGCACGGCTTGCCAACGCCACGCTGGCGTGTGTATCATTCTGCCAGGGCCGGTGACTGGGATTGCTTCCCGGCGATCGTCAAGCCGGCGTATGGACATTGCAGTATGGGCGTGACCACCGATGCAGTCGTGCTCACTCCTGCTGAACTCGAACGGCGCATCGCCTACGTCTTGGACGAGTTCGAGCAACCTGCCTTGGTCGAAGATCTGATAGACGGCCGCGAGTTCCACGTCGCGCTGTGGGGCAATGGCACCGTCCGTATGCTACCACCGGTCGAAATGGATTTTACCGCATTCGATAATGTGCGCGATCGGGTGTGCACTTTCGAATCCAAGTTTCGCCCGGGATCGCCTCATTATGAAAAGATCGTGGCCCACGTGCCTGCCACACTGAGCCCAGAGGAATATCAACGCCTGGAGCATGTTGCCCTGCAAGTCTATCGCGTATTCGGCTGTCGCGATTACGCCCGACTTGACATTCGGTTGCGCGGTGGTATCTTTTACGTGCTGGACGTTAACCCCAATCCCGATATTGGGCCCGATGCCAGCATGGCAGAAGCAGCACTGGTGGCCGGCTATTCCTACGGCGCGATGATCGCTCACCTCGTCCACTTGGCCGCAGAGCGTCATCCGCGTTTCGGGAAGCGTCGGCACTGAATACACCGCCGTATTCTCTTCAGGGTACCTGACCGGATTGCCAGACTTCCGAAGTCTCTGACGACTTCGGAAGTCTGGTGTCAAAGGAGTTGAAGCGTGGAGCGAACCGGGATCCTCGCGCGGGTAGCCGGGGTCGTCGTGGACGCCGAATTCCCCTCCGGCGACCTGCCGAGCATCAACAATGCCTTGCTCATCCAGCCGGATGAAGGGCCCGACCTGGTCGCCGAGGTCCAGGAGCACATAGACCCGCGCACCGTGCGCGCGGTCGCCATGAGCGCAACCGCCGGCCTGCGACGCGGGCTGCCGGTCATAGATACCGGCGGCCCTATCCGCGTGCCGGTGGGCCGGGCTATCCTGGGACGGATGTTCAACGTGCTGGGTCAGCCCATTGATGAGCAGCCAGCACCGGAAGTAGACGAGTGGCGGCCTATCCACGCCGCGTCCCCTCCGCTGCGCGACCAACGCGTCGTGGGCCGGCCATTCGTCACCGGCATCAAGGCCATTGACTTGCTGACTCCCTACCCGCGCGGCGGCAAGATCGGCCTCTTTGGTGGGGCCGGTGTGGGCAAGACGCTGCTGATGATCGAGTTGATGCGCCACACCATCCGCGAACACTCGGGCATCGTCCTCTTTGCCGGCGTGGGCGAGCGCAGCCGCGAGGGCAACGAACTGTGGCTGGAAATGCAGCGCAGCGGCGTGTTGGGAAATACCGTCCTGGTTTTCGGCCAGATGAACGAGCCGCCCGGCGCCCGCCTGCGCGTCCCGCTCACCGCCTTGACGATGGCCGAATACTTCCGCGAATCCGAGCGGCGGCAGGTGCTCCTCTTCCTGGATAACATCTTCCGCTACATCCAGGCCGGCGCCGAGGTCTCGGCGCTCTTGGGCCGGCTGCCCAGCGCAGTGGGCTATCAGCCCACCCTGGAGACCGAGATGGGCAAACTTCAGGAGCGCATCACCACCACGTCGCGGGGCAGTATCACCTCGATCCAGGCGGTCTATGTCCCCGCCGACGATCTGACCGATCCGGCGGTAGTGGCAACGTTCGCCCACCTCGATGCCGCCACCGTCCTCTCGCGGCGGCAGGTCAGCCTCGGGCTTTACCCGGCGATTGACCCGTTGGCTTCGAGCAGCACGCTGTTGACGCCAACTGCTGTGGGCGCGGAGCATGTGGCGATCGCCAACGAGGTACGGGCGCTACTGGCCCGCTATGAGGAACTCCAGGATGTGATCGCCATCCTAGGTGTGGATGAATTGAGCGAGGCCGACCGCATCGCCGTCAACCGGGCACGGCGCATCCAGCGTTTCCTTACTCAGCCCTTCTTCGTCTCCGAGCCGTTCACCGGTATGACGGGCCGCTACGTGCCGCTCAAAGAGACGCTACGTGGCTTTCGGGAGATCCTCGAAGGCCGCTATGACGACCTGCCCGAGCAGGCATTCTACATGGTCGGGACGATTGATGAAGCGGTAGAGAAGGCCCGCCGGACGGCCGGGGAGCATCCCGATGGCGCATAGGCGGCTGCGTCTGGCCGTGCTGACACCGGCGGGAGCGCTACTGGATGTGGCCGAAGTGGCCTGGGTGCAGGCCCCACTGGCCGACGGCAGCAGCGTGGGCCTCTATCCCGGCCATGCGCCCCTCCTTGCCGAGACGCGCCGGGCAGCGCTGCGCTACGCCACCGCCGCGGGGAGGCAACAGACGGAGGAACTTGGGGCCGGGATTCTGCAGGTCACGGGCGATAGCGTCCTGATCGTTACCGGCGGACTCGCCGAAGGTATGCCGCCGGATGACACGCGGCAATTCGACCGCCTGTCCGAGGCGCTGCTGGCCCGGCTGCAGGCCGCCCGGGAGATGGACGATGCAGAAGAAACCTGAGACGCGCCCCTGGCGTGACTTTTGGCGCGAGGCCCTGCGTGCCACGACGTTGGGCTGGGAACTGGCCCTGCCGATCTTTGGCGGCGTGCTCGCCGGCTATTACCTGGATCGCTGGCTGGGGACGGGACACGTCTTCACGATGGGTCTCTTGATGCTGGGTATAGGCGTTGGCGCCTACAACCTCTGGCGTGTCATCCAGCGCTGGGACGCCCGGCAGAAACAGGATGCCGCCCAGCCGAAAGACGAGGGGCAGGAAGGATGAACCTGATCTGGCCATGTGCCGGCGTGCTGGTGGGGCTGCTCAACGCGCTGACCATGTCGGCTGCGGTGCGCCGTCTCACCCCTGCGGCGCCAGTGACGGGCCTGTGCCGGATTGCCGGCGGGATGCTCGTGCGTTGGGCGCTGGTTGCCGTGCTACTCGCCGTGTCGCTGCGGCAGAGCGCGGGCGCGGGGCTGGCGGCCTTTGCCGGCCTCTGGCTCGCCCGCTGGGTTGCAATCGCGTGGTGGAGCAGGGATCCAAGAGATAGTTGCCCGAACAAGTTCGGGGAGCCGGGGCGCACAGGCTGGTGATTGGAATCGCGCTGGTAAGGAGGGTGACCCAGTTTCCCCGAACAAGTTCGGGGATCCGATGCGCAAACCGCCTAGGTGTGGCTTCCGGCGCCGTCGGAGATGAGGCTATACGGTGGAAACCATAGAGCCCTATACCGTGTTCCAAATCGGCAGTTTGGCGATCACCGATACGGTGGTGTTCACCTGGGTCATCATGGCGTTGATCGTCGGCCTGGCCGCCCTGCTGGGATGGCGGCGGCCGGCCATGCTCGAACTGCTGTTGGATTTTCTTAACGACGTGATCTCGGACGTGATGGGCCGTCCGGCCATGCGCTATCTCCCTTTCCTGGGGACGCTGGCGATCTTTATCGCCGCCGCGAACACCTTCAGCGCCGTGCCCTACATCACCGCGCCGACGCGCGACGTCAGCACCCCCCTGGCTCTGGCGCTTGTTGTCTTTTTCTCGGTGCACTATTTCGGCATCCGCGAAAAGGGCCTGGGGCGGTATTTCAAAGATATGGCAACACCGATTTTCACCCTGCCGCTAGAGATCATCGCCCAGTTGAGCCGCACTCTGGCCCTGACGCTACGCCTGTTCGGCAACATCATCAGTGGCGAGATGGTCGTCGCCGTTCTTTTCGCTCTGGCCCCACTGTTCGTCCCGATCCCGATGGCCGGCTTTGGCCTGTTCACCGGCATTCTGCAAGCGTATATCTTTACCGCGTTGGCCTCCGTTTACATCGCCGCCGGCATCGAGGCCGCGGAGCCGCCGCGCGTGCATAAATCCAAAAAAGGAGCGTGAAGGCATGAGCAATCTGGATCCGCAAACCCTCATTACCGTCATCACCATTATCGTCGCCGGAGGCGGCATCGTGCTGGGTACCGCCGTCCCGGCCCTGGTCGAAGGGCGCGCCGCCGTCAAGGCCCTGGAAGGCATCGCCCGGCAGCCGGAGGCCGCCGGTAACCTGCGCACGACGCTGCTGATTTCGATGGCGCTCTTGGAATCTACAGCGATCTATGTGCTCTTGATCATCTTGATTCTGCTCTTCGCCAACCCGTTATTGGACCGTTTCTTCTAGAGGCGCTGAATGGAGATAGAACCGAACCCGACGACCATCGTCTTTCAGATCGTCAATTTCCTCGTCCTGACCGGGCTGCTCTACCTGCTCTTCTTCAAGCCGGTGATGCGCAAAGTGCAGGCACGGATGGACGAGAAAGAGCGCCTGATGGCCCAACTGGTCCACGATCAGGCTGCGGCGGCCCGCCTGCGCGTCGAACTGGAACAGCGGTTGGCTGCCCTGGACGACGAATCCGCCCGCATCATCTCTGCGGCGCACGAGCGGGCCGCGACCGAACGTGTCGCCGTCCTGCGCCGCGCTCAGGAAGAAGTCGAGCACCTGCTGGTCGAGGCACAGATGGACGCCTACCGCATCCGCCAGCAGGCACTGGACGAGTTCCACGACCAATTGCTGGACTCGATCCTGACGATCAGCGCCCAGGCCATCGAGCGCGTGGCGCCCGCCGAGTTGCACGAAGCGCTGGTCAGACAACTCAACGAACGCATCCGTGAGATGGGCCGCAGCGAGGTCGCGCGCGTGGAGGCATTCCGGCGGGCGCTCGGCGAACGGACGCCCACCGTCACCGTCACCTCGGCACGCCCGCTCTCGCCGGAACTCCAGGGTCTCCTGGTGCGCACCTTTTCCGCGCTGGCCGATCGCACCCCGCGCCTGGAACTGCATATCGATCCGTCGCTAGCGTTGGGCGTGCGCGTGCGCATCGGCGACATCATGATGGATAACTCCATCGCCGGTCACCTGGCCGAGGTGCGCGAAAGCGTCTCGCAGAGCCTTAAGGAGCGGTTAGCCAATGAATGAAAGGCCCGATGCTGCCCTGTTGCTCCAGGCCCTGCGCAAGCGGGTAGCCGAGACGTGCGATCTGCTGCGCGAGCCTGAAGCCGACATTGTCGAACGGGTCAACGCGTGTCTGGCCGAACTCCCGCACCTGCCTTACCCCCGACTACGCGTCTCTGAACTGCTGGAACATCTGCGGCTCCAGGTCGCCCGGATGGAGCCGCAGGTGCACATTCAAGACGTGGGCACCGTCCAGCACGTCGGCCACGGCGTCGCCACCATCTCGGGCCTGCCGCGCGCCTGCACCGATGAACTGGTCACGTTCCCCACCGGTGTGCAGGGCCTGGTGCTCAACCTGGAACGCGACCACGTGGACGTCATCCTGCTTGGCCCCGACGCGGGCATCCAGGGCGGCGACCTGGTCACGCGCACCGGCGAGCGGCTGCGCGTGCCGGTGGGCAACCAACTCCTGGGACGCGTGGTGAACCCCCTGGGACAGCCGCTGGATGACCGTGGCCCCATCGAGGCAACCGAGCACCGTTACCTGGAGCATGATGCGCCCGGCATCGTCCGGCGGGGCCCGGTGAACAGGCCGCTCCACACCGGCCTCAAGGCCGTTGATGCCCTGGTGCCCATCGGGATGGGGCAGCGCGAATTGATCCTCGGCGACCGGCAGACGGGCAAAACGTCCCTGGTCGTGGACACGATCCTCAACCAACTGGAAAACAGCATCGAGTGTATCTATGTCGCCATCGGCCAGAAAAAATCCACCACGCTATCGGTGATCGAAACACTGCGCCGGGGCGGCGCGATGCCCTATACCACCGTCGTCGTCTCCAGCCCCGACGATCCCCCGGCCCTGCGTTATCTGGCCCCTTATGCCGGTTGTACGATGGCCGAGTTCCTGATGTACCAGGGGCGCGACGTGCTGATCGTCTACGACGACCTGACCCGCCACGCCGACGCCTACCGCGAGTTGAGCCTGCTCTTGCGCCGCCCGCCGGGGCGCGAGGCGTATCCTGGCGACATCTTTTACCTGCACTCGCGCCTGCTGGAACGCGCCTGCAAGTTGAGCGAGGCGGCCGGGGGCAGTTCGCTGACCGCGTTGCCCATCGTGGAGACACAGCAGGGGAACCTTTCGGCCTACATCCCCACCAATCTCATTTCGATCTGCGATGGGCAGATCGCCCTCAGCGCCGATCTCTTCAACCGCAACGTGCGCCCGGCCATGGATCCCCGCACGTCGGTCTCGCGCGTGGGTGGAGCGGCGCAGACCCCCGCGATGCGCGCCGCAGCCGGTAGCCTGCGCTTGATGCTGGCCCAGTTCGAAGAAGTGGCCCGCTTCACCCGCCTGGGTACCGAGGTGGACGAGGCGACGCGCCGCCAGATCGTGCGCGGCGAGCGGCTACAGGCCGCTCTCAAGCAACCTGTCCATCAGCCGCTATCACCTGGCGAGCAGATCCTCATCCTGATGGCCGCCGTCGAGGGCTGCCTGGACGCGATCCCGGTCGAGCAGATACCGGATTTCGAGCGCGACCTGTTGCGTCACGTCGAAGCCGAACATCCGGGGCTGGTCCTGGAGATTGACCGCACCGGCGAATTGACCGAGGAGATGACCGATCTATTGCATGAAACACTGGGCCGCTATCGGGATACCTGGTTGAACTCGGCCAGGGCGTCAACGCCGGGGAGAGGTATGCCATGAAAAAGATGATTATGGCAGTGATCTCGCGTGATCAGGCGAACCACGTGCTGGAGATGCTGATCATGTCAGGCTATTCGGTGACTTTTATGGAGAGCCGTGGCGGGGTGTGGCGGCAGGCTCAGTACACGCTGCATATCTGCGTGGACGCCGAGGCCGTGGACGATGTATTGCGCATCATCCGCGAGAATTGCCGCGCCCAGATCGCGGTCGAGGCCGACGAAACGGGGGAAGGCACTGCCCCCACAGCATCCATTCAGGTGATGGCGGACCTGGGGGGCGCAGTGGTATTCATCTGGGATGTCGAGCGCATGGAGACGTATTGAGGCCGGATGGAAGCCGTCGAACGTGTGCAGGCCCGCCTGACCAATATCCGCTCGGTCGAACCGATCCTGGAGGCGTTGCGGACGATCTCGATCGGGAGTTGGCAAGCAGCCCTGAAGCAACAGGCCCGGTTGCGCGAGTACGAGTCGCACCTCCAGGCCGTGCTGCAGGCACTACACCCCAGTCTCGTTTCCGGTACAAAACGCGACGGACGCCCCGATTTATCGCCGAGCCCTGGACCGGAAACCGGCCTTGACTTGGCAGGCCCGGTGCGGCTTGCCGTGCTGGTGATCGGCAGCGAGCGCGGGCTCTGTGGCCGGTTCAATGCCGTGCTCGTCGAAGCAGCAGACGGCTATATCCGGGCGCACAGCCGGGACGACGACCGGGTTGCGTTGTGGGTCCTGGGCTCCCGGCTGGCACGCCTGATCCGCCGTCGCAGGTGGGAACCGGCCTGGTCGGGATCGCTTTCTGCCACTTCACTGCCTCCCTTCTCGATGGCCTGGGAGTTGAGCCATCGCTGGCTGGCTGATTATGAGGCGCGACGCCTGGATGCCGTGGACGTGATCTACAACGCCTACCGCAAACCTGGCGTCTATGGGCCGACGGTCCTTCGTCTGCTGCCGCCCGAACTGCCGACTGCGGCTCACAAGGAAGTCTGGCCGCCGCCGATTGTCGAGACCGACCCACTGCGCATCTATGCTCGCGTGGTCGAACAATGGATGGCGCTGAGCCTGTATCGGGCGTTGCTCGAATCCGCCGCCTCGGAGCATTCGGCCCGCTTCCAGTTGATGGAATCGGCCACGCAGAACGCCGAAAGGCTGATCTTGGAACTGACCCAACTCGTCCAATCGGCGCGCAAGCACGCCATCACCCGTGAGATGCAGGAACTGGCCGTCGGCGCGGGGCTGATCGGGCCGCGCCCAAGCCGATAAGCCCAGATGGGGCATGGAGCGGCCTCTGTGCTGCTGTGCGGATCGGTGCCGCTTCAATTCGGGATGCAGATCAATCCGTCGGCAGGCCGGGGATGGCCGGGTAATCCACGCCACCGGCGGCCAGGTACTGCTCGATCAACCCCGGCAATCTCTCGGGAATCTCTACCGAGCCTACCAGCACCGTGTCACCGATGAACAACATCGGCACACCGCGCTGCCCGGGCGGCACCTGAAACGCTTCCATCGCCGCGTTCCACAACTGATAATTGGCCTGCTCAGAGACCTCGATGGTCTTGATCTCGAGCCGGTCGCCGTACTTTTCCTCCAGCGGCGGCAGGTGGTGCGTCATCACCTCATGACAATGAGGGCAGGTCTCCGACCAGAACAGCACTGCCCGCACAATGCTCTCACTCCCCTTGGGGGATGGCGCACGACATGCCGTCGTCGAGATGACAAGCCCCACGACGAGTAGCATCAACAGCCATTTGCGCATCTTTCACACCTTTGCCTGTTTGATGAGGGCCTTTGGACCCCTTTCTGGGGTTGAAGTATACTGCCAGGCAGCGCTTTGCACAAGCGAACCGCCTGTGCTGTCCTGCTTGACAAATCCCAAAATTGTATTATAATGCTATTGAACTAGAACATTAGGTCATTATATGAATGATGCACCTGACGATTGAGCCGGATAGCAAAGTCCCCATATACGTTCAGGTCGAGGAGCAGATCCGCTCGCTCGTCGCGGCGGGGCGGCTGAAGCCGGGCGACCAACTGCCCACCATCCGCGAACTCGCCACCGAACTGCGGGTGAACTATAATACGATTGCCCGCGCCTACCTCGACCTGGACCGCGAGGGCGTCATTTCGACCCAGCAGGGACGTGGCACGTTCGTCGCCGGTGTGCCCGATGCCAAACGGATGGCGCGGGCGCGCCAGGAGAAACTGGAGGCAATCGTACACGCGGCGCTCGAAGAGGCACGCACATTGGGCTACACCCCCGATGAAATCGCGGCGGTGTTTGAAGCCGGACTGGCGCATTGGCTACGTGAGAATGGCCGAGCAAAGAAGGAGGCATAAACCATGGTCGTCAAACCGACAGTAACCCAGATGGTGTCCACATCCGTCGCAGCGCAGGTCAGGGCAGGCTCCACCAAGGGCTTGAGCGGCCTTGCGGTGATGATCTTTGTCATCCTCACCGTCGTCGCCGTCGCGGCGGCGCCCTTTATGGACGCGGCGGGTGTCCCCGACGGCTGGATCGCCGCCAGCGTGATCGGGGCCATCCTGATCGGCTTTTACATCCTCTTCGCCCTGCGCGTCGCCAACCAGTGGGAGAAGGCCATCGTCCTGCGTCTGGGCCGCTTCCGTGGCCTCAAAGGGCCCGGCCCCTTCTGGATCATCCCCGTCATAGATAGCATTCCGGCGATGGTGGATCACCGCGTGATGGTCACGCCCTTTACGGCGGAAAAGACGCTGACCAAGGACTCGGTGCCGGTGAATGTGGACGCAGTGCTCTTTTGGGTGGTGTGGGATGCCGAGAAGGCGGTGCTGGAGGTGGAGGACTATCGCACGGCCATCGCCTGGGCCGCCCAGACGGCCCTGCGCGAGATCATCGGCCAGATGTACCTGGCCGACATCCTGGTGGGTCGCGCGTTGATGGACGCCGAACTCCAGCGCATCATTGACCAGCGCACTACCCCCTGGGGCATCACCGTGCAGTCGGTCGAGATCCGCGACATCATCATCCCCGCCGGGTTAGAGGACGCGATGAGCCGCCAGGCGCAGGCCGAGCGCGAGCGCCAGGCGCGCGTCATCCTCGGCGAGAGCGAAAAGCAGATCGCCGCCTCGTTCGCCCAGGCCGCCGAGGCCTACCGCGACAATCCCACCGCGCTGCACCTGCGGGCGATGAACATGCTGTTCGAGGGCCTCAAGGAGAAGGGCGCTATGATCATCGTCCCCTCCAGCGCGGTCGAGACGATGAACCTGGGTGGGATGATGGGGACGGCGGCGATGGCCGGGATGGCCCAGGCGTTGGTGATGCCCCAAGAGGGCAACAAGGAGTAGGCCAATGGCACAAGATGTGTGGGAAACCAACGAGATCGAGATCGTCATCTCCGGCCTCTTTACCACTCACCACCGCTTGCAGACGGCGGCGGGGGTCTTGGGCGAGTTCACCTTCCCGGCTCTGCGGATGCACGCGATCTTTCACGCCGCCGACGGGCGCAAATTGCTGGCGCGGCACGCCTCGCTGTGGCGGGACCGGCACGAATTGCGGGAGGGCGACGCCAGGGAGTGGCGTACCTTGCCCGTACTTGCCACGGCCCGCCCACCCAGGTTCTGGAGCCGCGCACTGATTATCCAGTTTGGCAGGCGGGAGTATGTGCTCAAGCCAGCGGATTTCTGGGAGTCCCGCTGGCAACTGGCCGACGACGCCGGGGTGGTGCTCCTGGAAATGCGCTCGCGTGGCACCTTTCGCCGTAGGGTTCATCTGGCGGTGCTGGGTGCCGTGGACGTTGATCTGCTCGCTTTCGCCTACTACCTGATGCACGAGCGCTGGGAGGAGCACGCGGCGGTGGGAGCGGCCGCCGCGAGCAGTTAGCCTTGTTTGGCCCTTGTGACCGCGAGAGTCGTGATGGCTTGGCATCCGGCGCTTCGTAGCCGGGGAAATTGTACCTGAGGAGGGGAAGAAGATGAAGAAAGTAGCCGTGATCGGCTGCCTGCTCGCGTTGCTCTTAGCCGCCTGTGGCGGCCCCAAGACGCTGCCCGACGACGAAGCACAGGCCTTTGCCGAGCAGGTGGCGCCCATCACCGAGAACCTGCTCGCGGCGTTGAGCGATGGCGACGAGGCGGCCTACACGCGGGATATGGACGCCACGATGAAGAGGGCCAGCAGCGGCGCCAAGTTCACCGAGGTCTATGAGGCGGTCATCGGCAAGATCGGCAAGTACGTCTCCGGCGAGATGACCCAGGTGCTGGAGCAGGGCAAGTATCGCATCGTCGTCTACGACGCGCAGTTCGAGGACGAGGAGCACGTGACCGTGCGCGTGGTCTATGACGTCTCCGGCGCACAGCCGCTGGTCGCCGGGCTGTGGTTCGACTCGCCCACGCTGAGCAGGCGGTAGGGGGTAGTGCTCACATTGGGCGTGGGGCAGGCTTTCGAGTACCGCCGTGCGTTGTAAGCGCACGGCTGAACGCGATGAAAACCCTGCGGGCTGATTCTCCTGAAAGGCCCAGAATCCGGATTCCGGGCCTTGGGCTGGTCAGTTCTAAGGTGCGCGTCGGCATCCCGAACTTGTTCGGGGTTGCCGCTTTTGGCCTGACTTTGCTGTCACATGTGGAGATGCAGCAGTTTTGCGCTTTTTCACATTCGGCGGTGTCGGGAGCCAAAACCGATGTCCGGCTAAAGCCGGGCGTCCGTCACCTTCAACACCATTTGTAAAACTACTGGAGATGAACAATGGAAGGTTTTGAACAGTTCTCGCGCTTGCTCCCGTTTCTGATCCCCGTCATCCTTTTGCAATGGGGGCTGATGGTCTTTGCGCTGGTGGATCTGGTCCGCCGCGAGCGCACACGAGGGCCCAAGTGGGTCTGGGCGCTGGTGATCGTGTGCATCAATTTCATCGGCCCGATCGTCTACTTTGTGGTCGGGCGCGAGGAATGATGGGATGGCGGCGATTCGCACCGAGGGCCTGCGCAAGCACTTTGGCAGCGTGCGGGCGCTCGACGGCTTGACCCTCGCCGTCGAGCCGGGGACGGTCTTTGGCTTCCTGGGCCCCAACGGCGCTGGCAAGACGACGACGATCCGCATCCTCGTCGGCCTGGCGCGGCCCACCGCAGGGCAGGCGTGGATAGATGGCCTCGACATCGCCACTTCGCGCCGCCAGATCGCCGCGCGCATCGGCTACCTGCCGGAAGACCCGGTCTGCTACCCGTGGATGACGGCGCGCGAGTTCCTGGATTATGTCGGGCGCGTCTTTGGCCTGCAGGCAGGGGAACGCGAGCGCCGCACGCAGGAACTGCTCGAACTGGTAGACCTGGCCGGCGTGAGCAAGCGGCGTGTCGGGGGCTTTTCGCGCGGCATGCGCCAGCGGCTGGCGCTGGCCCAGGCGCTGGTCAACCGGCCCTGTGTGCTCTTCCTCGATGAGCCGGCCAGCGCGCTCGATCCGGTCGGGCGCAAGGAGGTGCTGGAACTGATCGGGCGGCTGCGCGGGCAGTCTACTGTTTTTATGTCAACCCACATCCTGGCCGATGTCGAGCGGGTGTGCGATACCATCGGCATCATCCACCACGGCAAACTGGTTGTCCAGGCGTCACAGGAAGAACTCGTGGCGCGCTACGCCCAGCCTGTGTTCGAGGTCGAGAGCGACAATGGCGGCGCCGCGCAATTGGCTGCCTGGGCCGAGGCGTTGCGCACCCTGCCCTGGGTGACGGGCGTTGTGGCGGACAAGACGATCGCGCGGGTGATCGTGAGCGACGTGGCGACGGCCAAGCGGGAGTTGCTGGCCTCCGCCGCAGGGGCGGGACTGCCCCTCGTGCGCTACGAGATGGTCAGGCCCTCTTTGGAGGACGTGTTTATGCGGCTGGTGGGCAAGGAGGGTGCGGCATGACGTTCTTTACCGCGCTGCGCAAGGAACTGCTCGAGCAGTGGCGCACATATCGCCTGCTCGTCGTCGCCGTCGTGTTGGTGGTCTTTGGGCTGCTTTCGCCGCTCACGGCCAAGTTCATGCCCGAGATCTTCAAGATGCTGCCCCAGGGGGAGCAGTTCGCCGCGCTGATCCCCCCGCCGACGGTGGCCGATGCCGTCGGGCAATATGTCAAGAACAGCGCCCAGTTCGCCGTCATTCTGGCGCTGCTGGTGACGATGGGGGCCGTGGCGGTGGAGAAGGACAAGGGAACGGCGGCGTTGATGCTGGTCAAGCCGATGTCGCGTCTGGCGTTCCTCATGGCCAAGTTCGTCGCCCTGGGGGTGACGTTTGCCGTCAGCATCGCGCTGGCCGGATTGGCCTGCTACTACTACACCTTGCTCCTGTTCGAACCGCCGGACGTCCCGGCATGGCTGGCGCTCAACGGGCTGCTCCTGGTGTTCGTGCTGGTCTATGTCGCGCTGACGCTCCTCGGCAGCACGGTGAGCCGTTCGCAGGTCGTGGCGGGCGGGCTGGGCTTTGGCTGGATCATCCTGTTGAGCCTGGTGGGCGCGATCCCGGAGGTGGGAGAGGCGATGCCGGGGGCGTTGCTCTCTTGGGGTAGCGGGCTGGTGCTGGGGGATGGGGAGGCGGCGTGGCCGGCGCTGGCCGTGAGTGCAGGGTTGATCGTCGCCGCGCTCGCCGGGGCGTGGGCGATCTTTCGGCGGCAGGAGTTGTGATGGAGACGATGGAGCGAGGGCATTTCGACTGGCGCGAGTTTCTCATCCTGTGGGCGGCCGGTGTCGTGGGAGTGGCTGCCATCTTTCCCTACACGCTGAGCCTGCAGGGGCTTTGGCAGGCGCAGTTACCCCCGTGGCCGGCGTATCTGACGCCGCTCATTGCCCTGCAGTTTGCGCAGAACGCCCTCTTGGTGGCCGTCGCCGTGGCGCTGGGGCTGCTGCTGGCCCGGCGGGTGGGGCTGGGCGCGCCGCTCCTCGAAGCGCGTCTGGGCGGGGAGGCGGTGGGCCGGCGGTTGCGGGCGCTGCTCCTGCCCTCGGTGCTGGTCGGCGTCGTGGCGGCGGTGCTCGTCATCGCGCTCGATCTCCTGCTCTTTGCGCGGCTGATCCCTGGCGCGGGCGGACTCTTGTCCGTGGCAGCGCCTCCGGCCTGGCAGGGCCTGTTAGCCTCGTTCTACGGCGGCATCACCGAGGAACTGCTGATGCGGCTGTTCCTGATGTCGCTATTGGCCTGGCTGGTGGGGTTGGTGTGGCGCGTGGCCCCACGCCGGCCGGCGCCGGGCGCATTCTGGGCGGCGAATGTCGCCACGGCCATCCTCTTCGGGTTGGGGCACCTGCCGGCGACGGCGGCCTTGACGCCGTTGACGCCGCTTGTCGTGGTCCGTGCGATTGTGTTGAACGGCATTGCCGGCGTCGGCTTTGGCTACCTGTACTGGAAGAAGGGGCTGGAGTCGGCCATGCTGGCCCACTTTAGCGCCGACATCGTCCTGCACGTCCTGACGCCGCTGATCCTCGGATAGCGTCCTTTTGGTGCGGTTTCGACCGCCTGGCCGAATGTTACAGCGTTCGTAACTGCCCACTTCCTTGTTTCCCCTTGACTGCACCGGACCGAAAGGGCCGCTACCGGCAGGTTCCCCGCGAAGAACGTGTCCGGCGTTACCGGCGCTTGACAAAACCGCGCCGAATGTGTATAGTAGTTACACAATGCGCATTCGGAGGTCCAAGTGGCGGTCAAGCAACGCGCGCAACTACTCGTCGAATCCGATCAGTACCGTGATCTGCAAGCCATGGCCGAAGCCGAGGGCACGTCTGTATCTTCCCTGGTGCGCGAGGCGATCGCGCGGCTGCTTCGTGAGCGTCGCCCTGCTTCCATCACCGAGGACCCTATCTGGGACATCGTCGGCATTGCCACGTGTGAAGACCTGATCGACGGCATCCCGGTGAGCGAAGACCCCGATCTGTACTATCTGGCCGACCTGATGAAGCGCAAAGGACTGGGGCCTTACGCCGTCCCACGCGAAGAGCCTCCACATGCGTGGGAGATTGCGCCGCACCGTTATGTCCGCGGCGACGATGGCCAGGCCGTACCTCGTGAAGGAGCGCCCCAGTGAGGTATATTCTGGTGGACTCGAGTGCGCTCCTGGCGATGGCCGATCCGCGCGATCGCTGGGCGGACACCGCGCGTGAATTCCTGCAACAAATAGATGTCGGCGCGGTCTACCTGGTGCCCGATACCGTGTTCTCCGAGGCGCTCACGCTGATCAAGGGCCGCCTGGGTATTGCTACCGCCATCGTTGTCGGCAGCCGCATTCGGGAAAGCGCCATATTCCGGCTACGCTACCTGGAGCCGGAGGACCATCATGCCACCTGGCGTATCTTTGCCCGCTACACCGACAAGGATTGGAGTTACGTGGATTGTTCCATCCTGGCGCTTGCCCAGCGCCTCGATTTGACCGAGGTCTTTGCCTTTGACCGGCACTTTGACCAAATGGCCGGCCTGGGCCTACAACGTGTGCCCGCAGTCCCGCTCGCACACTGATCGGCCAGGACGATGTTTCACGTGAAACAATGCTTGCGGTCGGCATGGGCGGCTATCTCTTGCTGGCGGCCGGGCTGGCGGCCCTGGGCTTCCTGGCGTACCGCGGCGGGCGCATCTGGGTAGATGCAGGCCGTCGAGGGTTCAGCCTGACGCGCAGGCTCGGCTGGGTGCTCCTCGGCGCCGTCGCCCCCTCTCGCTATTGGTGGGACGCGCGGATCGCAGCGCTCCCGCCCCACGAGCAGACCGAATTGCTCGCCCGCGAGACCGCTGCGCTGGGCCTGAGCCGCGCCGATAGCCTGCGCTGTCCCCTCTGCCGCGCCGAACTGCCCCACGCCTGGACGCTTTCTCCCGATGGGCGTCCCACCGTCGCGCCCGGCCCCGTCCGCTGCCCGCGCTGCGACTTTCGCCTCGATGCCTGCCGCCATTGCGCCCGCTTCCTACCCGGCAGCCCCCCGACGTGGGAACAACCCGTCCTGGCCGATACCGACTTTACCTACGGGCGCTGTGACTACTACAAGGAGATGCGGCCGGTGGAACAGGTCTGCAGGCCGGAGATGGCCCGCCGGCTGAAGGAGCGCGGCTGGGAAACCCTGCGCTCACCTATCCCGATCGTGGATAGTTTCGTGCCCCCGGATTTCTGCTCGGCCTTCAAGCCCGACCGCAGGCGGTTGCGCCTGGGCGGGGTGCGCTGGCCCGACGCCCGCCGCGTGGCACTCCTGCGCCTGCTCCAACCGCCCGCAACCCAGGAAACAGCATCGCCCGAGGCGGCACCCTCGGGCGATGAACAGTGGTTGTTGTGAGCCGCTACCCCTTGAGGCTCTCGTCCAGCCAGCGCAGGTAACTCGGGCTGCCCGCGCTCACCGGCACGGCCAGGATCTCCGGCTCCTCATAGGGGTGCACCTCCCGAATGGCCTGCTCGACCGCCTCGTACAGGTCCGCGCGGCTCTTGGCGATGCACAGCCACTCCTCGGCCGTCTCGACCTGCCCCTGCCAGCGGTAGGTGCTGGTGATGGGGCCGACGATCTGGACGCAGGCGGCCAATCGCTGCTCGACCAGCGCGTCGGCAATCGCCTGGGCGTCGGACTTGTTGCCTGCGGTCGTGCATACCTGGACGTAAACGTAATCTGCCATCATCTCTCCAATGCCGTCACGATTCACCCGCGTTTCGATCTTCCCACCGGAATATGCGTCTTCCTACGGAAGACGGCATCCTCCGCTCATCAGTCCCCTTCGAAGTAGTAGAGCGATGGGATTTGCTCCAACGCGACACGCAGCGCCGGTTTGAGCCGCTCGTAGGCCCAGACCACTTCTATGTCCCGCATCTGCGGCTCGCCTAACAGGTACTTGACCAGGCGATGCATGTTGACTCCGCCGCCCACATCCTCGCCCTGGCGCAGCAGCGTCCGCACGGCCTCCTCAACGAACGTCGGCGTCAACTGCGCCTGGAGCGACTCGATTTGCTGCCGCAACTCCTTGTAGCTCATGCCTCACCTCCCCACGGCTCGTCGAAGACGAGCGAGAAACGGCCATAGCCGTCAATGTACACCGGTTGTTCCGTAGCGCCGCTCTCCATCTTCTCCAGCAGCGCTCGTGCCACATAGATCGTCAGGTCATCGGCCTCGAATCGAACATACTCCTCTGGGTTGTCGGGCGCGCCTATCCGACCGGATGGGCCTTCGAAGAACACTCATCAGTCCATGCAGACCAGCCGCCAGGCGACGTTCAGCACGCCGCCGCGTGCGCGGATGATCTCCTGTGCCCAGGGCGAGGGGATTGTTGCCTTCATATTCTTTCCTGCCCCCTACGCCCCTTGCGCTGCGCGAATCCACCCGGCGATCTCGTCCTTGCGCGGGATGCGCCCCGAGGACTTGACCTGCTCGTTGATCACCAGCGCAGGCGTGCTCATCACGTCGTAGGCCATGATCGCGTCCATGTCCTTGACCTTGGTGAACGTCGCGGCAACGCCCACTTCGGCCGCCGCTTCCCGTGCCAACTCCTCCAAACGCTGGCACTTGGGGCAGCCCATTCCCAGAATTTTGATCTCCATAGTCACCTCCTGATGTTACGATATAGGATGCAGGACTCTTGCCTCCCACTTCTTGCTCCTTGCCTCTTACTTCGTGAACGCTCCAAAAATCAACCCCGCCGCCGTGCTGAAAATCCCCACGAGTATCACATAGACCGCCGTCTTTTTCTTGCCGATGAGTCTGCCGGTCACCAGGATAGACTGCATGCTCAACTCCGGGTCGGCCAGGAGGTAGGCCAGCAGCGGCCCGCGGTGCATCCCCAGCGCCAGGAACGTCTGCGCCACGGGCACTTCGACCAGCGTGGGGAAGTAGATGAAGATGGCAAAGATCACCGGGGCCAGGTTGCCCAGGATGGTGTTGCGCCCGGAGACGGCCTGCACCCACGCCGGCGGCAGCAGCGCTCGCCCGATGCCGGCCAGAAAGACGCCCGTGATGAGCAGGGGCATGATCTGCTTGACGAAGCGCCACATCTCCCACAGCCACTCCTGCAACTCGTCGCGCTCCATCACCTTGAGCGACACGACCCACAGCGCCGCCAGCAGCACGAACTCGGCGATCCATTTGCCGGTGATGCCGACGGTAAAGCCTTCCGCGCCGGCCGTCACCCTGAACGCCGCCACCACCAGCGTCAACGTAATCAATCCCAGGGCGACAAACGTCCATCTGTTGAACCCCTCATCAACCTTGTTCAGCCCGCGCCAGGCCGCCGCGCCGATGAGCACGAGCAACCCGATGAGAAAGACGCCGTGGACGGTCACCCCCTCGATGCCCAGTGCGGGATTCGGCGGCACGACGCGATCCAGCCAGGCCTGAAAGGGGCCGGGCCAGGCGGCCGGCAGCGTGAATGTGGCGTAACTGTTCTTGAGCAGCCCCATCTGCAGCGTGCCCGCGATCAGCACGGCCACCAGCAGCGCGAAGAAGAGCCAGATGCGCCCGGGCACACGCGCTCCCTGCGCGAACATCTGGTTGTTGGCCTCTGCCAGCGCCTTCTCTTCGGCCTCCTCGTCCTTGCGGAACAGCCAGGCCATGATCAGCCCGATGGCGACGCCAAAGAGCATGCACAGCAGGATGCGCGCCAGGGCGATGTCCATGCCGATCTGCACGCCGGTGAGCATGATCGCCAGGATGTTGCTGGCCGGGGCGAAGAACATGAAGGTGAGCGCCGGACCCAGCCCCGCGCCCTTTTTGCGGATGCCGGCAAACAGCGGCAGGATGGTACACGAGCAGACCGCCAGCACCGACCCGGCCAGCAGCGCCGCCGGGTACGAGACCCATTTGGATGTGCCACGCCCCAGGAACCTGGTGATGGATTCCTTGGGGACGAGCGCCGCCATGGCCCCGGCGATGAAAAAGGCCGGGAGCAGGCACAAAAGGACGTGCGCCGCCAGATAGGCGGCCAGGTTGCCCAAGCCCGCCTGCAACAGCCTTGCGAGGCATTCCAAGATGTTCACCTGATCCTCCTGATGAGGACTCTATTGCTCTCGAAAAATTATCACAACCGCGAAGATTTTTAGGACACGGATTTCACGGATAAACGCGGATGAGTTTTTTATTTTCAATCCGTGAGAATCCGTGTTTGTCTACGTCCTGGTAATAGTTGCAGCCGGAGGCCGCGCTATGCATCCACTTACATATTTTGCCGCCCGAAAAAAGGCCGCGCCGATCGCGGCCTATCCTGAGTTGCCGTTAACCCTGGCAGCGGGGGCAGGGACAGTTCGATATGTGTGTGGGTTCCTCCGCCGGCCCCAGCATGTCCTCCAACAGCCGCTCCACGTCCGCATCGGCCAGCCGGTAATACACGAGCAGACCCTCCTTGCGGCCCTCCACGACGCCGGCTTCCCGCAACACACGCAGTTGTTGGGAGATGTAAGCCTGGGGCCGCTTCAGCACAGCCTGCAGGTGGCAGACGCAGGCCTCGGCCCGCCGCAACTCGTCGAGGATACGCAAGCGGGCCGGGTGGGCGAGCAGGCGGTACAGCCGCGCAGCCTGGTGGTAAGTAACGTTTCGTGCCATCGCTTCTATATGCAAAAAACTGCATATATTATAGCAGCAAAACACCCGCCTGTCAAATCGTCCGCCGGAATCAAGTCCAGGCCGAGTGCAAAGGTGGGGTTATCCCACCTCGGCCTGGGCGCGGTAGGCAGCCATGTCCACTACCACACCCGCGACGCGCGCCTGCTCGGCGGCGAAGGCCATCAGGTGGCTCTCAAGAGACTCGCGGGCGGTGGTCAGCGCCGCGGAACGATCGCGCACGGCGCGCACGAAAGCCGCCATCAGCCCCTCGTCGCCACCGCCGTGGCCGCCACGCCCGCTCTCGGGAACGATCCGCTCCATGCGGCCGGTGCGGTGGTCGTGGATCTCGATGACGCCGCTCAGGCCGTAGGCGAATTTGCCGCGCAGCGTGGCCCGCGTGCCGTCGTAGCGCATCGTGCGCCCCTCCTCGTGCGAATGCCCGTGCATCACCAGCGCCACCGATGCGCCGCCCTGGGTCTCCATGGTGACGATCTGGTGATCCACCACGTCGTTATCGCAATGGTAGACGCAACGCCCGTAGGGGCCGGTCTGAAGGGCGCGCAGGCGAGCCTCGCGGCCGGTGTCCTCGGAGATGACGGAGACAGGCCAATCCCGATAATCCAGGCTCTGGTCGAGGCCGGGGATCAGCCGCCGGAGGGTTCTGGTGAGTGTGGGATGGTCGAGGGCCAGAGCGGCGCCCAGCCGTTCCCGGCGACTGGGCGAGAAGCGGCGGGCGACGTGCATCAGCGGCACAATGTCCACGTATAGACGCGGCGCGTACCAGGGGCACTCGTCGGCGGCGGGGCAACCATCGGTGCAGCGTGCGGGGGCGCCTGGCGGCGCGTTCTCGGCACGAAAGTGGATCAGCGAACCGACCGAACTGAGCCGCGTGCACGGCCCCAGGTTCCAGTACAGGATATCGAAATCGTGGCAGCACTTGGCCAGGATCATCGGGCTTTCGATCCGGCTGTTGCGCCAGTTGCCGCGCACGAACGAGTGCGCCATGTGCCAGTAGGCCACGTTTTCGCGGTGCTCGACGGTGACGATCTCGCCCAGGCGACCGGAGGCGACGATGTCGTGCAGTGTGGAGAAGAAGGCGGTGTAGCGCAGCACGTGGCAGATCTGCAACAAGCGTCCGGTGCGTTCGGCGGCCTGCACCAGCCGCACGCAGTCGGCCGGGGTGGTGGCCATGGGCTTTTCCAGCAGCACGTCGTAGCCGGCTTCCAGCGCAGCGAGGGTGGGGGCCACGTGCAGCCGATCCAGTGTGCAGATGAGCGCGGCATCGGCGATCTGCCCCTGGGCAAGCAGGTCCTCCCAGGCGTGGTACTGGCGCTCCGGCGGGATGGTGTGCACCTGGGCAAAGCGCGCACGGCGCGCCTCGTGCGGTTCGGCCACGGCGACGAAGCGTAATTCGTCGGGGTGGCGCAGGGCGTAGGGGGCGTAGGAGGCATAGCCCCGCTCGCCCGCGCCGATCAGGATAGCCGTGAGGGGTTGGCGCATGTAAGGCTCCTTCCATTGGTAGGTTGGTAGGTGGTAGATTGGTAGGTGGTAGATTGGTAGGTGGTAGATTGGTAGGTGGTAGATTGGTAGGTGGTAGAT
>FWPU01007103.1_pt1 | contig 21152 bp, 21 predicted proteins | sample 2228361 | NCBI WGS metagenome assembly FWPU01 (sample SAMEA103939777, study PRJEB20133) | metagenome
GAACCGCTCCAGCCCGATATCGGTCAGCGGGTGGTGGAACAGTTGCTCCATCACCTTGAAGGGCATCGTGGCGATGTGCGCGCCCAGCCGTATCGACTCCACCACATGCATCGGGTGGCGGATGCTGGCGACCAACACTTCGCTTTCGAAACCGTAGGTATCCACCATCTGGACGACCTCCTCAATGGTGCGCATGCCCTCGCCCGATATGTCGTCCACACGCCCAACGAACACGCTGATGTAGGTCGCGCCCGCTTTAGCTGCGAGAAGTGCTTGCGTGGGCGAGAACACAAGGGTCATGTTCACCCGAATCCCCTCTCGACTCAGGTGGCGCGTGGCGGTGATGCCCGCCTGGGTCATCGGGATTTTGACCACGATATTGGGCGCCCACGAGGCAATCTCGTGGGCCTCGCGCAGGATGTCGTCCACAGTCGTGCCAACCACTTCCGCGCTGATAGAGCCGTGCGGGAGAATCTGGCACATCTCGGTCACGGTCTCTTTGAATCCGCGCCCCGACTTGGCAATCAGCGACGGGTTGGTCGTCACGCCATCCAGAATGCCCCAGCTCGCTGCCGCGCGAACCTCCTCTACTTGACCGGTGTCCACGAACAGTTTCATATCGGTTTCAAGTGTACCCGATGCAATCGCGTGGCACGGGCATCCTGCCCCTTAGCAAAGTGTAGCCCAGGCGTCCCGCGCGTGTCAAAAACAGATACATCACGCCAGCGGTACCGACTCTGCTTGAGCGCAAGTGAGCAGATAAGCGCGTAGGGCGTCCTGAACCGTCCGACCTTGCAAGGGTGTGGTGAACCCCTCTACCCGAAACAGATAGCGCGCCGATTCGAGGCTCGCCGGACCGTGAACCGTGAGCGGAACGCGCAGGTCGGGATGCTCGAACTGCGCGCAGACCCGCTCTAACCACGCACGCGCCTCACTGAGAGGCATCGTAGCGCTGATGGGCACCTCTAAACTGATTTTGCTTGCGCCCCGACTGTGATTTGTCACACGGGCGATACTGCTGTTTGAAATCGTGATGAGCCGACCCTCGTCGTCGCGGATGCGGGTAATGCGCATCCCCATCGTCTCGACGGTGCCAGTGACCCCATCTATCGTCACATATTCGCCCACTGCGAACTGGTCTTCCACGAGGATGAAGAAGCCCGTAATCACATCCCGCACAATCTGCTGTGCACCCAAGCTGATTGCTAATCCCGTGACCCCCGCTGTCGCCAGAATCGGACCCAAGTTGATACCGAGCACACCGAGTATGGTCAAGATGCCCACGAATCCTGACACATAGTACAGCACGCTATTGAGCAGGGAACTGATGGTCTTAATTTGGGCGGTTCGACGCTCGGAAACCTCGATTTTTTGGGTAAGTGCCCTCACGATTAGTGCGATAATGCGCGAACCGAACCAGCGCACCACATAGACCGCCACAATCACCAGTAGGATTTGCCACGCGCCCGCAAGAAGGGCATCCCCTCTTTGCTCCCAAAGCTGAATGAGTCTCTCTCGCATCGGTAGGGGTTATACCCGCTTTGCCAACGAATCGTCTGCCTGTCTGGTACACTCTAACTACTTGGAGGTTGGAAACGATGAGAAAAGTAGGTTTATTGGTGGTGCTGACTCTCACATCAACACTGCTCGGCTGGAGTCAAATCGAGAAGCCTTCCCTGACAGAAACCGAATGGCTCGCACAGAACTTAGAGAAGGTTCGGATTATCGACGCACGAGGTGACCTTACAAGTTATCTGCAGGGACACATTCCGGGTGCCATCTATTTGAATTCCGAGTCTCTACGCTTGGCGCGTGGGGGTATTCCAGGGCAGATACTGCCTCCAGAACGATTGGCGGAAATCTTTGGGCAGCTAGGCATTGGGAACGAGACTCCTGTTGTGGTCTATTCCAGCTCGACCGACTCGTTCACGGCGGCGACCTATGTGTTGTTCGCGCTGGTCTATCTGGGGCACGAACGGGTGGCGGTGCTGAATGGTGGATTCGAGAAGTGGCAGGCGGAGAATCGCCCGATTTCGCGTGACATCCCGCGTGTGGAAGTGGTGAGCTATGTGCCCCGACCGCGTCCCGAACTGATGCAGACGCTAAACGAACTCGCAAAATACATCGAATCGCCCGAACCTGTGCAGGTGATCGATGCGCGTCCCAGTCCGATGTACCAAGAAGGGCACATCCCCAGTGCAGAGAGCCTGCCGATAGGGGAGCTGTTGCAGTCCGACGGCAAGGTTGCGGTTTGGCTCAGCCCTGAGGCGATTCGGGAGAAACTTAAAGCGCGCGGGATTGACCCCCAACGCCCGATCGTGACCTACTGCGCCACAGGGCGTCAGGGAAGCCATGCGTGGTTCACCTTGCGCTATCTGCTTGGGCTGGACGCTAAGCTCTATGAGGGCAGTTGGGTGGAGTGGCGCGCCACCAATCAGCCTGTCGAGAAATAGCCTTGCTTGGGAGGAGCCGTCGGTTCCTCCCCAAAATGACGAGATTTCATCCCGAATTTGACCCGTGAGTCGAGAATTCCCCTTGACAAGGCAGGAATCTGGGGTATAATGGTGAATCATACATCTTCCCTGTGTTTGCGCAGGCGCGTGAGAGTGCGCGCAAGACCCAGTGTCTCTCCAACGGGAAGCAGTTGGGCACCGCGATTATGATGTATGCCCAGGACTATGACGAGGCGATCGTAGGTTGGTTCAAAATAACCGAGTACGCGGGTCAGCCTCTGTGGGAGCGGTTCTGGATTGGGATGCTCAACCCCTATGTGAAGGGCGAGATTAACCGACCCCCCGCAGGTCAACGCTGGGTAACGGGTGGAACCCCCAAGGGCGTGTATGCTTGTCCATCATGGAGCCAGTCCAACTATCTACGCGGTGCTAACATGCCCGACTGCTACCCCGGTTCTCTGGACCCGTACTTCCCGCCGACCGAAATCTTCTCGCACTATGGTATCGTCTTCCAAATGGCACAGCGTGGTGGCGCAGGCACCCAGCAGAACCCCTACTATCAGTACGCTGGAAGCCTTGTCTATCCCGCTGCGAACGGTGGGTTGACTCGGTATCTTGCTGAGATTCGTCGACCTGCCGAGACCATTTTGATGGGTGACGGTATCACGATGCTGGACCGCGGTCCGACCTATGTCGTGATTGCGCTGGGTTGTGAGTCGCAGTTCATCCACCAAGAGGGTAGCAACTTCATCTTTCTGGATGGGCATGCGAAGTACATCTCGCGCAACTCCGAGCGCTACCTGCAGAGCACGACCGAGAACGGTCAGACCGTCTGGTTCATGCGCTACTACACCTTCTCGATGGAGTAAGAGCATGCTACGCAAACTTGGTCGTTTGACGACACTCGTTCTGGGGAGTTTAGCGCTGGTGCTTGCGATGGGGAGCCTGACGGCTTGTGGCTCCAGTCAAGAGGAGAAACAGGCTGAGGGCTACTACGAGGGACCGATGGCTCCGAAAAGTGAGCGTGTCGGCACCCCCGGACAGCAAACCAGCGGAGAATAACCCCACAACGCAATGCCCTCCCACTTTCGGGAGGGCATTTCTACCTAAGAAGCCATGAATACCAATCTGCGTAATGTTGGTATCCTGCTGATTTTAGGCGTTGTGCTGGTGGTTGTGGCGTTCATCTTGCGCCAGCAGGCGACGAAGCCACCACCACCATCCGCACCGGGCTACTACGAGGGACCCATGCTTCCCAAGAGCCAGCGAATGGGTCCTCCAGGCGGAGGTGGCATGACTGCTCCCAGCCAGCCTCAGTAGGCTTAGGGGAACAACTTCGCCAGCCAGAGCGCATCGGTGCGCGTCAGGTCGGTGAACTGAACCCCGTGGAACCATCGGCTCTTGTCTTCTGCTGGAATGCAGTAGCGCACTTCCCCCTTGGCGCTAATCTCGTGCGCGCCATCTAACACGGGGAAAGTGAGGCTTGTGGGTGTGCCAATCGCTAACGCTCGGCTCAGCACTAAGCGAACTCCCGACCGACTGATGTTCGTGATGCGAGCTTCCAGTACCGTATCGTCCACCGTGATGTGGGTGATCATGCTCACCACATAGCGCTTCTCACTGCGACGGTCGACAAGGGCAGGCGGCGATGAAAGCAGGCACACAATCACGGGCAAGTTGATTTGAGCCACCTGCGCTTGAATGCGGTAAAGCATCTCCTTCGCGCGTATGAAGAGGAAGATTGTGGCTCCCCCACGAAGCAGATGCCAGCTATCCGAGAAGGCTTCATCCAGCAAGACCACAAACTTTTGGGGGTCTGCCGAGAGGAGACTCCCATCCAGCTTTATGTTTAGATTGGGCAACTGAACTTCGACCTGCGTTGCCTCTTTGTGCTTTGCCACCATCTTTTTACACCTCTGACAAGGTTATTCCACATCGCGGGGCATTTTCATCAAGTGCAGGTATAATGGCGTGGAGGCTATGGCTATGAGTGTAGAACAGACCTATCAGCAGTTAGAGGCGTGGGCGAAGGAGACTGCCCTCTTGGGTTCGATCGCCGGTGTGTTGGGTTGGGACCAGCGCGTGATGATGCCCCCCAAAGCGTCACCCCACCGCGCGAACCAGTTAGCACTTCTATCGGGACTGATTCACCAGCGCGCTACCGACCCCCGAATCGGGGAGTGGCTAAATGAGTTAGAACAAAGCGACCTTGTGAAAGACCCTGAAAGCGTGCCCGCCGTCAATATTCGGCAGTGGCGACGCGAGTACGACCGACTCACAAAACTCCCGACCGAACTGGTGATGGAGTTCACGCGCACGACCTCGCTCGCCGAGAAAGCGTGGGAGGAGGCGCGTGCTAAATCCGATTTCGTCCTGTTCAAACCGCACCTGCAGAAGATTGTCCAGCTGGTGCGCGAGATTGCCGAACGGTTCGGCTATGAGACCGAACCCTACGATGCGCTTCTGGACGAGTACGAGCAGGGGATGACCGCCAAGCAGGTGGAGGCACTGTTCGCACCATTGCGTCAACATACGCCCGACCTTGTGGCGCGCCTTCAAAGCGCACCCAAGAAACCCGATACCTCCATCCTGCACCGCCATTTCCCACGCGAGGCGCAGGAGAAGTTCTGCCGATTAATTGCCGAAGCGTTTGGCTTTGATTGGCAGAGCGGGCGATTAGACCCAACGGTTCACCCGTTCGCCACCCGTCTTGGACCGGGCGATGTGCGAATCACGACGCGCTACTATGAGGACTTCCTCAGCCCCGCGCTGTTCGGCACGGCTCATGAGTTAGGGCACGCCCTGTATGAGATGGGGCTTCCCCAAGAGCACTGGGGCACGCCGATGGGCGAGTCGGCGTCGCTTGGAATTCACGAGTCGCAGTCGCGGATGTGGGAGAACTTTGTGGGGCGGAGCCGTGCGTTCTGGGAGTATTTCTACCCCATCGCCCAACAGCACTTCACTGCGCTTCAGGATGTCGCATTGGACGATTTCGTGTTTGCAATCAACGCCGTCCAACCCTCCACCATTCGCGTCGAGGCAGACGAGGTGACCTACAATCTGCATATTATCTTGCGCTTCGAGCTAGAGTTGGCGCTGATGCGGGGCGAGCTGGAGGTGGATGACCTGCCCAGCGCGTGGAACGAGCGGTTCGAGAAGTATATGGGCTTCCGTCCGCCCAGCGATGCGGAGGGCGTCTTACAGGATGTTCACTGGTCGGGCGGGATGATTGGCTACTTCCCGACCTACACACTGGGCAACCTCTACGCGGCACAGTTCTACGAGCAGGCGGAGCGCGATCTGGGCGACCTGAGTGCGCTCTTCCGCAAGGGCGAGTTCCGACCTCTGTTGGAGTGGCTTGTCCAGAACATTCACCAGCAGGGCAAGCGCTACACTGCCAACCAACTCGCCGAGCGCGTCACAGGTAAGCCTCTTAGCGCTGAATCGCTCTTGAACTACTTCCAGCGCAAGTTCCCTGCGCTGTATGGGATTTAGGGATAGGGGCGCGGGCATCTTGTCCGCGCCTTCCTACCTCCCACGCCGTAGCCATCTGATGAAGGCGTCTTTGTAGTTCTTGAGCAGGAACAGCGAGGCGCGCAGGGCTAACCCGACAGGCACGAGCGGACGCAGGAAAATCGGGGTCTTGCGCGCATAGTGCTTCTTGTAGAAGCGGTACATGCTAATGTGAAAAGTGCGTATCATTCGGTTGGCAATGAGGTCGGTACTGCGCCCGATCGCGTGAATGACCTTCGGCTCGGGGTAGTAGACCACTTTCCAGCCCAACTGCCACGCCCGATAGCACAGGTCGGTATCCTCGCAATACATAAAGAACTGCTCGTCCAGACCACCTAACTGCTCATACAGGTCGCGCCGGATGAAGAGTGCTGCGCCCGACACCCAATCTACTTCACGCTCGCTATTGTGGTCCCAGTCGGTCATCAGGTAATCTCGAGTATAAGGGTTGTTGGGGAACAGTTTGCCAAGTGGGGTGTTGCGAAAGAGCGCTGCGGTCGGGTTAGGGAAGCGTCGGCACGAATATTGCAGGCTCCCATCGGGATTGAGGATTTTGGGACCGATGATGCCCACTTCGGGATGATGCTCAGCGTAGTCCACCAGCAAATCCAGCGCGCCAGGCAACACAATCGTGTCGGGATTGAGCAAAAAGAGATACTTGCCCTGTGCGCCCTTTGCGATGAGGTTGTGCCCGCGCGAGAAACCCAAGTTCTGCTCGCTGACCAAGAGGCGCACTTCGGGGAACTCTTTCTCGAGCATCTGCACACTCCCGTCTTGCGAAGCGTTGTCCAGCACGATAATCTCATAGGGCACGCGTGGAGGGGCGTCCAGAATCGAGCCGAGCGATTGACGCAGATGCTCCCGCGCATTCCAGTTCACAATCTGAACGGTGAGGATGGGCGTCTCCATTCGGATATAGGGTACCTGAGCTATGAGGGAATCCACTTGATGTAGCACAGGCGTTCTCGCCTGTGTGCGGTATGGGCAAGATGCCCAAGCCACTAATCGTAGCGTGGGCGTCTCGCCCGTGCGCTATATGGGCAAGATGCCCAAGCCACTAATCGTAGCGTGGGCATCCCGCCCGTGAGATTCTTCGCTTCGCTCAGAATGACAATCAACAAAGCGTTGTGCCGCGCTGTGAATCCCTCCGCAACCTCAGTGCCTCTAACCAAATGACACCCACACAACGGGTCAATCAAAAACGAACTATAGGAGGAGAAATGCTATGGCAACCTTAACGAAGACCGCTATTACGGTGGCCGAGTTAGATGAGATGATCGAGCGAGGCGATAAGTTCTTGCTCTTGGATGTGCGCAATCAAGACGAGTTTGAGCGATGGAAGATCGAGGGGCGCAACCCGTTTGAGACCCTGCACATTCCCTATTTTGCGTTTATTGAGGACGAGGAGGCGAACATCGCCCGCGTGCCGAAGGGACTGCCTGTGGTGGTGGTCTGCGCGAAGGGCGGTTCGTCGGACTATGTGGCAGGGCTACTGCGTGAGCGTGGCTATGACGCCGTGAACCTCGAGGGCGGAATGATTGCGTGGGGCAACTACTATCGCACCCGCCGAATCCCCGACACAGGAACCGACTTGGCTATCTACCAGATTATCCGAGTGGCGCGTGGCGACCTCGCCTACGCCGTGGTCAGCAACGGCGAGGGGGTGCTGATTGACCCCACCCGACACGCTGAGGTCTACACGAACCTTGCCGAGCGTGAGGGGTTCAAGATTGTCGCCATCTTCGACACGCACGCCCACGCCGACCACATCAGTAGCGGTCCGCGCCTTGCGAAGGAGTTGGGTGTGCCTTACTTCCTGCACCCCTACGACGGCATTCACCCCATCGATATGCTCCCAGCGACTTTCGAGTATGAGTACCTGAAGGATAACTTCACCTTTAAGTTCGGCAACGCAACGCTGAAGGGCATCCATATTCCAGGACACACGCTGGGCAACATGGCGTTCTTGGTGAACGACCGCTACCTGTTCACGGGCGACTCGATCTTCATCGTGTCGGTCGCACGCCCCGACCTTGGCGGACGCGGTCAAGAGTGGGCACCGATTCACTACGAATCGCTCTACAAGAAGCTCTTGGTGTTGCCTGATGAGACAGTCGTTCTGCCTGCGCACTTCGCCGTGGCGAGCAAGGAAGGCAAGCCCGACGGTACTTTCTACGACACGCTGGGCAACATCAAGCGCAACAACCCGAAGGAGTATATGGCTCCCAGCAAGGAAACGTTCATCGAGTTCATACTCAGCACCCTGCCCGTGTTCCCGCCCCAGTATGTGGACATCAAGCGCGTGAACGCAGGGCTGTTAGTGCCTGACGAGGAGAAAGCCAGCGAACTCGAGCTGGGTAAGAATGTGTGCGCCTTAGCAGACGCGTACAACTAAAATCAGGGGAGTGGGGAATGGGGAGTAGGGAAGTCACCTTCTCGCTCTCCTCACTCCCCCACCTGCCCCCATCCCAATACCTGAAGATATGGAGGTAAATAGCGATGGCAACGAATACAATCCACACGCCCAACGAAACCCAGCAGAAAGAGAACTGGTTCCTCCAAGCGCTGTTGGGCGTGCCAAACTGGAATGGAGTGGTCTCGATTTTACCAGGGTTCCTTTTGGCAGTGGCGATTATGTTGGTCGCCATTCCGCTAACCGATATGGTCGGCAAGTGGGTACTGAGTCTACAGGGGATTGACCCCACAGGCAAATCCAGCCCTATCTCGGCGGTGTTGACCGCGATAGTGATAGGAATCTTGATTCGCAATCTGATTCCCTTGCCCAAGAGTATCGAGCCGGGCATCGCCTTCAGCACCACAAAAATCCTGCGTCTGGGGATTATCTTGGTGGGTATCAAGCTCAGCCTGATGGATGTGTTCAAGTTAGGCGTGTGGGGGATTCCCGTGGTCGTCACCGCCATCTTTGGTGGGCTGATTTTCGTGAGTTGGGTCAACCGAAAACTCAATTTGCCCGAACGGCTTGGCACGCTGATTGCAGCGGGCACGGGGATTTGTGGTGTGACGGCGATTGTGTCGGTTGCGCCTGCGATCAAAGCCGACCAGAAAGAGGTCGCCTATGCAGTGGCGAACATTACCCTATTCGGCTTGCTGGGGATGTTCCTCTATCCCTACATCGCGCCCCACATCTTGCACACTTCAGAGCAGATTGGGCTGTTCTTAGGCACGGCAGTTCACGAGACCTCACAGGTGGTTGGCGCTGCACTGACCTACAAGGAGGTGTTCAACGACGAAACCGTGCTGAAAGCGGCGACCGTGACCAAACTCACCCGCAACCTGTTTCTGGCTGTGGTCGTGCCGTTGCTGTCCTACCTCTATCTGCGCCGAATGGCTCAACAGGAGGGGAGCGAGGCGTCCAAAATCAACATCGCTAAACTGCTTCCCTCGTTCGTGCTGGGCTTCATCTTGATGGCAGTTGTGCGCTCGATTGGGGACGCCTCGATAGCAAACGGCGGGGTCGCCTTCGGGATCTGGAATGAAGAGGCGTGGAAAGGCTTCACGAAGGCGATTGGTGAGACTTGGGGTTCCCGCGCGCTGGGTACTGCAATGGCAGCGGTTGGATTGGCGACCTCATTCAGCGTGTTCAAGGGCGTCGGGCTGAAGCCGTTCCTTGTGGGGCTGATTGGCGCTTTGCTGGTCGGCTTCATCGGCTGGGGAATGGCGTTCCTGCTGGGAGGCTTCGTGAAACTCTGAGAAGATGACGGGGCGCGGTCCCCCCCGCGCCCCGAAATGGGGTATAACACCGATGACAATGCTGAAGAAGGCTCTGGTGTGGACGCTCTGGTTGGTTGCTCTCTTGAGTTTGTGGGCGGCGGTTTCCGCTCGCAAGAGTAACCCCGCTTGTGAAACCCCCTCTGCGTGTCAGTCGCAATACTACTGGGAGTCACCCCTACTAAAGTAAAAGTAAAGTGGCTTGGGCATCTTGCCCATATAGCACACGGACGGGACGCCCGTGCTACGATTAGTGGCTTGGGCATCTTGCCCATACCGCACACGGGCGGGATGCCCACGCTACGATTAGTGGCTTGGGCATCTTGCCCATATAGCACAGGCAGGTATAATTGCGGGTGAGGAGTGGGTTATGTCGATTATAGAGAGCATTATTGCCCGTGAGATACTCGACTCGCGGGGCAATCCGACGGTTGAAGTAGAGGTGGAGTTGGAGGACGGCTCAAAGGGGCGTGCATCGGTTCCTTCAGGAGCGTCCACAGGCGCGCACGAGGCGTTGGAACTGCGCGATAATGACCCCGAACGCTATCTGGGACGCGGTGTGCTGAACGCTATCGAGAATATCCACGAACGCATCGCACCTGAACTGGAAGGAATGGACGCGCTCGACCAACGCGCCATCGACGAGACGATGATTCAACTTGACGGAACCGATAACAAGTCCGAGTTGGGCGCGAATGCGATTTTGGGGGTTTCGTTGGCGGTGGCGCACGCCGCAGCGCAGTCGTGTGGATTGCCCCTCTACCGCTATCTGGGAGGTGTGGATGCTCATGCGCTCCCTGTGCCGATGATGAATGTGCTGAACGGGGGCAAGCACGCAGAGGGCGGAGCCGATTTTCAGGAGTTTATGATTGTGCCGTGGGGCGCAGACAGTTTCAGCGAGGCACTGCGCTGGGGCACTGAGGTCTATCACCACCTCAAGCGCGTTGTACACGAGAAGGGCTATACCACCACCATCGGCGACGAGGGCGGATTCGCTCCCCAAGTCACGACCGCCCAAGCCGCGCTCGATATGATGATGGAGGCGATTCAGCGCGCGGGCTACGAACTCGGCGAGCAGATTGCCCTTGCCCTCGATGTCGCCGCAACCGAACTGTACAAGGGAGGCTATTATATCCTCCGTGCCGAAGAGCGCACTCTCGACCGCGAGCAGATGGTGCGCCTGTATGAGGAACTGGTCAGCCAGTACCCGATTATCTCTATCGAGGACGGCTTAGCCGAAGATGATTGGGAGGGCTGGCAGATGCTTACGCAGGCGTTAGGCGCCAAGGTACAGTTGGTGGGCGACGACCTGTTCGTCACGAACCCCGACCGCCTATGGCGTGGCGTGAGCGAAGGATGCGCCAACAGTATCCTCATCAAATTGAACCAGATTGGCACGCTCACCGAGACACTCGATACGGTGCGGTTCGCCCTGCGCAATGGGTTCTCGGCAATCATCTCACACCGTTCGGGTGAAACGGAAGACACCACGATTGCCGACCTCGCTGTGGCGACCAACGCAGGGCAAATCAAGACAGGCGCGCCCTGCCGAACCGACCGCGTCGCCAAGTACAACCAGCTCCTGCGCATCGAGGAAGAGCTCGACGCCAGTGCCGTCTACGCAGGGAAGGGTGCATTCGGGCGAGCATGAGACGCACAAAGATTATCGCCACGCTCGGACCCGCCATCAGTGAGCGTGAGAAACTCTTCGAACTGATTGAGGCGGGTGTGAACCTCTTTCGGCTGAACACTGCGCACGGCGATTGGGACACGCGTCGCCAGTGGATTCAGTGGATACGCGAGGCGGAACAGCAGTATGGCATCCCCATTGGTGTCCTTCTGGACTTGGCAGGTCCGAAAATCCGTATCGGCACGCTGAAAGAACCGCTCTACCTGGAAGAGGGTCAGACCGTTGAGTTCGTGTTGGCGCAGGAACAGACCGACAGTGCGATTCCCCTGCCGATTGCCGAACTGTTCCGCGCTGCGCGCCCGAACGACCGCCTGCTGATAGATGACGGGAGCATCGAACTGCAGATTGTCCGAGTACATCCCGATCGAATGGAGGCGGTGGTGTTGGAGGGAGGTGAGCTGCGCTCTCAGAAGGGGATTACCTTGCCCCATCGCACGCTTGCCCTGCCCTCAATGACCCCCAAAGACCGCGAAGACCTCCTACAGGGCATTCACGCAGGGGTGGACTGGGTTGCGCTCTCGTTTGTGCGCTCTGTCACCGATGTGATGAACTTGCAGGCGCTCATCAAGGAGTATGGCGCAAACCTGCCTGTAATCGCCAAAATCGAGCAACCTGCTGCACTGGACGACCTTGAGGAGATTGTGCAGGTGGCAGACGGCATCATGGTAGCGCGGGGCGATTTGGGCGTGCAGGTCGACCTTGCCGATGTGCCCCTGATTCAAAAGCGCATCATTCGCCTATGCAACCAGTACGCGAAGCCCGTGATTACCGCCACCCAGATGCTGGAGAGCATGATTCGTGAGGGGCGTCCCACCCGTGCCGAAGTGACCGATGTCGCTAACGCCGTGTTGGATGGAACCGATGCGGTGATGTTGTCGGGCGAGACGGCAGTGGGAGCCTACCCCGTGCAGGCGGTGCGGTGGATGGCACGGATTGCCGAAAGTGCAGAAGAGGCGTTGGATTTCGGGCGTGCGCTTCGGGATATCAACTCCTACACACAAGGCACAACCGAGGCGGTGGCGCGCGCTGCATGCGTGATGGCGGAGATGGTCGGCGCGAAGGCAATCCTGACGCCCACCACGAGCGGTGGAACCACGCGCTGGGTCTCGCATTTCCGTCCGAAACAGCCGATTTTAGCTCTCACTGAGAGCGAATCGGTCTGGCGTCAGATGAGCCTGTATTGGGGTGTTGCGCCGTTGCGTATCCCGCATGTGAACAACACTGATGAGATGACCACGCAGGCGATGATTTCGGCGCGTCGAACCCGCCTTGTGCGCGGGGGCGACCTTGTGGTGCTGACCGCAGGTGTGCCCGTGAATGTGCCTGGCAACACGAATATGATTCAGGTGCTTACGGTGGAGCGCTGAGATAATCAACCTGCGAGGGACAGATTTCAGGCGGGCAAGGCGCGTCGGTGAACAGCTTCCAGTGGTCTCGTACATAAGTTGGCGCACCATCAGATGAGCTGACTCGGCGCAAATAGGTATAGGCGCGTTGGACAGAGCCATCCATGCGAACCCTCAGGGTTAGCCCCTCACAACAGGTTCCGAGTACGAAAGGAATATCGTTGCGACATTCGGGCTTGCATTCTCCGTGCAGAAGGCACACGATGATACCATGATTAGGGTCTGCTTGAGGCAGGAGCTTCAAAATCAGCTCGATGTTGAACGCTGGCTCAGAGAAGTAACGATAACTTAGTGCGATGTTGTTCTCAGTGGCGTAGGGGTTCGCACCGAATAATGCGTTAGCTCCGCCGTGTTCCCGTGCGTGGTCGTGGGGACACAAGAAGACCTCTTTGCTCTTCGTGTAGGGATAAACATATTGAATAAAGGGCGGAAAGTCGCCATAGTCTTGACGATACTGAAGTGCAGCTGCTACGAGCTGACGCATGTTCGAGATGCAGGTTGTCTCCTGTGCCTTCTTGCGTGTCCCAACTATGATTGGCAACATCAGGGAGAAGATGAGCAAGATAATCAGAAATACTACCAAGACCTCGATTAGTGTGAGACCCCTTTGTGCTCTCATATTAATCACCGCCTTAAACTGAGGCTCTGTTTTGAATTTTGAAAAAGATGTAGATGAGAAAAAAGGAAATCAGGAAAAAGACGAGCGAGTCAGTAGTAAGGTTGTACCAGTTTAACAGAAGCATTTCACGGATAACATCGTCGGGTTGGTCGGCAAAGCGATTAGGGATGAGAAGGGTGTTGACAATTCTTCGGAAGAAGGCGATTAGATAGAGGATAGCGATAGCGATACCTGATAGAGCGAAGCCAAGTTTTTTGTACAAAAAACCCGTTCCTCCAAAAACGATGAATGAAATGAAAACCATAATATTTCGGTAGCTCAGATCAAGTGCATAGCGCAGGCTGGCGTTAAAGTTTATCCAGAAAATTTCTGATATAGGAGTACTGGAATTTTTGTCATATATCACCACATAGTAGATACCCGTCTTCAATCCATCAATGAGTACGTAAACGATATAGCCGATGGCAGCCGCCATCACGAGGTATGAGCCGTACAAGAGTAGTTGAGAACCTTCCTTGTTTGTGCAAAAGCCATTTGTCCTCATGTGAATGCCCTCGGCATGGTTGAGCTTTCTGCTGATCCCCCGCTTGCACATAGCAAGTAGGGGATCAGCAATTATTATCGCTGGGAGGGAACACCTCCACGCTCACACAGTACCTGACCCGGCTCTCCACCGTCGCAGGGGACTTCATTCTCTCTGGAACAGCAAGAGCCGTATTTTGGTCTCCAACCATCGCACCAAACATATTGGCTTCCGTTGCTACACTTCCAAATGATTTTGTTTCGCCAATGCTTGGTGTTGACATAGTCTGCATCCTGTCCGCGACACTTTAACTCTCGGCAAGACCACTTAGTGGTTTCTTCCCGTTCACAGAATTGGTCAGGGCAGGCAATCAATCGTAAGGGTTGTATAACATACGTCCCTGCATAGACTGTGTGCCCTTGTTGCTCATCAGTTCTCGCGTTAGCATCGAGTAGCTGCCTGACACTACTCTCCTCGAGTGGTATCTTACCACCAGAACAGGTTGCGGTAGCTCCATACCTATCCTGCGTTACCCCCCCCCCCCCCCACGCCGACTTCGGCGAGTGTGGAGAAGGTGAGTGGCAGAGTCATGATATTTGCAGCTGTCAGCACAACAACCATCGTTTTGAGCGTCTTCTGATTCCACATGCGACATCCTCCTTTGAAGGGATGCTCTGTTAGTCCCTTCGCTATTAATACCGCCGGAGAGTGCGATTTTTCGACATTGAATGCCCATTTCCTGACAAACTTTGAAAAGTGCTCGCTGGAACTGAACAGACAGTGTACCTACGGGAACTCCAAGCCTACCGCTGATTTCGCGCCAACTGAGTTTGTGTTCGTATCGCCAAATTGCTACCCAACGCCACTTGGGGGGCAGGCGTTCCAAGATTTCCTTGCCTAACAGGATATTGACGATGGCATCCTCATCAAGTTCCCCGTCCTGTGCAGAGGCGAATTGCTGTTCTGCGCGAAATCGTCGGCTCTGCCTTCGAAAACAGTTTGCAATTTCGTCCGCCACGATTTTCTTGAGGAACGAAGGCTGTGGGTTGGGGTCATCCATGTAGTCTACGCCCCTTCGTTGAAAGTATTTGATACGCCCTTCTTGGAGGACATCCTCTGCGTCCTCTGCACTGAGACCTTGCTGAACTGCCCATTTTTTTAGTGCTTCCAAAAAACTCGCCTTTAGGCGGTTTTGAGTACTTTCCATGACACACCCCTATAGTATTATAACCCAACTTTCCTGTCGTTCCTGCTGAAAAAGCCTCCTGAGGTAGTCTATTCCTATGAAAACAAACACCCAAACCACCTCAGGAGCCAACGCAGGTCTTCCACTCGAAGACCTCGCCCTCTTAGTATACTGCATCGCCGACGACCTGCTCAAAGCCCTCCAAGTCCCCCAAAACCCCCGATGCCGTATCAGCAACGCCGAAGTCCTCACCCTCGCCGTCCTCGCCCACCTCTACCATCACGGCAACTATCGGGCAGTGCTCACGACCTTCACCCACCTCCCGCAGACCCTGTTCCCCTACGTCCCCCAAGAAAGTGGGTTCAACAAACGGCTCCATCGTCTCCGACCCTACTTGATGGCACTGTTGGCGCTCCTGACCCAACTCACTCACGAGATGTTCCCCGTTCAGACCTACTGTCTGGATACGACCCGTGTTCCTGTCTGCCACAACATTCGGATTGGGCGCAGTCGGTTGCTACGCGACCCGCGTGGTCGGGGCTATGTACCGAGCAAGCGGGTCTCCTTTTACGGATTGAAGTTAGTGGTGGTGTGTGGGGCGAACGGGGCGGTGTACGAGGTGGGGCTGATGTCAGGGGGCACGCACGATGTGCAAGCATTAGACCTGTTATCGTTTTGGTATGTTCAAGCAGAGGATGCGGTTTTGGCGGATCGGGGGTTTGAGGATTATGAGCGGGAGGATGGGTTGCGTGCGTTGGGCGTGCGCTTGTGTCCGTTGCGTCGTCGTGGGAGTCGTCGTCGGGGTTCGGCGGACGAGGAGCGGGTTCGTGCGCGGGGTCGTCGGGTGGTGGAGACGGTGATAGGGGTGGTGAAGGACTGTATAGGGCTTGGGGGGCGGGTGCGTGCGGTGTCGTTAGCAGGGGTAGAGTTGAAGGTATTGTGTGGGGTGCTGGCGTATCAGTTTCGTTGGTTGTTCAGGCAGTTGCAGAGTGCCTGAATGACAGGAAAGTTGGGTTATTATACACCACATTTAGCTCGTTTCCTGTAAGGAGTGCAAGGAAGGCTCTTTTGAAACACCTATGCCTTAAGGTGGTCTCGTTAATCCTCAGAGTGATACTCCCTATACTAACAAGACGCTCTCGGTGCGCCTTGAGAAGCGCCGATATCTCTTCACAGGTGCTCACTGGGTTCATCGCCGTTGTGCAGGTTGGCGGGGTTGCGCAGGCGGGCGGGGTTGGTTACGCCGACCCTGCTGAACCAACCGCTCGATATCGCTCGCTTTTCTCACAAGGCTGGGCGTCAGGCTCACTGCGCCCTTCTCGGTCATGACATAGGTGTCTTCAATCCGAATGCCGATCTTCTCGGAGGGGATGTACAAGCCTGGCTCAATCGTGAACACCATTCCGGGCTGGAGGGCTGCGCCCTGACCAGGGTCGTGGACATCCATCCCCACCATGTGCGATAGCCCATGCACGAAGAAGGTGTCCAGCGTGCGTTCTTCGCCGTTCTCATCTTTAGCACGCAGGGGATGATTGCGGAAGAACTCGACCACCTTGTTGTGCAGTTGGCGCAGGGTAATGCCTGGTTTCGCTTCGCGCTCGGCGAGTTCCATCGCGTCCAGCACAGCGTTGTAGAGCTCGCGCTGGCGTGGAGTGAACTTGCCTGACACAGGATAAGTGCGCGTGATGTCCGCAGCGTAATAGGAGTACTCTGCACCGGCATCCACCAGCACTAGCTCACCTGCTTGCATTTGACGCTTGTTCGCGTTGTAGTGGAGTATCAGCGCGTTGGGACCCGAACCGATGATAGGGGGATAGGCTTCGCGCTCTGCACCGTTGCGTCGGTAGGTCTCCAACAAAACACCTTCCAACTCGTATTCATAGACGCCCGGCGCCACAAGCCGTGCAAGTGCTTGGTGGGCTTCGGCACTGATTTGTGCAGAACGACGGATCAGTGCCAACTCGGCAGGCGATTTGACCACGCGCATCGATGCCATCGCGGTCTCAATCGGGCTTATCTGGGCTTCTACTTCAAGCTGACGCAGGAGTTCAGGAAGAGTCGTGCGGGCAGGGCGGTTTGCCAACACTTTAGGATGATATGCCAACACCTCTTTGAAAAACTCGTTCAGCTCACGGCGGTCGCGTACCGAGTCCACTTCCACCTCTCGACGGGTGCGTTCGTCGGGTTCGGGCGCGGGTCCATCAAAGACCTGTGCCGTGCGCGAGCGTCGGGGCAAAAAGAGAAGCGTGCGCTCTTCTATGGGAGAGCCTTCTGGCAGAATGACCAGCACTGCATTCGGGGTCTCCAAGCCTGAGAGATACATAAAGTGGTTCTCTTGGCGGAAGCGCATTCGTGTTGGCGGGTCGGTTTCTGCCATCAGAATGGCAACTTGGTCGGCTTGCAATCGCTGGCTGAGTGTGGTGCGACGCTCGACATATTCGCTGACAGGAATGCCCCATAGCGATCTCGGCTCCGAGACTGCCTGAAGGCTCGCAATCGTCAGGAGCCAAACCCAAAATCCGTAATGAACCCACCTGCGCATGGCTTTAGTGTACCTCAAGCAGGGTTTACACACTCGCCCATTCTCACGGGTATACTTGCGATAGGTGAGCCGTATGGCACAGGCGGTAGCCGCGACAAAAGCGAAGCGTAAGAAAGCAAAGTGTGGACAGGGCATTCTTGACCATCCCAATCTACCCTATCCGCTCGTTGTGCCACCCGATGATTTGCCTGCGGAGGATGGGGAACCGTTGGAGAGCGATTGGCATGTGATGCAAATCCACCTCCTGCTCGACCTAATCGCTCAACTGTGGGCAGGGCGCACCGACTGAGCTCGCGCACCACCGCCAAGAAGGACAGGGAAGAGAATGTTCAGCTCTACTCCAAGACTTTCGGCACGCCCGAATATTTCATCTACGACCCTGACAAGCCTGAGCTACTGGGCTACAGGCTGAATGGACGGCGCGAGTACCTGCCGATTCAGCCGAACGACAGGGATGGCTCTGGAGCGAGGAGCTGGAGGTGTATGTCGGGGTGTGGGAAGGTGAATATCGGGGGCACCCGCGAAGGTGGGTGCGCTGGTGGACGCGGGATGGCGTGCTTGTGCCCACGCCCTACGAAGCCCAGCGTGCGCGTGCAGAGCAGACCCAGCAAGAGTTGGAGGCGGAACGCCAGCGCGCCGAGCAAGCTCTTCGCGAGTTAGAAGCCGAGCGTCTGCGCGCCGAGCAGCTCGTCCAACGCCTGCGCGAACTGGGCATCGACCCCGAAACGATGTAGCCCCACTCTACGGTACAATTCGGCTATGATACTCGTGATTGGAGGGGCGGGCTATATCGGCTCGCACATGGTCAAACTCCTCCTGCAAAAAGGCGAGCAGGTGGTCGTGCTGGACAACTTCTCCACTGGGCATCGCAAGGCACTTTTGGGAGGGACGCTCGTGGAAGGCGACTTGCGCGACCCTGAATGTCTGGATAAACTCTTCCGAACCTACCCGATTGAGTGCGTCATTCACTTCGCTGCGTTCATCTTCGCGGGCGAGTCGATGCGCAACCCTGCGAAGTATTACGAGAACAATGTGCTGGGCTGTCTGCGCCTCTTAGAAGCGATGCGTCAGCATGAGGTGCAGCAGATTATCTTCTCGTCCACTGCGGCGGTCTATGGCGAACCGCAACAAATCCCCATTCCCGAAACCCATCTGCTTGCGCCCACCAACACCTATGGCGAGACCAAGCGCGTGATGGAGGGAATGCTCCACTGGTACGGTCTGGCATACGGCATTCGCTCGATGGCACTTCGCTATTTCAACGCTGCGGGGGCAGACCCTGACGGTGAACTGGGCGAAGACCACCGCCCCGAAGAGCATCTCATCCCGCTCGTGCTGTTTGCTGGGATGGGTAAGCGCGAGCAGGTGTTAGTGTTCGGCACGGACTACGATACACCCGATGGAACCTGTATCCGCGACTACATCCATGTGTCCGACCTGTGCGAGGCGCACTATTTGGCACTGCAGAAACTGCGCGCGGGCGCGCCGAGTAATCAGTACAATCTCGGCAACGGGCAGGGCTACTCGGTGCTGGAGGTGATTCAAACTGCCGAGCAGGTGATTGGCAAGCCTATCCCGACGGTCTATGCCGAGCGTAGGGCGGGCGACCCTGTGCGTTTGGTGGCATCGTCTGAGAAGGCACAGCGCGAACTGGGCTGGCAACCGCGCTACCCCGAACTGGCGACGATGATCGACCACGCCTATCGGTGGTTCCAGAAACACCCGAACGGCTACGACTGAGCCGACAGTACTTCGCCTACCCACTCCGCCAGCGGTGGGATGAGGCTCTCTAACCGTGCTTCCTGCTCATCGGGCGTGAGTGCAAGGTACTGCTCGAGGCGCGCTTTCCACTCTGCAATTGCGTGGGTGTCTGTGGAGGGCGCAAGCATCTGGAACAGGCTCAGGTGCGCTTGGCGACGCTGAATCACCTCCAGCGCGTCCAGCATTTGACGGTGGCTTCCCCCTTCCCAAATCGGAAGCACCATCGCTTCGCGCAGGAGCCGTTCGACGCCATGCTCTGCCAGCACGCCATGCCCGCCGTGAACCTCCATACACCACTTGGCAGACTGTACCGCCTGTTCTGCAGTCCAATATTTCGCCAAGTGGGTGATGAGGCGAAAGAGGTGATACTCCTCGCTGTAGGGTGGGGTCTGGAACCAGACCTTCTGCATCAAGACAACCGACTGCCATGCCAGCGCAAAGGCGGTTCGCAGCTTTCGATGCCACTGTTCGAACTGGTGGCGCATCAGGGGTTGCTCGATGAGGGGCTTGCCGAAGGCGATACGGTGTCGTGCGAACGCTTCTGCCTCACCGATGGCACGCTGGATGAGTGCGACACTGCCGATACTGTTGGCGACGCGCGAGCAGTTCAGCACTTCCATCATGAGGTAGATTCCTGCCTCTGCCGAGCCGAGCAGGTAGCCCTCGCTTGCCTCCAATCCGACCTCACCAGTGGGCACCGAGCGCGTGCCGATTTTGTCTTTCATTCGGCGTACTCGGTAGTTGAGTGTGCCATCCTCACGCCATCGGGGCACCAGAAACAGCGCAACCCCGCGCACGCCTGGGGGCGCCCCCTCAGGGCGTCCCGCCACCACCGCCAGCTCCGCGCCCACATTACTGCAGAAATATTTCTCGCCCGTGAGTCGATAGCGGTCGCCATCGGGCACAGCGAGCGTCTTCACATTCGCCCCAAGGTCCGAACCGCCTCCCACTTCGGTCATCCAGGTTGCGCCCTGCCACACTGCCCAATCGCGTCGGAGCATCGGCTTCAGATATCGCTCGTGCAGGATGGGCGAGCCGTACTTATAGAGGGGCAGGGCAGTGGAGAGGCTCACTGTGTGGGGGCAATAAAGACCGGGGTCATAAAACGAGGTGATGTAGCCCAGTGCGAAACTGGTGGCGAGGTCGTGCTCCTCAATCACGCGCCAGACCGCGCCATATCGATAGGCTTGGCGCACGAGACGGTCGTAGCCCGCAGGCATCACGATTTCGTCAATCCGATTGCCGTGTCGGTCATAAGAGCGGAGCCACGGGGTACCAGCGCGGTCTACCGTTTCGGACAGGGCGCGCCCTTCAGTTTCCCAGAAGGCTTCGTACTCGTGGAGCGTTTCTGCGTTCGGCAGTTCTTTCAGTGTGGCTTTGAGAAACTCCGTTGGCGAGCGCATAGGAAGAGAATTCTGTTTTGATGAGGCGATTCCTGCTGGAGAGGTTTGGGAGGATTTGGATTAACCCAACTGTCCTGTTGCGTCTCTCTCGACATGCTGAGCCGAAGGCGAAGAATCTGCGCTCTCACCCCCAGCCCCTCTCTGACAGGGGTACACCCTCCCAGTTCACTTTCGGGGTGAACGCCAGACTTCTCCTACGATTTCAGCCCTCACCCCCTGCCCCTCTCCCACGCTGTGGGAGCAAGGGTGTTGAAAAATCAACCCCCTGCGCCCTCCCATCCCATCCGCGCATAACAACGACCATCCCGAACCATCGCATTCAACACA
>FWPU01007104.1_pt1 | contig 21145 bp, 16 predicted proteins | sample 2228361 | NCBI WGS metagenome assembly FWPU01 (sample SAMEA103939777, study PRJEB20133) | metagenome
TGCTCACAAGATAGGAGAAAAGTTCAGATGGCCCGAGGATAGGAACCGACTCTGTCCATGGTTGCTCGACAGTGCAGAGACCATGATACGCATCCTCGTATACGGGGGAACACTGCCCTGGACGTATTCAGGCACCAGATATGAGAAACAGATTGATCCAGCGACCATATCTACAGAGTACGTACGGTGTCCGGACCCGACGTCCGAAGGAATAGTTCTCAAGATAGTGAGCATCAACAGGAGATACAAGATGGAAATGAAAGACCGCCTCTGACTCTGGCTACGAGTCTTTTGACTATATGTGAACTGATGACTGATTGAGAGAACATCAACACGGAGCTAATACCTCTGAATATGTGCCAGTATCAGCGACCACAGGGGGTGGTGGAAGAGATAGAAAAACAATAGCACATGTGGACTTGGCATTGTATGATTGACCGAGTTGGAGAAGATAGGAAGCTGCGCTGAGCAAGAATCTACCATTACCACATGCGTTGTCGCATATGCACGAACATGATAGAGCACTTCAATAGTGATTTAATATACTCATAAGAACATTCTCGACGTTTCAGATCTTCCGGAGCCATGTGATCCAATTACCCGGACCCAGACACTCTTCAAGGCGGGGCCAACTCAGATATTCAAGAGATGACTGCACCACTTGCGATGCGATCCAAGGTGGCGTGTAAAAAGAACCCATACCCTGACGAGAATCGTTCAACACCATCGGTTCATGTGCCTGTATTAGTATGCATGGTGTTATAGTGTGGCGAGCACGCCTGTGTGTATCAAGAGTCCAATCTATACTTGCCAAGCGTCTCAAACACATGGTGTCACACGTCTATAGGAACTCACACACAATTCTCTAATTCAAAATCAGACAGTCTGGAAAACGTAGTCCACGCCGTAAATACTCCGTTCCCAAGCTGGAAACTATACCCGCCCATTTAGTACCATCTGAAGCAAGACAATCAATCACACGTAAAAGAGGTGTGAGATATGTACCATAGAAGTCATCACGCTTGTGTGTACTCATAACCTCGTTGAATTGAACCTGTTGTGGAAATAGACCATTGGAGTCCATGAATTTAATGAGTGCAACCCGATTCAGAATTATCTGTACCAGTGTCTGTCGGTTGCCGAGTTCTGGTCTAAGATGCTTGGCAAGCAGAGAACCGAGGTGAACTAGGTCCAAAACAAGCATCTCATCGTGCCAGCACCCGGTTCAGTCTAGCATCTTTACGGAGTAGTATTGATACGAACTAACAAAACAATCTTTTCAGGGCACATAATCCCAACTTATACTAGAAACAGACGAGCAGTATTGAATTAACAACAAACAATGGAGGACACTATTGAATCGACTAGACGATTGTGACAGAACTGGTGATACATTGATATGTTGGTAATGAGGTGTGATTAGTGGTGTGATTACACGACAAGGATAATGACGAAGATTGCACTGGTATTACTTTTGCTCTTATTTACAGTGATACTATTTGCATTTACACCACCCATTTCAAATCCCATGTTTGACTCATTCAGGCAGATATTATTCTTCACAATGGGACTACCACTATGGATAGGTGTAGCATGGCTGGTCCTCTTCGGAGAATGGAGTGACTAAATTATTCTATTTATACCGATTATAAGAACTAGGCCTTAATCAGGGGATTGCCTCGTGGAACTATCCATTAGGAGGATCAGCAGGCCAAGGAGGTCGTGTGAAGTAACAACCGCATAAAGCATGCTGAATATATAAGACAATCCATACTAGAGAATTCATAAGCAAGTTTGTCAATGAAAAATAAATAGCCATCTAAAAGGAGAGATATAGAATGGTTTCAGAAGAGCTAATGGAACTCATGAACAAGGCGGTTTCAAGTGAGATACAGGTCTCGATTCAGTACATGTGGCAGCACATCAAGATATATGGCTTCAATCATATACCGGTTGCAGAGGAACTCAAAAAGATAGCAATTCAAGAGATGAAACACGCAGAGACTATTGCAGAACGTATCGACTATCTAGGAGGAGATCCAACAACTGTGCCGGCGCCTATAACGCTGGGCAAGAAGCCAGAAGAGATGATTGAGATTGACATGAAAGCTGAGGAAGAGGCCATAGCACTATACAAGACAATCATTGAGAAGGCCACTGCTGAGAAGGACCATGTGACACGGGAGATATTCGAAGACATTCTAGAGGATGAAGAGGGACATCACTACGTCTTCAGAACACTTCTAGAAAAGTAGTAGGGAATAGAAACAACTCTTAGTCCTTACAGCCTCGAAGTGGTGGTAGTCATGGTAGGTTTCAGACCACCACTTTCTCTCTTTTTATGGAATGCCACCCTAGATAGAATGATATAATCACGAGTGAGATAGATCATCTCATTGACAGAACTACATGTGCTGATGTCTTATCATCCTAAGGGGGAAATCCACAGAGGGGTTCGCTATCTGCCGATATATCTGTGACAATACCTGAACAGATTAAATAGTGGAATTGCATCAAGTCCACTTAGAGGAGGATACTATTGACCCGAGACTTAATAATAGTCGGTGGTGGCCCTGCGGGAGCTACATGCGCCCGCCAAGCAACTGAGAATGGACTTGATGTCCTGGTGCTAGAGAAGCACGTACCGCCCCGGAGGAAGATATGTGCTGGCGGTTTTCGGCCAGGCCTTAGAAACATACTCGACTATGATATAGGACCTGTAATCGAGAGAGAGTGCTGTGGCTCACACATCTATGCGCCCTCTGGGCTGAGAGTAGTATGTACAAGACCTCAGATCACTGGGTACACAGCCAAGAGAGACAGACTGGACCATTTTATGCTCCAGAAGGCTGAAGAGGCTGGAGCAGAGGTCAGAAACGGTGTGGAAGTGATAGATGTGCAGGAGGGGTCAGACAATGTGACAGTCCAATGCAATGATGGCAGTTCACATACAGCCCAACTCCTTGTTGCTGCCGACGGTGTGAACAGCAGAGTTGCACGTGTTCTAGGTATCAAGAAGAAATGGGCAGATGAAGAGATCGGACTGTGCGTTGAGACCCCTGTGCCTATGACTGAAGACGAGATAATGCGAATAACAAGAGGACCATATGAGGACTCTGATAGAGTCTGTATAGAGATATTCTTTGGAGGACTTAGACACGGCTATGCATGGTGTTTTCCAAAGAGAGATGAGGTCAGTCTAGGAATGGGATGTCTCATGCCCTATGCAGACGGCCTGAAGAGAGCATGGGAAAAGTTTGTAGCCATGTTTCAAGAACGTAATGGAGTAAGACTCAAACTGTCAGATGTGAGCGCGATGAGAGTCCCACTGGCTGGACCTGTCAAATACACCGCAACTAAGAGAGTGATGTTGGCAGGAGATGCTGGCGGGTTCGTCTCTGCTGCAACGGGAGAGGGTATATACTATGCAATAATCACAGGCAAGATCGCAGGGGTGGTTGCAGCAGATGTCGTCAGTGGACGTGTGACTGATGCACGTGAATATGAGCGAAGATGGCGAGACATGATAGGACAAGAGATGCGGGTTTCAAACTTTTTAGCTAACCTGATGTTTAACTCTGAAAAGAATATGGAGACAGTCGTTCAGATGGCAGCCTCAGATGAAACTATGCGCCTACTGATGGCAGACCTCATTGGCGGGCTCAGACCCTATGTCGAACTGAGAGGGGCAATCATGAAGCGTGTGCTCTTGAAACATCCTCGCAAAGGACTGAGTATGCTACGCTGACCAACAACACTACTATTGCATAACCGCCAACGTGGTATGTATGTGGGCGGTCATTTAGTACACGTGTTCTAATAACGATGCACATCTCTTTATACGAGAATATACAATAGGGTATGTGTCTGTATGGCAAGAGAATGACAAGATAACACAACCCTCGAATTGAGAGAGACTCAAGCGGTGATGATGAGATCGAGGAAGGACGACCAGACCGGGATGACTTTCTTTAGGGTATCTGAACCGCGTCTCATTAATAACACGTGATAGTATTTTCACAGGATCTTATTAAGCCAGTACATGTACGTTGTGAATAAATTACTGTGAATAGTAGTTAAAGAACGCTAATTGACAAAACAGAGTATATGACACAGAGACTCGGTAGAACGTGTCATGCTGAAAGCACAACAGCAGCACGATAACATTTTTGACCTGTGCTACTCTCAGTAGAAAGTAGTCGTGCTGAAAAAGATCTTAGTATGCACAATGCTTTCAAACATTTTTAAGTATGCACACACATGACACTGGTCATTCGATTTCAACTTATTCATGGCAAGGCAACTTTCATTTACAACTAACTATTGGGCTATATTTACGGAGCACTGGCGTATTTGGGAAAAATCCACTCAAACAACTCTAATATGATGTGAACAAGAGTCAGGCCGAGGACATGGTATTAGGATGACCTTTCAGATCTATTGTTAATATGGAGGTGGATTATCTATAGAACTACCGTGCGATCACTTTTATTTGCCGTACAAGTCCTGCTGTGCCCCCCTCAGAGGAATGCAAGGATGGTTGCCATTATCCAACCGAATAGAATACCATTGATGGATGCACCAAGAAAGTAGTTGTTAGTCTCACGATAACACCATGTGGTGATCACACAGGCTACAGCGAACCATGGTGTAAATGCATAGAAGAACAGAAATGTATACCCAATGAGGGAGGGGATGACTGGAAGACCAAGAATTAGCCCGCCAAAAAACTCTATGCAGAGCAGAATAAAGTATGGTACACATTTGATGAAGATGGTGGAGAGGCTCCATATTGCCTGACCTCGGAACCATGGCTGTTGTTGAGCTGGTCTCAATATACCCATCAACCAGAGTCCCTCCACAAGAGAATAGATGAAGAATACAACAATATACAACGGAGAGATGATGGCACGTGCGACTGTCAGGTCATTCATTCCAGGGAGAAAGAATCTGAAGTCCAATGCAAGACCAAGGTCGAGCAACAGCGTCCATAGATATAACCATACGATGACAATAATGGCGAATAATAGAGTCCGGATGAACTGCCTGACAGAGGACTCAGTCCCCACGGGGAATCGGAGCAACTCTCTCAACGAAGTGACACCCATGCCCTTGTCACGAATGACCCTAGATAGTACGAAAGCAGAAACTGCAGCACTACCAAGCAGCCAAGCAATCAGCGGCAGACCGGGGTACTGTGGAAATGGGATCACTACCTGAAGAATAGAACCCAGGGCAAGTAGTGGGAAGAACAGTCCCACACCAATAAGTCCGTATAGGGCACCCAGACGAAGGTATCTCTTACGAGATGCGGAGTATTGCGTGTCTGGCTCATGTCGTAGAGAAGAGAACATGGGCAGATCAATCAGAAGAGTCATCAGAGGAAATATTGAGAGGACCACACCCAGTGTTGCAACGAGTCCGCCAACAATCCACCAGCCATATATCAGGTCAGACGCAGGAATCCAATGTGTGTCCTCAATGCCACCCTTCAGGGCCTCCTTCATCCAATCCACTGTTGCACTCAATAGCACAGGATCGATGGTCTCAAACAGGTGGTTTGTACGCGCAATCACGATCTTACGAGCAGTGCCATTACTGAATGAACCGTAGACAACACCGGGCTGAATGTCAGACACACCAAATACAGGCTCTAGCTGCGTCAGGTCGGAGGGATATGTTGAGAGCGAGTCAAAACTACCAACGGCAATAAGCAAGTTACGAGGATAGGTCGAATTGGAGGGGTATGTCCTGTTGGAGATGCTGGAGCCCACGAGTACTAGCGCATTGACATGCACTGAGGACTGTGAAATAGCAACCCTTGCAATACCACCACCCATACTGTGACCAACAATACCAATCTGTGTGGTATCAACAAACGGAAGCGTGACGAGATAGTCAAGTGCAGCAGTACCCGCACCACTGCCCCCATCAGAGTTGCCATGCCCATTCGCATCGATTGTCAGAACTACAAAACCACGTCGTGCAAGTTCAATCCCAAATGCCATCAGCCACTCCTTACACTGCAGAGAACCATGAATCACAACCACCCCAGGCAGCGGACTCGACTCTGTTGCATATACCGGCCGCTGGAGTGTACTATGAATATTGGCACCACTCGCATCCTTGAAATCGACCTCCACAACCTCTATGGTGCCAGATCCATTCTGAATACTTCCTGCTAAAAGAGTACCTGATAATAGAACGATAATACTGAGAATAAGTGACCAATGACGCAGACGGAGTATCATTATGTGCAGACCTCCAGCGATAATTTATAGATACAAAATGCCCTCTTAATCTCTTGCGGTCATAATTACTGTGGACTCACTGCACTGTGACTAGACATGTATGCGAGACGCAGTACTCTAAAGGCAGAGTCCTCTTTGAACCGGCATCATCAGTCTAGGGGGACAGAGTTCTCCCGATGCAGATACCGCTATTATCTCTGCCATGCTTGATCAACCTGAAGAGGTGGATGACTGTCTAGTATATACAAAGACATTCTGCAAGATATGCCACTCCGTATCTGCCGACTCGTGCAGTTGTGTCATGCCCTACATAATGATGATATGTGCGGTCTATGACGCAGTGACGATTGCATGTTCCTAGGGGCCCTTTATGTGACAACTTCTGTTGGAAAAGATAAGACATGACAAGGCCATAGTCAATCTGAACTAGATTGGGATTAGATATAGATGACTCCTCAACTGTTAATTATATCACGTACTGCCCTTCTAACAGGACGACCCCCTTGAGGCTCTCAGCAACAGTCAGAAGGACTCCCTCCTCCAGCCTTGGGCACCAACAGGGCAATGACAAATCCGAGCAACGGAGTCTACTGATGTCCTATGCAGTACTGTTAATCGGGGTCTTCTCAATAGTCTGCCATAGTGTTCTACGTGGATTCGAATTGTATTTCACTGACCTTGTGAGATTGTATAAGTATACTGAGGATGACAAGCTGATAGACTGAGTTAAAATCAAGATTCTCTCAATATATCCAGTATTGCTGAGACTGAATCTAGGGTCTTCTTAAGATCATCATCAGTGTGGGCAAACGACATTGCACCAAGTCCATGGTAACCAAAGACTCCCTGTTCCATGAGGAGCGCCTGTAGTATGTCCTGTCTTTGATGATCCGCGCACTCAGCCAGACGTCGGCCTGTTAGAGGGGTCGCTCTGATCCTCTCACGGAGTACAGTCAGGACAATGAATGAACCATAGCCGGTGGCAAGTACTGGCGCATCCCTCTCTTCAAAGAGTCGATTAAGACTGTTACGAAAGTTGTTTCCACGATTGTTGAGTCTTGCATAGTCCGGACTACGGGACTTGAGTTCGTCTAAGACCGCAATTCCTGCCACCATTGAGAGTGGATGTCCTGAGAATGTACCTCCACCCACCCATCTTCCACCAGTAGCACCTGGTGCTGCAAGCCTCATTATGTCCTCACGTCCCCCATATACACCGATTGGCATTCCGCCGCCAACTACTTTTCCTAGAGTGAGCAGGTCGGGTCGTGCACCAAAGATCTCCTCTCCTGCAGCCCCATAACGAAGCCTAAATCCTGTGACAATCTCATCAAAGATCAGTAGTATGCCACGTCGCTCAGTCTCCTCTCTGAGATATTTGAGAAAGTCATTCTCTGGTGGTATTCCTCCACCGGCACCCAGCATTGGTTCCACTAGCACCGCAGCGATCCTCTCACCGTGTTCTCTGAGGACTTGATCTAGGCCATCGCGATCATTGAAGTCAAAAGAGACTCCATTATAGATGGGTTCATCATTAAAGGGGTATGTGACGTGAAACCCTACGCTATCGTTGCCACCATGCCACCCGCCCACTGCCTTTGCCACAAGAGGCCTGCCTGTGAAGAGACGAGCTAGTCGCGTGACATACATGGTGGCCTCACTGCCAGTTGTACAGAGCCTGAGTCGTTCCATATATGGAATCGCCCTCTGAATTCGTTCCGCAAGTTCAATCTGATGCTCGCCTGGTGCCCCCGCGTGGATGCAATTGTCTATCTGCTGCCGGATGGACTCTCTCACTGCGGGATGTCCATGTCCCAATATGTCTGAGTAGTGTGTCATCCACCAGTCTACGTATTCGTTGCCATCTATGTCCAAGATCCTGCTTCCACTCGCCTTAGTAATATATGGTGGATATGCTCCAACAGCAGTTGTACCAAATCGTCTTATATTGTGGTTAACACCACCTGCGAAGACGCGCAGAGCTCTCTTCCATAACATAGCTGACTTTGGAGTCCTATTCTTGTAATCCTCTAACAAGACCGCGCACCTGCGACCATGTGAACAGACGCCCTGTATCAATTTTGTTCTCGGACTTTTCCTCTCTGTTGATCTGTGTATATTCCAGTCTTGGTTGGTTGATCTAACAGTGGTCGTCAAAGACACATTCTCAGGCATTATCTCTATCATATTATGAGACTCGATGTGCACCGTATCTAGTCAGTGATACATGCGTACGTTCATATCGTTGCAACAATGCAGCTTGTCTGCGGTCAAAATGCCTATGGATCAGGTGACAATCTCGCAAGATGTAGAACTAGTCCAAGTCCGTACTGTACCCCATGAGGGTCCACGACTGTTTCAAGTAAACAGTAGGCATCTTCTTCCACAGACATACCTGATTGAGTCTGCCAGTGCACTAGAGATCCTTCTTCAGCCCTGGATTGTAGGTAGTCGGCTTGCTGGACTTGCACGGACGAGTAGCATGGACTTTCTTCAGTCTGCTTATCACATCTGCAGTCAATTGAGATACTCCAGCCTAGATATGGTCACTGAGGTGGTTCCACTTGCAGGAGCTCTCTATTACAATATAGCAGAGGCCTTTGAGACACTGTTTGGAGAGACTATCAATCGTTGTTTTATTGGTGCCAAGAGGTCTCTCACACCACAGGGCTGGATAACACAACTCGCATATGAGAACTTTGAGGCAATGACATCCGAACCATTGATTGTCATAGGTGACACGATAGCAACAGGTGGCACTATCGAACGAATAATCGAATCAATAATGGCACATGTACGTGAAGTAAAGGCGATAATCATCTACTCGATTGCAGGTGGTCTGATTGGTGCTGTGAGACTGAGACAGCTTGCAGAACGTATTGATGCACCCATCTACTGCTTCTTTTCCAATGCTATCTTTGGAGTTACAGACAACGGAACAGACATGCCATGGCTGCATCCAGCCACTATAATGAGTCCTAATACAAGACAGCTTGCACTCGATGCCTATGGTCCTGAGCTGGGTCGTCGTTGGTGTTCGGTATGGGACTGGGGTGAACGTGCTAAACAACCCACAACACATCTGGAACGATTGCAACAGAGATGTATGACAGAGATGGAACGTATCCATGATCCTCCGACCAGATCAATTCTGCAACGAATTCTAACTGCCACTGAGTTGGCAATGCAGGTGCGCCTGAGTCCAGTCCGTCCACGTGTATAATCACAATGAAACATGCCTCTTCGGCGTATCTGATGTCTCAGACATATGTTCTCATGGACTCGATCAGTCGCTTCAACTTGGAAACATCTAATTCTCTCTCAAATAGTGGTCTGCTGTCCTCCAGATAGACGCCTGATGCCTCTTCAAATGTCGTCTTGTTATTGTTGATGTAAAACACACCCAGTGGTAGCCTGGAGGTCTCAATTGCATGCTGAAACGCAGCCACTCTGTCATGCGGATCATGCGAGTCTGGCAAGTAGTACGTGTTGTCCTTGAACCAACGGAAGGTGTTGAGATGGTTGTATGTGACACAGGGCTGAAATATGTCAAGAAGTGCAAATCCTCTGTGACGGATTGCTCTCTTGATGAGTTCCTTTGTCTGTTCTTGGTCTCCAATGAAGGCTCTTGCAACAAAAGAGGCATCCATTGAAATGGCAAGCGCTAAGGGATTGAATGGTTCGTTTATTGTTCCCTGACGTACTGCAGTCTGCACAGGGGTGTTGAATCCTCTACTACTTGTGGGGGAGGCCTGTCCCTTCGTAAGGCCATATACCATGTTGTTGTGGACTATCATTGTTATGTCTGGGTTTCGTAGAATTGTGTGAATGAAGTGATTTCCACCTTCGCCGTACATACATCCATCGCCACTCTCTGCTATGACGGTCAGACGTGGGTTTGATGCCTTTATGGCAAAGGCTGCTGGTAGTGCTCGTCCGTGTAGTCCATTGAAGACATTCACGCGTACATAGTGAGGTATCTTTGCCGCTTGACCTATTCCGGAGACAATTACGACATCTTGAGGTCTTAGACCCAGTTCGTTTAGAGCCTGTTTCAACACGGTTCGTATCTGGTAGTTACCACAACCCGGGCACCATGCAATGTCGTATTCAACCTCATTCATTATCTCAAAAGGATCGACAGCCATTTTATCACCCCTTGATTATTCTCTTGAGTCCCTGTACAGTCTCCTCCACAGAGAATGGCATTCCATCATACTTTAGCAGCCTGTTATTTGTAGGAATTTGATGTCCCACCTCAAGTAGGATCACATTTGCAAACTGTGCTGTGGCATTGTTCTCCACTATTGCTACTCGCTGTGCACTCCTCAGATATTCTGTAGTACTCTTATGAAGCGGATATACCTGTTTGAAATGCAGTATTGCAGTCCCTTGTACTCCTAGATCTCTAATTGCCTCTTCCACCACATAACGATTCGAGCCCCACGTGACCACTAGTGTGGTATAGTCTGCAGGTCCAATAAGCTCTGGAGGAAGGGCATTCTCCCTCAGCCGATCTAGTTTCAGACGTACCCGTTTCTCAACCATTTTTATTCTCTGGTGGAGATCCTCTGTGAGATGTCCTGCCTCATCATGTTCATCGCTATCAACGACAACAAGTCCCTCGCCATAGCCGGGAATTCCCCTCGGAGATATCCCATTCTCTGTCAGAACGTATCTCTTGTATTGTGGCGTGGTCTGGATATAGTGCTTCTTCACGTGGACCTTACTCACGTCTGGTGGAGGTATGTTCCATGCGGAGTCAAGGAGAAATTGGTCTGTCAGTATACACACCGGTACTTGATATTCATCAGCCACATCAAAAGCCCTCTGTGTGAGTTCAAAAGCCTCTTGAAGAGTGCCCGGTGCAAATATCACACGAGGAAACTCTCCATGTCCTGCATTGAGAAAGTGCCGCAGGCCCGCCTGTTCAGTCCTGGTTGGTAGACCCGTGGCGGGTCCTGGCCTCTGTCCAAGATGAATCACCATTGGACTCTCTAACATACCTGCAAGACTCAGTCCCTCGACCATGAGTGAGAAGCCTCCATCAGATGTTGTGACCATGGCTCGCGCACCCGCATACCATGCTCCTATGCCCTTGTTAATAGCCGCAATCTCGTCTTCGGCCTGGTCTATGATAATGTTGAACTCCCGTGCCTGCTGAGATAGGAACGTAAGAACGCCAGTTGAGGGGGACATTGGATATGATGAGATGAAATTACAACCACCGGCTATTGCACCGAGTGCCACTGCATCAGTACCTCTCATGATGACCTCATCACGAACTGTAGGAACTCTCTCAATATGAAATTGGACGCGTTCAGTCTCCATGAGTGTACGTCCTGTCTCTGTTCCCCTACGGTAGGCCTCAATGTTGTTGTTGACCACTTCTTCGCCTTTTGTACCAAATCGTCTTCGGATGTAATATATGCCTATATCAATTTCCACATTGAACAGTCCCGCTAGTACTCCAGCTGCAACACTATTGGAATAGATCTTGCCACCACACTCTCGGGCAATCTCTGTGAACTCAATACGATTCACTCTCTGGGCGTCAAGCATTCTAAAGTTGCTGAGCGCATCGCTCTCACAGATCACTGTGGTGTGCTTGTCAATTCGAGCGTATTTGTCGAGATGGGGCAGTCCACTTCTATCCAGTGGTATGGCTATGTCTGTCCTCTTCACGTAAGCAGCCACTCGCTCTGATGCAACTCTGAGTTGGACCGAGTTTGTACCGCCACGTATGCGAGACATAAACTCACGTGTTACAAATACATGATGACCAGTCTCCTTTAGAACAGAGACCAGCATTCCTGCGACGGTCTCAACACCTTGACCAGCAGCCCCTGCAAGTACAATTGATACATCACGTCTCAAGATAAAGAGCCCCAGTCTCAGTCTTTGTGATATGTGACTATTAAGCATTGATTAACAGCTATAGAAATACTAGCTGACATTGGTGAACAGTGCTTTTTGTGGGCATTTGACACATGGTTCTGACATACACCCGCACGTCTCGTATCCATATTCAGACCTGAATGATGCATCCCAGCTCTAGTCTGTTTCGTGTTCAAGTTGATGCAGTCTCTTTGCTTGACTCATCTGCAGTAAAAGCACACTCAATATAATCAATGCCAATGCGATATAGTCCACTATCTCAGGTCGCTCCCCTAGGAAGACAATTGAGAGAAGTATGATCTGAGGCAACATCATACTGTTGATGACATTAGAGTCTACTGCACGTAGTGTTCGGAGGGTCCGATTCCAGATGGTGAACGCGAATGCAGTGTTTACAATTGCAAGCCATGCTATGCATAGCATTCCTATTGGACTGGGTATCATCATCGGTTCTACCAGTGATGCGCCAAGAAGTAGAAGCAGTCCTCCAGGCAACATCCCAAAGGCAGTGACAGCAATTGGTGGCATGATACGAACTCGGTTTATCTCACGACCCAATACTGATGAGACCGCGTTTGCTAGCACACCTATAATCACAATCACTATACCAATGCCCTGATTCTCGGTCAGTACTGGCGGCCAGAAATACATCAAGACACCTATCACACACAACAGGACCAGTGCAGTCTGTCCACGTGTGGGTATCTCTCTGAGTACTGCAATGCCAATGAAGAGGACCAGAATGGGTGTTAGATTGAGAAACATGGAGACAGTTATCGCTTCAAGTATGCTGAGTGCAACAAATTGTGCTCCCTGTGTGAGCGTGATGAATACTATGCCATAGAGTAGCACCTTGAGCCATAGGCGCTCATCCTTGCAGTCCAGTGTCTGTCGCATTGTTTCTCTCTTAGAGAATAGTACCACCATCAGAATAATCGACGCAATGACATATCGCATGCCTGCAAATGTCAGGGGTGGGATCTCTTGCAGTCCAAACTTGATTATTATCCACGATGATGACCATAATAGAGTGACAAATAATGCCTCTAATACGGCCTGGATGTGTATCTTTGCAGTGACCTCTTTGTCACTCTGTGAGACAACCTCTTCAGGATCACTTCTTTCCAATCTCTATTATGCCTCTTCTGTTAGTGAATCAACTTCCACGTCGTCGCATCGCGCATTCACTTGGCGCTGAGATCAATCCAGCATTGAGAATAAATACAGAGATGGCAGAACCATGAGAGATATACATCTTCGTATACTGTCTACAAAATTATTTAACTCGAGTCTTCTCTGTGGATGTGGTACTAAATGCCATTCACACCACTTCATCTTGGTCCTGCGCTCTTGATTGGTGTTGTTCTACGTAGACGTCTTGACGTCTTTGCCATTCTTGTGGGGAGTGTTGTTCTTGATATTGAGCCATTCCTCGTGTTATGCCTTGGTCTGTCCGCACCATTACATGGACTATGTCACACATATCTGGCAGCACTTCTACTCTCTCCGCCACTGTCTGCTGTTCTTTACCACTTGCGAGATCTATTCAAACCGCTCTTGCATCCATTGGGGCTCTCTCAGCAGTCATCATTCAGGAGCGTAATTATATCGTCTATGATTGGACTGTTTTCTCATGTGACTCTAGACGCAACTCTTTATGCAGAGATGGTGCCCTTTTATCCATTCTTTGGTAACCCGTTACTGGGTGTAGTAAACTATACTACTGTCTATGAATTCTGTATTGTGACGGGTATATTTGGGTTCCTTTTGCATGTGTTTGTGTTAGCATGGTGGTCGAATCATTCTACTGATTCCAATGTACCAGCAAGTGAGATGTCAACTTAAGATGAGTCGGCGTGCTCTTGCAAGCACATGCTCTAAATTGAAGCCATACTTGTCAAAGAGAGTCTTGTAGGGCGCAGAGGCTCCAAAGGTGTCTATGGATATGATGTCACCATCACATCCCACCCAACGATCCCATCCCATTGATACTCCCGCCTCTACTGCAAGGCGCGCTGTGACGCTGGCAGGAAACACCGATTCTCGATACGATATGTCCTGTTGCTCAAAGAGTTCCCAACTGGGGAATGAGACCACCCTTGTGGGCACACCATCCTTTGCAAGACTCTGTCCCGCCCTCAGAATCAGTTCTACTTCTGACCCTGAGGCCATTAGGATGATCTTTGGAGGACTGCCTCCGATATCTGCAAGTACATACGCGCCTCTCTGTAGTCCATCCGCGGATGCAAGAGTAGTTCGATCCAGTATTGGTACATTCTGTCTAGTGAGAACAATCACCGTGGGTCCATTGCGTCTTGAGACCGCCACAGCCCATGCTGTTGTGACCTCATTTGCATCTGCAGGTCGTATGACAACGAGATTAGGTATTGCACGCAGAGAGGCCAGCTGTTCAATAGGTTGATGTGTTGGTCCGTCTTCTCCAAGTCCTATGCTATCATGGGTGAATAGCCATATGCTTGGATAGTGGGACATCGCGGAGAGACGAATTGATGGCCGCATATAGTCTGAGAATACCAAGAAGGTCCCACAATATGGCATTAGTCCTCCGTGTACAGCCATGCCATTTATACAGGCAGCCATTGCGTGCTCTCTGACTCCGAAGTGAATGTTACGCCCCTCTCTACAGTCTCTCTGAAAGGCCTTACTAGACTCAATCCATGTCCTGTTTGACTCTGTGAGGTCTGCAGAACCACCGACTAATTCAGGCAGACGCTGAGCCAATAAATTGAGCACTTTTCCTGATGCCACTCTTGTTGACAACCCCTTCGGATCCACTGAGAATTGGGGGAGTCCCATGTTCCAACCATCGGGTAGGCACCCAGTCAGTCTGCGATCAAGTTCTTTTGCTAATTCTGGATACTGTGCCCTATATCTCCCCATGAGTTCAGTCCATTCTCCCTCGAGTTGTTTTCCTCTGTTGACTGCGGATCTAAAGTGTGCTAACACATCATCAGGAACATAAAATGGCGGCTCTGTGGGCCATCCCATTCTCTGTTTTGCGCCTCTTAGTTCCTCCTCACCTGCTGGTGCACCATGACACTCCGCCGTGTCCTGTTTTGTTGGTAGTCCATATCCAATATGAGTCCTGCACATTATCAGTGTTGGGCGAGACTCTTGTTTTGCCTTTGCTATGGCATTGTCAATTGCCTGAACATCATTACCATCCGCGACTCTGATGACACACCACCCAAATGCTTCAAACCGACGTCCAACATCCTCAGTGAATGTGAGTGAAGTACAGCCATCAATAGTAATTCTGTTGTCATCATACAGCACAATCAGTCTGTTGAGTCCCAGATGACCTGCCAATGATCCCACCTCTGAAGAGACTCCCTCCATCAAGTCTCCGTCAGTAGCAAGGACATACGTCCAATGATCTATCACCGGATAGTCGGGACGATTAAATATTCCGGCAAGATGTGCCTCTGCAATAGTCATCCCAACAGCATTTCCTATCCCCTGTCCCAGTGGTCCGGTAGTGACTTCTACACCCGGTGTTCGACCATACTCCGGATGTCCCGGTGTTCTACTCTCCCATTGTCGAAAGTTCATTATCTCCTGGAGGGGGATATCATAACCCGTCAGATATAGCAAGGAATAGAGTAGCATCGATCCATGTCCGCCAGACAGTATAAACCGGTCTCGGTTAGGCCATAGTGGATTGGCGGGATTAAAACGCAGATGACGGGTCCATAGAGTGTATGCAACAGCTGCTGCACCCATTGGCATGCCAGGATGTCCTGAATTTGCTCTCTGAATTGCATCGGCAGATAGAAAACGGATTGTGTTGATTGCTCGTTCCTGAATTGAATTCTGTGCCGCCATATTCTTTTTCGCTCTCGAAGACCATCCATCGTCGTTCGTGGCGAGAGATAATCCGCCTTTTGGGTGTTGCTCTTAAGACAGTGCAATGCAGCGCACTACACAATGCCTTCAATTGTTAGTATGAGCCACTGTAAAAACACTATTCAGCTCTTTGTCTTATTCCTGAAACACTACTAACACGAGATCAATACACAACAAGTCCGTCTTCTAAATAGATTAAGACACGTCATAAAAATCTTGTAAAAAAAGAGAGATGGAGGTAGCTCTGCCACCTCCATCTTGACTTCTGTGTTCTATCGCCTGGTCTTGAATATGGCTCCCACAACTATCGCAAGGACTAGGACTCCGCCGACAATCATCAATACTTCAGAGGTCAGTGGTGGAAACAGTCCGCCTGCATCTGATGCAATACCAAGAGTGGGATCATAGACTAATGTATTGTCGCCAAAATTCTCAAAGGCGAGATAGATTGCCTCGCCTGCTTCACTGCCTACACCCTCACCATGGCTTGCCTTCACCTGAATCGTGTTCTGGGCGGCAAGTGCTGTGGGTTCATACTCAAAGTAACCGTTGCTAAACTGGAATCGAGTAGCCTCTTTATACATACCAGTTGGCGGCTCGGTCCCATTGTTTGCTCCATGTGCGCTCTGAGTCAACATGAACTGAAGTGCAAGAATAGTGTCAGTGTATGTCCACTGCCAACCTGCAATGATGATATCAAATTTAATGGAATTGGCAGTCTGGACGTCAATATGTACACGAATCTGTACTGTCACGTTGAATGGCTCCATTGGTGGCAGTTCACCATACTGACTACCCATACCCTCAGGTCTTGGTATGTGCGTGGATGTACTGGTGAGGTTAAAGTGTACTGCTGTGATGCTACCACTCGCATTGTCTAGTTTGAAACCGCTGAACTCCCAATCGGTGGTGGGAAGTGCAAATACTGGGCCTATGATGTGATCCATGCCAGGAGTAAATACCCCATCACCATCTGTGTCATTGGCTTCAAACAACTTAACAAACATCAGATGGAAGTCCACACTAGTGTCGTTGGGATCCCACCAACGGAAGTGTGGAACCTCTCCAGCAGCCGGTATCATCACACCAATATCCTCAGTGAGGAGAGAGATCATACCGTCCTTGTTTTGGTATTGGATTGTTCCAGTCGCTGCAACACTCATTGGCAATGTCATACCAATGAGCACAAGCGTAGATATTGCAAGTAATGTCTTGGTGTTCATTCTATCACCGATCAAGTCTGTGTAGACAGTATTTATAGCCACTATTTATTAGCAAACAATTTTATAATAAAAATAGGGTCTATTGTTATTTTAAATCAGCAGATAAGGTTTATAATCACTTGGAATAATTTTAAATGCTGAGATCAACTTCAGTGCCTTGAAACAACATTGAAACAACATTGACTCGTTATCTAATATTCAAGTCTTTAACAGTTCGTTCTGAACATGGTTCATGTTTACTGAGTTGCAGCATCTCTGCCTGGCGTTCAGGTCTTATCTGTTCGCTCTGAACATAGTTCATGTCTACTACAACAGCAAATATGATTCAGTATCTAGTCAACTAACAACGACTAAAGTATTTGTCCTGTAGCTGGAGCACCCGATCAAGTGAGTCTGTTGCCATCTCTCTCGGAACCATCGCCACATCAGGGCCGTTGACAGAGGTCCTCCCGAACATGGCTCTGCCATATTCGGATGATAGATTCCTTGCAGCGTTGAGGTCGGCATTCAGTCTGAACCCGCATTCAACACATTAGAACTTATTCAGACGGTATCCGCCTATTCTTCTGTGATACGGGACCGCACGCTCCGCGTCGCACCACTCTGCGCCCCAACACTCTGCGCCGCTCCTCGCCCGACAAATAACGTGCCAATTCCTCCCACGACTGAAGTCGGGGGCGCCTTGGTAATATCATTGGTGATAATCTTAAAAAATTGTTGAACCATATTACACAAAATGCCGTCATGTTTTTATGTCGGTGTGGGTGTGATTAATAATTAACCTTCAGATTAACTGATTTGTTATGAATCAGTTCAAGGGGTGCAAAAAATGCAATTGGAGTTACTTACAGGAATACTACTCCTACTTGTAGTTGTCTTCCTTGTGATGCTTATAGTTAATGCCTTGTTACTTGGTGTTGCTCTAGGGTTCACAAAGGGACAGAACCGCGAACTCAGTTCAACCTTTGTTACAGCACTGGGAATGGCTATTGTCAGTCTGATACCTATAATTGGTTGTATAATCGCATGGTGGCTCATTAAGACTCGTCATGGACTCGGCTGGGGCGGCGCAATTGTGACATGGATTATCCTAGTCATAATTGAGGTCATTGTTCTACTAATCATCTACTTATTGTTCCCAGCAATGTTCTTGGGTCTTCTTGGACTGTTTATACCGACACTCCCGTAGACTACAAGTTAGTTGTAGAACTAATCAATAGCATATGTATTATGGAGGAACAAGCGCGATAGACGAACGACCCTGTCAGAAGATTCTTGCCTCGCCAGATCGAGGCCCACTTCGGATCAACTGGCGTGCCGTTCTGAGTCGTCCTCGCCTGTTCCTCCATGTTTTTGGTCCATTTTTACGTGCACATCATCCTGAATGTTCACAATATCGCAGTCATACATTCACCTTTCTTAATAAGCGATGGTGTATTGGTTGTTTTTTTAATACGGTCTCTTTTGTCTTGGCAACAGTGACCCTCCTATTGTTGACATTTCTATTACCAATGATCCTCTCACGATTCTATCTATTCTGGAGTGGTATATCTGCGATGATTATTTCCCTGTTAATCAGTTCCACACGATTCGCAGATAGATTTAGAGTGAAGGCAGTTGCAAAGATCCTCTTGGGTTCTGGATTTGCTGCTCTAGCATTCTCAATACTCCTCGCAGGTGATAGTATACTCTTTGAACTAGGTTCAAAACTATCTTTAATACTAATACTCTACCTGTTTGCAATAACTATTCTAAATACGAAACGTATGTATGAACTCAGTTCCGAGTGTCAGCGATGTGAATACATGATGAGGTGGAGTAGATGTCCTGGTTTCAGGGAGACAGTATGCGCGCTAGTCGAGGCAGGTTTTCTGCAACCAGCACCAAGAGATTCAGCTGTCACGAGTTCCCAGCATTGAACAGACTGTTTTTGGACGTGAGAAATAATCTCTTATAATTACTCTGCAGAATAATCAATCTCACAGCGGGTTCTGTGACTCAGTGACTTAAAGAAAATGAAACACGTAGTCTATGCGGATCTGAAATAGTATGGGATAGACATTCTAAAACATATGAGGATGAACAAATGGTGCCACGTAGTTCCAATTATGGTGGTCTTGAGGAGGTTGTTGTGACAGGTACATTGACAACATCAGCAGATCAATTCTTATTGCATAGCAATAATGGTAAGGTATACCGAATCTCTGCAATCAAGCTATATGCTGCAGTATCTCCGGAATATGGCTCGGAAAAATACAGACCGTTTGTTGGTCTGCGTGTTCGTGTACATGGACTGAGTGATGGCACTACAATCTGGAATGCGTCAGTTGAGGCTATTTAATCAAAATCTCAGCAGGGGCGAGACCACGGCTAGGAATGGCTGGGGTATGTTGACAACGGCCCCAGCCACGAGATGGGATTCTCTAGATCTTAAGCTCCATTTCGCTCTTCCATAGGCCATGAATGTTGCAATAGGCTGTTGCCATGATAGTCCCTGACTTCTCTGTCTTGAATGCAAACACAACATATGGTTCCGTGTACATCTTGCTTGTGTCTGCTCCCTGAAGTGACTCGCCGTGATGATCAAAAGTTGCATAGCCTATTTCTACAGGATACTTCTCACCATCAGGCCAGAAGAATGCATCACACCACCTTATGTGATGTGCAGTTGTGTTCGGGTGTGGAATCTCTTTTCCCACACTAACTGTTATGAGAAATAGATTGTCTTTCTTTTTCTCAATCTCAATGACTGGAACATGTTTTTCCTTTTTCCAGTCCTCAGTCTGCATCCAGTTCTTTGACATCTTAACCCTCTCTGAGTTATCTCTGTTAGCAGATCTAATCTGCTTATTCTAGTATATCTCACGCTATGATAAAACACTTCGCCTATGTAATTGTATCAACGTGTCTCAAGGATGTGAAGACAGTCTGTGAAGACTCTTGAGTGTAGACCTGCCAATGTCTGTCAAAATGTAGTAGTTCTTTGTTCTGTGGTCATGTCCTCGCTCAGTACGACTAAGGATGACAAGTCCAGCCTGAACAAGTTCAGCAAGATGCTGGTATACACTGACAATACTGATACGTTGACCATACCGGTCACGAAGTGTCTGCCATATGTTGTAACCATATGCCTCTCCATTGGACAGTATCTGCATAATATGTGTCTTGGTTGTTCCAAGCGTTGTAGTGTACCTTCTATGTTCAACACGACTGAGGAGTTGCTCCAGATGTGGTCTTCCTTTGGCAAGTGTTCTTGCTATCTCGGGATATTTGAGTCCCATACCTGTGATGACACATACGACACTGTCGGATCTGTCCACAACACCAGTCTCAACAAGTTGTCTGAGTGCTCCTACTGTTGTGGCTGCAGCGGGTTCTGCAAATACACCCTCCATTCTTGCAAGTAGACTGACACTTGCGAGCGCCTCATTGTCAGTCACAGTGACTCCATGTCCGTGTGACTCTCTCAGAGCACTCAGAGCAGAGTCCCCGCAAGTTGGTCGCTCAACAGCAATGTCAGCTGCCACACTTGATACTTCTCTAGCAGAGCCAACATGACTCGCATTACCCTCCAACGCCTTCACTATTGGTGCACATTGACTTGTCTGTACTCCAACTAACCGAGGAAGGTCATCCTCAATAATTCCAAGGTCACGAAACTCTCTCAACCCCTTCCACGTTCTGGAGAGAAGTCCTCCATTTCCCATTGGCAGGACAATCCAATCAGGTAAGGACCAGTTCATATCCTCACATATCTCATATGCTATTGTCTTCAAGCCCTCCAAAAAGAAGGGATTGGCGGAGGCCACTTGATGCCATTGTGGACCTAGAAGACCGGCCCTGCTCTCTGCCTCCTCCCTTGTCCTCATGATCTGCACATCTGCACCAAATGCCAGTAACTGGTAG
>FWPU01007105.1_pt1 | contig 21144 bp, 17 predicted proteins | sample 2228361 | NCBI WGS metagenome assembly FWPU01 (sample SAMEA103939777, study PRJEB20133) | metagenome
GAGAAGTTATTAAACAGTCGTTTGATATTCATTCTTTAACTATACCCTGCTTAACCTCTGGTTGTATAGCCGGAGTTTATCGGTTTATCTAATTGCTCCGCGCCTGTCAGCGACCCGGCAAACCATGATCAGCGGCGGGCGCTAACTCCGGTACAAATTAGTGCGAACCAGCCTTCGCAACATGCCATTACAATCAGCAAGGGGTCGGCTGTCTCTTGGTTTCAAGGCCTTTATTTCCAAGCGTTTGCGAGTTCGGGGCTCGGGTCCGCCTTACTGGCCCGCTTTTTGCATATGTGCCGGCCGGGTTGTTCCGTAGAAGGCTGCGCGGAAGATCGTGGTAGGTTAGTTTGCTTGAACCAAAGGTCGCCTCGAAGCTCGGAAGCCGGGTTGAGGGGCGAGAGAGGAGAGGCTAGCTGGGAGGTCCGGCTTGAGGCCAGCGACATTTAGGCTTCAGGTTTGGGACGGCCAGCCAGTGATTCTTTGCTGCCCAATGCAGCGTTAGTTTTTAAGGTGAAGGAAAGGAGAGAGAAATGAACGGTGGGCTTTCGATATTCGAGAACTTCGATCTGAACGTCTACGATGCCGATCAAACCTCTGCCGAGGCGGCACGTCGTTGCAAGAGCGCGTTCGCTGCTAACGTTGCAGGGGCTAATGAGAATGAGAACAACAATATCAACGACGCGGCCCAGTCGCTCTTTGCTACCAAGTGAAGTCCCTTTCAGGAACAGCTAAGGGAGCTCTGCGCGTAAATAAGGGGGTACCGGTTCAAGGCGTACCCCCTCCGCTGCTCGCCTGAGGCAAGCCGTGGAAGCTGATCCAGGCACAGCAGGCGGGCGCGGCATCGGTCGACCGGATTTCAACTTGTACAAGGTTCCGGGGGAACCGATCATTGCGGAGCGTCGGTGCAGAGCGCTGAATCCGGCTCGCGGCGGGATAGTGTATCTCTGGCCGCAAAGAAATCGACGGCCAAGCGGCGCAGCGGGTTGATTCTCATCTTTGCGCGGTCCGGGCGGTTTTTCGATATTTCTCGATTCACGGAAAGTTAAAATTGTCTCGAGTTGAGGGATGAGCCTGACAAACATTCTCGTCGCGAGAAAGGGCTATCTCGAACTCTGGTTGCGCTACCTGGGTTTTCTAAAGCCCTATTATTTCAAGGGGGTGCAGGCTGCGCTCCTGATGGCGGTCGGCCTGGCAGTCTCCATCATGACCCCCCTGATCTCGATGTACATTTTCGACACCGTCATAGCCGAGAGGAGTTTGTCCGCTCTAAATACCCTCTTGCTCGTGCTGATCGGCCTGGCGCTGGCTCAGGCCTCTTCCCTCTTTCTGCAGCAGTATGTGCTCGTGACCTACCGGGCTAAGGTGATCCGCGATATCAGGATGGAGGTGTACGGGAAGGTCCTCAGGCTCCCGCTAAGCTTCTTCAAGGACAAAACCACCGGCCACATGATGATGAGAATGGGCGGAGATGTAATTGCCGCGAACGGCCTGCTCGCGGACACCATTCTGGACTTTCTCTTCAACCTGCTGACCTTTGTTATCGCATTCGGCATCATGCTTTGGCTTCATTGGAAGCTGGCGTTGCTCGCTGTTGCCATCATCCCGATGATCCTGTTGACCTCGGATCAGTTTAATCGAAGGGTCCGCCATCTCACGGAGATCGTCCGCAACAGGCACGCGTTGCTCTCCAGCGCGCTGCAGGAGAGCATTGCCAACGTCCACGTGATAAAGGCCTTCACCATGGAGCAGGCCGACTCCGGGAAACACGAAGTTATCCTGTCATCGACCATAGATTCCGATGTCAGACACATGATGTTCACGACCTTCTCGGGCGCTCTGATCAAGCTGATCACCTCTATATTCTCTGCCCTGTTCATCTGGTACGCGATCCACGAGATCTTCAATGAGAATCTCACCATCGGCCAGTTTCTGGCCATGGTGATCCTGGCGTCGCGTCTCTACCGGCCGGTCGAATCGCTCATGCAGTTGAACCTCAAAGTCCAGACCTCCCTCATCGCCGCCAAACGGGTATTCGATATCCTGGATTCGAAAGAAGAGCGCTACGCTCCGGCCTCCAACCCGAAGCCCGGATGCTTCAAAAAAGAGATCGCCTTCAAGAACGTGAGCCTCACCTTCGCAGGAAACAAGCGGGTCCTGCAGGGCGTGAACATGCGGATCAGAAAAGGGGAGCGGGTTGCGATCGTCGGGGCGAGCGGGACCGGAAAGACGACGCTGGTCAATTTGCTCTGCGGCTTCTACAGCCCCGACTCGGGATCGATCGATATCGACGGCGTCGACACCCGATCCCTCGGCGTGCAGGAGCTGCGAAAGCTCATCGGCCTGGTCCCCCAAGATAACCACCTGTTCAGCGGCACGATCAAAGAAAACATCCTGGTCGGCAACCGGTCCGCCTCGCTCGCCGATGTCATGGCGGCGGCGAGGATCGCTCAGGCGGATGGATTTATCCGGGGGCTTCCCGACGGATACGATACCTTTATCGGAGAGGGGGGGTTCGGGCTCTCGGATGGACAGAAGCAGCGCCTAGCCGTCGCAAGGGCCATATTGAAGGACGCGCCGATCCTGGTGCTGGACGAGGCCACCTCATCTCTGGACTCCGAGACCGAGTTCGAGTTGCTCAGGGGTATCTTCCATAACCTGGCTCAAAAAACGATAATCGTCATAGCGCATCGTCTCTCCGCGATCATTTCCGTCGACAGGATATTCGTTCTGGAGGGGGGGAGAATAGTAGAAGAGGGCTGCCACGAAGCGCTGTGGGGCCGTGCCGGAACCTATCGCAAGCTCTACTGGAGACAGATCGCGGAAAAAGGGCTCGGAATGTTTTGTACCTGATCCTCAGAACAGCCATGGTTTGCTTTTGTAATCACCAAACTCAAGGCGAGGTGAAAAAGCCATGAAAAAAACGCTATTGATTTTCCCGCCGGTATGGCGGCCGGACTTCCCTTATATGAGCACGGCCACCCTGAAGGGCTATCTCGAGGCAAAGGGATACGAAGCGAAGCAGATGGACCTCAACGCTTGTACCTTTGACTTCATGCTGCGCGAGGCCTATCTGCTGGAGTCCCTCGCCCGGATCGAGAAGCGGCTTTCCGGACCGGGCGCCCGGGCACTGAGCGATGGGGAGATAAGCGACTTTAAGAAAGCGCTTCTGATAGGGGATTACGTGCTCGAGAACCTTCGGCCATCCCTTGCCGTAATGAGGAACAAGGACGACGTCTACTCGCCGGTCGAGTACGGGATGGCCCTGCGCAACATATATGCCGCTTTGACCATAGTATCGCTCTCCTATCATCCCACCTCGCTCGGCCTGGACAAGTTCACGACGAGCTATTTTTGGCAGTCGAGCCGGCAGGTCATGGAGGCGACCAGGGACGAAGAGGTCAATCCCTTCATCGCTATTTTCAGGGATGAGATGGTCCCCCGGATTCTGCGGGAGAGCCCCGACATCGTGGGCATTTCCATAGCCGCGATCGACCAGATTATTCCCAGCTTCACGCTGGCCCGCTTGCTTAAAGAGGTTAGGCCAGACATCCACATCGTAGTAGGCGGCAGCGTGCCGACTCGGCTGAAGGACACGTTCCACACCCTGACCAGGCTGTTCGAGGTCATCGACAGCTGCATTCTCTACGAGGGAGAATTCCCCCTGCTGCGCCTGGTCGAGGACCTCAGCGCGGGAAACACCCTCGAAAAGGTGCCGAGCCTGATCTACAAGCATGGCAACAAGATACAGACCACTCCGGTCGGAATGCAGTTGCCGGTCGATTCGATACCGTTTCCCAACTACGACGATCTGCCGTTCGAACTTTACCTCTGCCCCAAACTGATCCTGCCCATGCTCAGCACGAGAGGCTGCTACTGGGACGTCTGCACCTTCTGCGATCACACTTTCGGCTACCAATCGAGGACGCGCGACCGCTCGCCGAAACTGATCGTGGATGAGATGGAGTCCATCGTTAATAAGTATAATATTCGACACTTCGCCTTCGCCGACGAATGCACCTCGCCTAAAATGGGCAGGCGCATGTCGGAAGAGATCCTCCGCCGCGGTCTGGAGGTCTACTGGAACACTGATATCCGCTCCGAGAAGACCTACGACGAGGAGCTGACGCGGCTGATGGCGAAAGCCGGCTGTAGGATGGTGTTCACCGGAATCGAGTCGGGCAACCAGCGAATTCTGGACCTGATGGACAAGGGGACCAAACCCGAGCAGACCGAAAGGGTCTTGCGAAATTTCACCAACGCCGGGGTGTGGACCCACGGCTTTTTCATCTTCAACTTCCCTACCGAGACGTTCGAGGAGGCCATGGATACCATCCGATTTATCGACCGGAACCAGGATATCCTGCATTCCTTCGGTTCCGCGACGTTTCTGATGGACCGCCATGCCCGAGTGCGCAGAAACTACAAAGACTTCGGGGTGCTCGAGGTGTATGACAAGCAGCAGTGTGGAGACATGGAACTCTTCTTCGAGTACAAAATCGACGTGGGCATGACCGGGCAGGAGCTGGAAGCGATCGAGGCGCTCGAGGAAAAGCTCAGGGAAAACCACGTCAACAGATACGCCCTGACCTGGTTCTCTCGGAACGAAACGTTCCTGTTCACGTGCCGATACGGTATAGACTGGCACAAGAAGTTCTTCCCGCCCGCTCGCGAGAGCGCGGCCGCCGAGAGCGGGTTGCTGCGCAGCGACCGCTCGTGGGACAACCTGCAACTCGTTCTCAACAGGGGCGTGTTCCTGGACCTTCCGCCCGACGCTTTCACATCGAATGGACACGGCGGCAACGGCGCGGCCGCCGAGCACCCCGGCCACAAGCTGATCTACTCACTCTACAACGACAAGATCGTTAAGCTCAGCCCCGATGCCATGCGCCTCCTCTTGGAGCTGTGCTGCAGAGACGGCGAAAACCTCGAAGTCAAAGTCCTGGGCCTGGCCCAGCAGTACGGTTGCAGCCCGCAGTTGATTCGCGAAAAGTGCCGCAGTTTCATCCGTGATATCTGCCAAAAAGAGATCGCCCAGCTGGTGCCGCTCGACGCGAACGGATTGGGCGAGGGTGAATCGACCCGAATGCTGGAAGTACCGAACCCGACGCCCCCTGCGAGAGGCATGAGCCTGAGAGGGTCCGCCTGCTGAGGCCTGGGGCGTCATGAGGGGACAGCGCGAAGGCGAGCCTAATGAAAGCCGGTAGATTCCTTATCGATGATTACCTCTTCGAAGAGGGCTATAACCCGTTGATCTCGCACAGCCGTGCGGCGCTCGATCACCACGGGTTTTCGATCTCCGAAGAGCTGTGGTACGGGCTGACCGGAGGCTTCGGCTTCATTTACCGCAAGGAGATGAGAGACGGCTTCCCGAAAGTATATCTCTACGGGCACGACCCGGCTCTCTTCTCGCTTATCCACGATCGCCTGGGATCTAAACTGCGGCATTTCGCTAAAACCTCCTTCGCCGAGGCCTGGGAAGAGATACGCGAGTTGATATCGAACTCCATCCCGGTCCTGGTGAGCACGGACTCGTTCGAACTGCAGCACCATCCCTGGTATAAATACGTACACAAGCGCAATCTCCTCACGCTGGTCGGCTACGACCAGGAAAAAGGGCGCGTGAACATAATCGACGCCAATCCCTACTTCCGCGGCTGGCTCCCGATCGAGGCCCTGGAAACCGCCATGACCAGCCCCAATATCGGCGGCACTTGCTCCTGGTACACGATCAGCCCTCCGGAGATCGCGCCCGACACGATGGCGCTGCTGGTTGAAGGGATTAAAAAGTCCGTCAAGAACATGCTGGAAGGATACTCCGAGGACGACGGCAACGTCTCGGTCTCTTATGGCCTGTACGGGATGGAGATGGAGAAGTTGGACTTGGAGGTCTGGAGCAGGGCGATGCCGGAGGAATCTCTCTATAACCTCGCCACCGGCATCTCGTACTACATCTATGCGCCCACGTACGGGATCGGGAGTTCCCGGCTGCTCTTCTCCCGGGTTTTGATCGAGGCTGCCGAGTTGCTCCCGTGCGACGATCTTCGAAGCTGCGGCTCGGAGTTCCAGGAGATACATGCCCTCTGGGAGGGTTTCTTTCTAAAGATCTCGAAGGCCGCGGTAAACGAGGTTCGAAGGATTTACGGCGAATGCGCGCAGATGCTTGAACTGATCATAGAGCGAGAATCCAAAGCGGTCTTGCGGCTGCAAAGCATTTGCCAGAGACTCTAAAGGAGGTGCCGGACAATGAAAATTACGCTGATCTTCCCCCAGGGTTTGCCGGTGTTCCACAAAATCAAATGCGTATTTGAACCGACAGGTCTCCTCTACCTTGCGGGTATGCTGTGCGAGCATCATGATTTCCAAATCATAGATTGTTTCGATGAAAACCTGACCATAACGCAGCTCCTCAGAAGGATCGAGAGGTTCGGTCCAGACATCGTGGGCATCAGCACCATCTTCAGCCCGCAATATCCCATGGCGCTGAACATCGCTCGGAAGGTCAAGGCGCAATTCCCCGAGACGATGACCATCCTCGGAGGGAACCACGTCAGCTTTGTCCCGGCCGATGCGGTCCAGAAACCATATATCGATCTCGTCGTTACAGGCGAAGGGGAATTGACCTTTAAAGAGCTGGTCGAGAGGCTCGACCGTGGCCAGGACATCTGGGACCTCGAGGGAATAGCCTACCTTAAAGAGGGCACGCCTGTGATTACCAACCGGCGCCCTCAAATCACCGACTTGGATGCCCTGCCCATTCCGCCGCGAACCCTGCTCCCGAAAGGGCAGTTTGTCCACAGCCGCACGATCATCCGCAGCCGCGGCTGCCCCTTCCCGTGCGGCTATTGCTCGACCGCTGCCTTCTGGGGAAGGAACTTCCGCGTCCGCAGCCCCGAGAACGTGTTCATCGAGATGGAGGACATCGTCAAGAACTACTCCCAGAATTCCATCATGTTCTGGGACGATAATTTCCTGGTCAGCCGCCGCAACGCCATCGGCCTCTTTAAGCTGCTTATCGAGCGCAAGCTTATATATCCCTGGGGCTGCAATACCCGCCTGGAGTTGGTTGATGAAGAGGTACTTGAACTGATGGCCGAAGCCGGCTGCCAGGCGATCTTCTTCGGAATCGAATCGGGGAGCACGCGGGTGCTGCAGAAGATGCAGCGCGCTTACACCGCGGAGGATGTGAAGCGAGTTGTCGAGATATGCAACCGCGTCGGGATCGTGACGAAACTTGGCTTCATGATCGGGCTGCCCTACGAAAGTCCCGAGGACATACAGGAGACCTTCAAGCTCATGCGAGAGGTGCCTACGTACTATGTCCAGTTGCGCAACTTGACGCCGATGCCCGGGACTCCGTTCTATGAGAACGCTAAAGCCTACAACCTGGATATCCTTTACGACAATCCCGAACTGATGCTGTTCGAGGGACACTCGACGATCAGGACCGCTCACCTGGACGCCACCGAAATCACCAGGCTGTATTACGAGGGCCTGCAAATTACCGAGGCGCGCTCCAAGGAGAAAGCGGCCTGGTTCGACCAGTTCTGGCACCCGGAGCGCTATTCTAATTCGCAGGCCGTGCCGGCCATGGATTTGACCGATGCCTAGCCGCGAGCCGCCAGCTGTTCGCTGCTTGCTCAAAGGAGCGGAGCGATGAATGTTCTCCTGATTTCTTGCTACGAGTTGGGACACCAGCCCCTCGGACTAGGCTCGCCAGCGGCGCACATCCTCGCCGAAGGGCTGCCGGTGCAGTGCCTCGACTTGTCGGTAGAGCGGTTTGACCAGGAGAAAGTCGGCGCTGCGGATTTCATCGGGATCTCCGTTCCCATGCACACGGCGCTCAGGCTGGGGGTAAAAGTGGCCGAGCGCGTGCGGGCGCTGAAAAAGGACTGCCACATCTGCTTCTACGGACTCTACGCTTCGCTGAATGGCGATTACCTGCTGCGCACTTGCGCCAACAGCGTAATAGGTGGAGAGTTCGAGCAACCGCTGATCAGCCTGCTGCGACACCTGAACGGCAAAAACGCCAACGGGCTGTCGGGAGTGTGGACCGGTTTCCACGCCTCGGGGCCGTTCCTCGGTCGGCAGCAGTTCCTGCCGCCGGCCCGCTCTCTGCTCCCCTCCCTGGAGCGCTACGCCCGACTTGACACCGGAAGGGAACTTAAGCTGGTCGGCGCCGTGGAGGCCAGCCGGGGCTGCGCCCACCGCTGCCTGCACTGTCCGATAACTCCGGTTTACCAGGGGCGAATGCGGATTATCCGAGAAGATGTCGTGCTCGAGGATATCGGGAACCTCGCCGCGGCGGGCGCCCAGCACATCTCCTTTTACGATCCCGATTTCCTGAACGCGGTTAAGCACTCGATGCGCATCGTCCGCCGCATGCACGAAGATTTCCCCGAGCTTACCTTCGATATGACAACTAAGATCGAGCACATCATCGAGCACCGCGATTTGATTCCGGAGTTGAAGGAACTCGGGTGCGTCTTCATTCAATCGGCGGTGGAATCGCTCGATGATACGATCCTTCGCCACCTGGAGAAGGGACACACCAGGTCGGACGTGCTCGAGGCCCTGGAAATTACCCGCGCCGCTGGCGTGACGCTCCGGCCCTCGCTCCTCTCGTTTACTCCCTGGACAACCCTGGAAACCTATCTGGAAACGCTGGAATTCGTCGAGGAACAGAATCTGATTTACAACGTCGATCCGATCCAATACGCTATCCGGCTCCTTTTACCGCCCGGCTCGAGCCTGCTGGCCACACCGCAACTGGCCGGGTTCCTGGGAGAACTCGACGAGGAAAATTTCACCTATAACTGGAAACACCCTGACCCCAGGATGGACGCCCTCTACGCCGAGGTCTCCGAAGCAGTCGAGGAGGCCGCCAGAGCATCGGAGGACCCCCTTCTCACGTTCTATAAGGTGAAGAATATGGCGCTCGCGGCCCTGGCCGATCGTCCGCTCCTGTCCAAACATCCGGTCGCAGGACAAGCACCGGCCAGCAGGCCGCCTCGGCTGACCGAGTCTTGGTTTTGTTGAGCGGAACCAACGGAGGACCAGTTGGTCCCAATCACCATGCAAAGGGCCGCCTTTTGAGCGCGCGCGAATATCCCTCGCCTGAGGCGCCGACCGAGCCCATGGCGGTCGCAACAGGTGGAAGCGGAAAGTGAGAAAGCCCTGGTGTGTGGAGCTCGATCGATCCCTACAAGCGATCCACTACGGCCCCGCCTCCCCTGGCAGGACTTACGAGCTTTTCCACGGAAAGGTCGGCCCAACCTGCCGACGCGGGCAAATCATAGCCATTCGCCGTCGGGCAAAATTCCGCACCAAGCCTGTGGCCCCGAAACAGAGGCCACAGGCCGAACCTGTTAATTGCTTATGGCCCAAATGATCGCGATGGAGAAGACGGTACGGAATTTTCCCAAACGGGCGGCACATATCTGCACGCTCGGCTACATCAGAGATTTTCTGGAGTATTTCGGCTTCCCGATCAGCGAGCCGATGTGCTACGGCATGGCCGGCGGTTACGGCTTTACCTATCGTAGAGACGAAGAATTGCTCCGCAGAGGGATGGAAGCGCCGGAACATCAGATCTGCTTTCAGACCAGTCCGATCTCCGGACATCGTCCCGATTATCTGGCCAAAGCCCTAGACTTCCTAAACCTTGAAATCATAAGCCATCACAGCAGCGACCCAGATGCCGGCTGGCGTGCCGTGGCTGAAATGGTGGACCGAAACATCCCGGTCCCGCTCCGCGTCGACAGATACTACCTGAGCGTATTCAAGGACCATCAGCGGAGCCATCGGGTCCATCACTGGCTGGTCTTGCTCGGGTACAGTCTCCGACACGGAGAGGCCCTGGTCTATTCCAACGTCCCTTTTTTCTGCGGCCAGATCCCGCTCGATGCCCTGCGGCTGGCGAGAAACTCGGAACATCTGGGCGAGGAGGAGAAGAACGAATGGTGGGAATTCCGATTGCCCGACCGATCGGCCGAGATAACGCGCGGCGGCCTGCGCGACAAGATAATTTCAGCGTTCCGGTACATGACGGGCCAGGAGGATTCATGCGGCACCGGCCCCCTCAGCTTTGCGGGTATCGCAGGCATACGCCAGTTCGCCAATGACCTCGAACGGTTGATCCAGGCTGAGAGCACCGACAGTCTCAGCGACCCGATCGCCAAGCTGCATTACTGCATGACCTTTCCCGGCGGCCCGATGGTGGCCAGCTCGCTGTTCTCCCTTTTTCTGGTCGAAGCGGCAGAAATGCTCGACAGCCAAAAACTATACAAGCTTGCCGCCCGCTACAAGGAGCTTTCGACCGAATGGCGCGTAGCCTCGGGCATGCTCCTGAAGGCAAAGCTGACGCGCTCCGGACAACTGCTCTCGCGCGTCGCGCCCCGGCTGCTGGGGCTCGCCGACCGGGAGGAGAAACTTTTGAACGATCTATACGATTTGTTCCGCTGACACAGGCAGCTATGAGAGGGGATAAAACCGTCCTCTTCGTACATTCGGGGTTCAACGCTAATGCCCTGAAGACGGCGCGCGCCATCGGCGCGTCGGTAGCCCTGGCCGTGGACGAGCTTACCTGGGAGAAGGAACTGGTCGACTATTTCATTCCGACGGATTTCAGGGAAAAAGAAGAGGCCGTAAATAAAATTGTCGGCTTCGGCGCCGAGGTGGCGATCGACGGGGTAGTTACTTTTTTCGAGCCGATGGTCCCCATCGCGGCGCTCGTGGCGGAGCGGCTGGGCCTGGTGGGAAACCCGCCCGATGCAGCCTACTGCGCGCGCAATAAATACTTCATGCGCCGAAGGTTCCAGGAGGCGGGAATACCCTCGCCGCGCTTCGCGCTGGTAAAGACGCTGGAGGAGTCGGCAGCTGCTATCAAGAGCATTGGGTTTCCCGCCGTGGCCAAACCGATCCTGGGAGGGGGCAGCCAGGGAGTGATCAGGGTCAACAACGAGGAGGAATTGCGCCTGGCCGTGATCCGAATCAAAAGGATACTAATGTCCATGAAATCCTACACCTGGGGAGACCCGTATGCCTCGTGCCTGCTGCTGGAGGAATATATAGATGGCCCGGAGTTCAGCGTGGAAGCCATGCTGCACAAGGGAAAGTTCTATCCGCTGACGATCTTCGATAAGCCGGAGCCGCTGGTTGGTCCATACTTCGAGGAAACTATATATACCACCCCGTCGCGGCATCCTGCCGCGATTCAGGAGGAGCTAACCGACGTGGCGCGTCGAGGGGCCGAAGCCCTCGGCCTGAAAACGGGGCCGGTGCATTGCGAGCTGAGATACGCAAAAGACGGGCCCAGGATCGTTGAGATCGGAGCCAGAGCGATCGGCGGCCCCTGCCCACAGGCCGTCAACTACGCCCTGGGAGTAAACTTCAATGAGATAATTATCCGCAATGCGCTGGGAGAAGAGGTCGAAATCCAACCGCAACAGAGAAAAGCTTCGGGTTTCATGATGATTCCCGTCCCTAGAGCGGGAGTGCTGAAGTCGATCGAGGGGATCGAAGCGGCGCGGCGGGTCGCGGGCATCGAGGACGTGCTGATCCTGAAAAAGCCGGGATCCCGCGTCTACGCCTTTCCTGAAAGCAACAGCTACCTCGGTTTCATCTTCGCGAAAGGCGAGACGGCGGATGAGGTGGAGCGGGCGCTGAAGATGTCCCACGACAGATTAGACATCAACATCGCGAACCCGGCAGACAACTGATCGTACCTGATGGCCCGATTCGGGCCAAGGGCTGGGAATCGATGCGCTGGCGCCGTGAAAAATGAGCCGACTGCGAATGATTTGCCGCATAGAGAGACCAGTAGAGGTTGAGCCGCCTGAGGGACTTGTCATCGATTCGTTCCCCAGCGGCGAGCTTTGCCGCGCGGCCCTGGTCGACCTGATAAATGCAACCCACGCCGGATCGAGCGATTCGCAGGTGCGGGGCAACTGGGCCCGGCTGCTGGTGCGCAGGCTCGAGGCAGGAATATTTGGCGAGACGTCGCCTGAACTCTGGCTGCGCGCTCTATATCGAGGCCAGCCAGTGGGCATCGCGCTCGGCGCGGTCAAAAATGATGTGGGCTACATCGTTTGCCTCGGCATACAACCCGATTGGCGCGCCACCGGCTTGAGCACAATTCTCATGTCGGCAATACTGGACAGGTTCAAGCGACGCGGCCTGGCCGCGGCCGAGGTCAGCGTGGACCCTGCAAACCTTAAGGCCATTCGATTCTATGAGAAATACGGGTTCACTAGAATTTGATGGGCGCCCCGAGATGGAGACCGCCTTGGTTGCGGCCCGGGCCGAGACCAGCCCGCGGCCCGCCCCCGTTGCGCCGGTTGCAGCGCAGCGCTCAGTTTTCGAATCCCTGATCAACTCGCCCAAGAGAATAAGGCCGGTCTGGCTCTTTAACGTGGACACGGATAAAATGTGGGACTATGATCGGACCAGCATGCTCCCTTACATGTGGGATGAATCGATCAACGCCGTGGTGGGAGGAATGGAAGAGCTGTGCCTGCTCGTCGCGCGCGAGGATCACCTGCTGGTGCTGAGAGAGAAGCCCGACCCCCTGTTCGTATCTTATCTGAGGGAACATGGGATTTCCCCGCCTGAGATATTGACCCTGTCGCCCGGCGGGCCGGGAGGAATTAATAACGTTTCCGAGCGCCTGCTGCATAACAGGCAGCTTATCGCAGCCCTGCGAGCAGCGTCGGGAAGTTCGACACAGGGCCTTTTACTTAGTTACGCCGTTACGCCCCTGGAAGAGCAAATCGCCGCGCGGACCGGATTGAGGCTACCAGGCCCAGGGGCGAAGCTGGCTTCACACTTCAATAACAAAACAAAGGCGAGGGAGTTCGCCGCCGGCCTGGGCCTACCGGTGCCCGAGGGAAGAGTTTGCACCTCGATTGATGAGCTGAAGCGCTGTTTCGATGAACTTGCCGCCCGGCATCCGGAAACCGCGCCCAGCCTGGTCCTGAAAGACTGCTACGGGGCCTCGGGGAAAGGGCTATATCTAATCGATACGCAAGAGAAATTCCAGAACGCTCTGTTTCTGGCGGGGAGGCACGTCCTGCGCGGCAGGCCGCTCAGGATGATACTCGAAAGATGGTACGGCAGAAAGTATAGCCTCAATTACCAGCTGCTGATCAGCGAGGATGGGCGCGCCAAGCTTCTGGGATTTAAGGCACAGGTGCTCGATGGCGCGATCTTTCGCGGATGCCAGTTTCCCATCGACAAACTTGTGCCCGAAGCGGAGCTTGATTATTTCAAGAGAGTGGGCCCCTGGATCGCAGGTAAGTTGTATCAGGCTGGATACTGGGGGATCGCCAGCATCGATTCGATCACCGCGTTGGATGGAACGATCTTTCCGATCATAGAGATAAACGCGCGCTTCACCCTGACCACGTACCTGACCTCGGTCAGCGAATTGTTCGGGCCCGATAAATTCTATTACTGGATATATTATGATTTGCAGCTCGCCGAGCCGCTCAGCTTCGACCGCTTGCTCGGCGAAGTCATCGGCGACGAACTCCTCTTCGACAAGAGTCGAGGGGAAGGGGTCTTCCTCTGCGCGTACCGTCCGGTCAACGCCGGGTTCAGCAAGGCCAGCCGCGAAGGGCCGGCGCCGGGCAGGCTATTCGCCCTGATCGTATCCGGCGACAAACGGCGGGTCGAATCGATGGAGGCTGGCCTGCGACGGCGCGTGGCGCGGCTTAACTTGGAAAGCGCGCGCGGCGGCCGAACCAAAAACACGGGGTGCAAAGATGCTTGATGCGGAGAAAAAAATCGAGCGGGCAATCAAAAGCCTGATCGTGAAAAAGTTCCAGCTGGAAATCGATCCTGAAAAAATCGAAGACTGCACGCCGATTTTCGGCTCTGGTCTCGGGCTGGACTCGGTGGACTCGATAGAACTCGTCGTGAGCCTCGAGCAAGCCTTCGGAATATTCTTCGAGGACGAGGAATTGAACATGGAGCTTTATCCGACCGTAAAATGCCTTGCAGATTTCGTCAGAAGCAAGCTGCCTTCCGGGATCCAGGAGACCGGTCGGTTTCAATAGCCCGTGGCATCCACGCGTGCCACACGGACCGATGCCTATGCCAAACCTTAAGCCTGAGGCCCGCAGCCTCTATCAGCACATACTTAGTTTTATCGTCGCCTCTCCCCGGGGCGCAAAATTAAGGCCCAAGCTTCTGTTAAAGAATATCATGCCGGCCGAGCGCTTGCGCAAATGCCTGGACGAGCTGGAGAGCAGGAACCTCATCTATCGCGACAAGAACTCCGATGAGATAGTGGCGGTCTATCCCTTCTCGCTGTTGCCTACCAGCCACGAGGTCACCCTGTATCGGAACGGAAAGAACGCCTGGACCGGAGAGGACAAGCCGGTTGGCCTGAGGGTCAAATCACGCCGCGGTCGCGGGCCAACGCGCGCGCGGCAGAAAACCTTCTACGCTATGTGCGCCATCGATTCGATGGGCATCTCGTTCGCCCTCGACGCTGACGTCCTGATCTGCTCTCGATGCCCATTTTGCAATGCGCGCATAAAAATAGAGATCACGAACCGAGCCGTCTCGTTCGCTGAGCCTCCGCGATGCTGCGTCTGGTATCAGATCGTCGAGGGGGAGTGCATATCAGCGGTGAACAAGTGTCCCTGGATAAATTTCTTCTGCTCGACCGAGCACCTGGTGGCGTGGCGTAGCCGCGAGGGGGTAAAGCTCGGGCATCGCATGAGCTTAGCGCAGGCGCTCGACCGCGCCGAAGAGGTCTTCGGCCCGCGCAGCATGGTGGGAAGGGCGCTGCGTGCGCTCCGCCGCCGAACCGAACCTGTTATCTTTCGCACATGACCGGACTGTCAGCAGCCGATTTCCCCCTGATCACAGGGACTGCCGGGCTCCGGGCGAGCGCGCTGGAATCGAAATAAAATATTAAGCTTTTAACAGTTTTTGTCGAGACTCCGGCCCCTCTCCTCCTGGCCAGCGCAGCGCCCCCCAGTCCTTGAAATTCAAGAATTTATAGGATCATCGCCATCTCCCCGAAGACGAAATGCACGGTGGAAAATTTTTTATTGACAACCAAGCCGGGGCGTGATAGATTGTATTTTGCTAAATGTTTAGTAGCTAATTCGCTCTGGAGGCGACGATGGCCAGGCGGAAAAAGGCCGGCGACCTCACCAACTTCGAGCTGAAGATAATGCGCATAATCTGGCGGCTCAAGCGGGCCACGGCGCAGGAGGTCAAAGACGCCCTGGCGGCTGATAAGGATTACTCGTACAGCACCATCCTCACCATGCTGCGCATCCTCGAACGAAAGGGCTTCCTGCGCCACGTGAAGATGGGACGCTCCTTCTGCTACTTTCCGGCCGCCTCGGAGAAACGGACCGTCCGAGAGCTGGTTAGGAATTTTATCGACAGGTTGTTCGACGGCTCGGCCCAACTGCTGGTGTTGAACCTCCTGGAGAACAAAGAGGTGGGGCCCGAAGACCTGCAAGCGATAAGAAGATTGATCGAGGCAAAGGAAAGAGAGGCCCAGCATGGCAGGAACACTTAGCCTTATCCCGCTGCCTGGCAGCACGCTGTACTGGCTCCTTCTGAGCCATACGGCCCTGCTGCTGGTCTCCATCCTCTTCGTTTTGCTCGTGCAGAAGTTCCTCAAGTTGAACTCGGCGACCACGAGGTATCAGCTCTGGCTGCTGACTTTGATTGCCGGCGTCGCCCATGTCTTTGTCTTCTGCGCCCTGCAGCTATTGCCGGTAGGATTTCTCCCGCGGCTCGATCTCCTGGACGGGGTGGAGAGCCGAATGGAAGCCTACCGCAGCCTGCAACTTGAAGAACCGGAAACGCGCGCGGCGGAACCGGCGGTCGAGGCCGGCTCAGGCGGCGCGCTGCCGGAGGGCGGACCGCCTGAGTCCGGAACGAGCCCGGCACCGGTCCGATTCGGGCTCGGGCGCACCCTCTTGTTCGCATGGGGGCTGGGCATGCTCCTCGCGTCGGCCATGCTGCTGAGAAGCTGGCTGTTCATCCGCGGCGTGAAGCGGGACGCCCGGCCGGTCGAGGAGCGCGAGCTTCTAAATACAGCAAGCGAGATCTCCGCCATTTTGGGCCTGAAAAACAAAAGGGTGAAGCTTCTGAGGTCGCGGCTGGTCTCCTCGCCCCTGAATTTTGGCATCGTTGACCCGATAATCGTTCTTCCTGAGGGGGCTTTGCGCGCCTTCTCCAGCCTCGAGTTGAGGACTTTTCTCATCCACGAGTTGGCTCACGTTAAGCGGCACGACTACGCCGCTAACCTGTTCCAGCGACTGGTGCAGGTCTTCTTTTTCTTCCATCCCCTGATCATCCTGCTCAATCGCAGGATCAGAATCGAGCGCGAGCGAGCATGCGACGACTGGGTCATTAAGATCAGCGATCAGCCTGAAATCTACGCGGCAGCGCTCAGGAGGCTGCTCGAAGCCTCGCTATTTCCCTCACGCTCGGCGCTGGCGCTGGGCATAACCCACAACAGATCGAGCATATACAGGAGATTTGAGATGATACTTGACCAGAACCGCCCGGTCGATCTCAGGGCAAACCGCCTGCCTGTCGCCCTGGTAGCTGCGGTTGCCCTGGCATTTTCCGTTTTCGCTTCCGGTTTATCCGCCGGCGTCGCGTCCAGCCCCGCCGATCCGGCGGCCCCATCGGCTCCGGCCGATCCTGGTCCCCCCGCTGCCGAGAGCCGCTCGATGCAAGCGGCAGCCGCAGGCCGCGCCGGTGTCGCCTCGGCACGGCAGAGGCCAGTTGGCCGGGAGAGAGGCAGCGCCCCGACAGCCGGCGTCGAGCCCGTCTCAGCGGGAGAGTTGACGTGCGGCCCATCGAACTGCGAAGAATTTTGCCAGTGGCATGAGCTGGAATGCCGTGCGAATGAGTGCGCGCCGCGCACTCAGTTGACGATCAACAGGATTTCCGCCTCAACAGATATGGCGCAGCGCTTCGCCAAAAGGGCCGTGGCAATAGAAGAACAGCAGTTCCTCTTCTATCCGGGCGGCAGGCTCAAACTCGAGCTGTCGCAGAACGAAAGCGTCAAGGTAGCCGGCTGGGACCAGAACTCGGTCAGGGTGGTTGCCGAGAAGGTCGTCAGGTCCGACAGCGAAGCGCGCGCCGCTGAATTCCTGAACGGGATATCGATCGGGAGCGAGCCGATACCCGCGGGCATGGCCGTTTTCATAAGGTATCCATCGCTCGGAACGCTCGCGCGGACGCAGACGGTCATCCGGGCTGGCGAGGAACTGATCGTCGATGACGGAAGCGGATATTCGGTTTTCATCAGGCTTACGATCTACGCGCCGTTCGAGACGAACCTGGAGCTGCGCGGGCACAACGGTGATCTCTCGGTGGTCGATCTTCGAGGGGAGCTGGCCTTGAGCACCTTGAATGGAAAAATAGAGCTAGAGCGGGTGGGCGGAAGGGTCCATGCTCGGACTGTCAACGGCAACGTTAAGGTCGATCTGTCAGGCGATCTTTGGCCGGGCACGCAAGTCTACTCCTCGACGACAAACGGCAGCATTGAGGCCGATATTCCGCTCTCCTATGCAGGTCGGGTCGAGGCCCGCACTGTGATGGGAGGAATCCGGGCGCCGGAAAGCCTGGCCGGCAATAGCAAAAGACTTTATGCTCAACTCGGACAGGGCAATGATTTGCTTGCGCTTCAAAGCATCAACGGCGACATAGCGATAACCCAGAAATAGCTGCGGGCTATGCTCAAAACCGTCCTGATAAAAGAGCTGACCGAAAACCTGTTCGGCTCCAGGTTCCTTCTCGTCCTGCTGATCTCAGTGTCGCTATTTTCGCTCAGCTTCTATCTGATGGCGGCCGATTACCAGCGGCGGCTGCTCGATTACTCCGAGCTTGAACAGAGCAAAGACCCAACCGTGGTCGAGCTCAAGCCTGAGCCACAGGCGTTGAGCATATTCGCCAGGGGCCTTTCGGCCACGCTCGAAAGGACAATAAGGATAACGCGACTCATGGGCACGGCGATAGAAAAGGTGTCGGCGCTGCCGGATGAGGCCCAGCGGAACCTCATCTTCGGTGTGGCCCCCGATCCCAGTTTCATCATAAAGATCATATTCCCGCTCATCGTGATCATCTTCGCCTACGACTCGATTTCAGGAGAGAAGGAGCGGGGCACCCTGAAGCTGATGATGTCAAACCCGATCTCGCGCCCGGCCACGATCCTGGCTAAATGGCTGGGTCTTTTTATTCCGCTGGCGTTGTGCCTGTTGCTCGGTCTATTCCCCGGGCTGATACAAATCCTGACCTCGGATTCGATTAGGCTTTCGTCCGATCAATGGCTCAAAATTACCGGTATAGTTTTAGTTTCCCTTCTGTACGTGAGCGCGTTCGTCAGCCTCAGCCTGCTGGTCTCGGCCCGCACTCGCTCTCCGGCAACGTCGATCATAGCCTTGCTCTTCTCTTGGGTGGGCCTGGTGTTGTTCATCCCGAGCATATCCCCCCTGGTCTCTCAGCAGGTTGCCCCGGCGCCGAGCGCCATGGAGATATTTGAGGAAAAGCTGGCCCTCAAACGCCAGGCAGACATGCGGGCCAAAAACTTCTCCCTGATACAATCCTTCGAAGACTGGGCGACCACGATGAGGAGGATCAAGGAGAGCAGGATGGCAGTGGAGCGGGAAGTGCTCGAGCATTCCGAAAAACTCGACAGAGAGTTTGTTTTAAAGTCGCTCGCACAGAGGAGACTGGCCCTGAATTTAGCCAGGTTATCGCCGACGGGCAGCTACGTCAATCTGGTTACCACGCTGGCTGGAACCGGATCGAGCGGCGAGGAGAGATACCTCGCTCAAATCATGAACTACGCAACGCTAATTAGACGATTTGACGCGCCGAGCCAGGATGAACTGGCTCCGCTCAACAAGCTGCCGCGATTCGAGTTTCATCGCAACGATTTGGGCGAGATGGCGCGCGACCTGCGCACCGATCTGGCCATGTTGTTGCTTTATTCTTCGACGCTTTTCGTTCTGGCCTATATATCTTTTCTGAACTACGACGTTCGTTAGCGACGGCTGCGCCGCTACCCGATTGGAAGGAAGATGTTACGCGACTTGATTAAAAAAGAGATGCTGGACAATCTATTCAATCTGCGCTTCACCATAGCCCTGGCCCTGTGCGCCCTCCTTTTCACGGCCTCCGCCCTGATCTCCTCGAATAATTACCTCCAGCAGGATAGAGCGGTCAGGCGATCCCAGGAGTTTCAACGGGAAGCGATCAAGGATTACGCGAACTTCTACGAGCTTTACGGCGGCACCATCTCGGTGAGCAGGCCGGTTTCTCCCCTGGCCGTGTTCTTTTCCGGCAACGTGGTCCCGCTGGCCAATACCTATTTTGTGTTTTCCTCCTACGTCGTCCCCTCGCTCCGCAGCTCTTTCTGGAAGAATTCGCTATTCGAGCTGTTTTCCCTGGTGGATTTAACTTTCGTCATCAGCGTGGTCATGAGCCTGGTAGCGGTTCTCTTCAGCTACGATTCCATCAACGGCGAGCGTGAAAGGGGGACTCTCAAGCAGATTCTATGTAACAGCGTGCCGCGACAGCTTCTGGTTTTAAGCAAGCTGATCGGCGGTTACCTGAGCCTCCTGATCCCATATCTGGTCTCGCTGCTCATCGCTCTGGTCATAGTGGCAGCGAACCGCGACGTAATGTTCAGCCCGACCGATCGCTGGAGCCTCGCGGCGATCATCCTCACCTCATGCCTGTTTCTTCTGGTCCTTTTCAGCCTCGGCGTTTTCGCGTCGATGCTCTTCCGCTCTTCGTCCTCGTCGTTGATCTTCCTGCTCCTGGCCTGGGCTCTTCTGACCATTGTCATACCAGGCTTCAGCCCCTTTGCCGCCAGGATGATGGTCGATGTCCCGAGCGAGGCCGAGATCAGGCGGAACGACCGCGAGATAGCGAAACTTCTCTATGCGGCAGTGGAAAAGGTCAACCGTGACATAAAGACCGAGTCCCACGAGTTGAAGCGAATCGCCAACAAGGAGTTCCTCGACGACGTGATAAGATACCAGGACGAAAGATACAAATACTACAAGTTCATCGCGGGCAAAACACTCCAGGTCTCAGAGCTGGCCCAGAGCATCGCCCGCATTTCGCCGGCTGCCGCTTTCAGTTCCGCAGCCACAACCCTGGCGGTGACCGGAGCATTTTTCGAGCGTCACTTCCTTGGCGCGCTGGCCGACTATTACCAGGGCTTTTACCGCGATTTCGTCTACAAGAAACGGCTGCGCCAAGCGTACTACGAGATAGATAAGGGCGTGTTTTTCACCCACGACCAATACCTGGCTGAAGTAAAGGAGATGCCCCTCTTCAAATACCATTTTCCCGGGCTGGCAGAGAGGATCGAGGCGGCGCTGAAGGATATCATTACCTTGATCGGCGCGGGAGCCGGCCTGCTCGTGCTTTCCTTCGCGGCTTTCCGCCGGTACGACGTCCGCTAGGATGGATGCTTTTTGCGCCTCCCTTCAGCTTTGCTCCTGGCGCTGTCTGCTCTGGCCGCTTCAACCTCAGGCCCAATCCGCCGTCCAGACCGAGCAACTGAAGCTTCTGGAGCTTCAAAGGGATCAGCTCGATCTCTTTCGTAACGAATTGGAATGCGCTACTTTACCCGCATCTTAATGAAAGCCACGTATGAGGCTATAAAGAAGAGCAAACTATAAAAAACCAGGGCACCTATCGAAGTCAAACCGCGGTTGATCCTGCTCATAAGCGGATCGGTGTAAGATTCGAGCCGCGGCATAGCGCTGAAGTCAAGGCGACGGCGCTTGGGTGTTTTTCCGCCAGCCTCGATCACCTCCTGAACCTGCATTTTGAACAAATATGGCGCGTATGTTCTTTGGAGGTAGTCGAGCACCTGGGTCAAACGACTTGCTTCGGAACCGGCGTCGCTGGCAGCGATCACGTATACGCTCTGGTAAAAAGTTGCCGCCGGGGAAAACCATGATTGTTTTCTGAAGAGATGGGACTGGCTGCGCATAGGCGCAATTGTAGTTGCCTCGACATTTTGCCTGGCCTCATAGACTATCCTTTCACTCCAGTTTGTCCATTCAAGCGGCATAGCAGAGTTGATTTAGCAATAGATCTAGCGTCTGCCGCCGAAATAGGATGAACTTAGCATTTTCT
>FWPU01007106.1_pt1 | contig 21138 bp, 17 predicted proteins | sample 2228361 | NCBI WGS metagenome assembly FWPU01 (sample SAMEA103939777, study PRJEB20133) | metagenome
ATAAACACTATATAATTTTATATAAAATATAAGAGGAGGAGTAATGGTGGAATATTTAGAGTTATCAGAAATAGAGAAATCATTGATAGAGAATGCGAGAAAATTTGCTGAAAAAGAAATAAAACCGGTAGCGTTTCAATTGGATAAAGAACATAAATTTCCTTATGAAATCATAAGAAAAGCGGGGGAAGTGGGTTTTTTATCAATGTTGATACCAGAGAAATACAATGGAACAGGACTGGGTAATTTTGCGCTTGTATTAATTTTACAACAAATAAATAAAGTGTGCGCAGCAACAGGTATAACAATTTCTGTGCAGAATTCGCTGGTAAGCAGTCCAATTATAAAATTTGGTAGTGAGGAACAAAAAAGTAAATATTTACCTAAGATTGCAACAGGTGAGATTATAGGAGCATATTGTTTAACAGAGCCATCATCAGGTAGTGATGCAGCATCTTTAAAATCAACTGCCGAAAAGAAGAATGGATATTATGTTATAAATGGAACGAAATGCTTTGTAACTAATGGTGGTTATGCCGATCTCTTTCTTGTTTATGCAAGGACTGATAGTAGTTTGCCGAAGGCTAAAGGTATTAGCGCATTCTTGATTGAGAGAAAGTTTGATGGTGTTAGAGTAGGTTCATCTGAAGAAAAATTAGGTATAAGAGCTTCAAGCACAGTTACTTTATATTTGGAGGATTGTAAAGTTCCAGAGGAAAATCTTTTAGGAGAAAAGAACAAGGGCTTTAATATTGCGATGGATACACTGGATGGGGGTAGGATAGGTGTTGCAGTTCAAGCTTTGAGTATTGCGGAGGCAGCGTTTGAAAAATCTGTGGAATATGTAAAACAAAGAACTCAATTTGGTAAAAAATTGGCTGAATATGAATCCATTCAATGGAAGTTAGCTGAGATGGCAACTAATATTGATGCAGCAAGATTATTAACATATAGAGCTGCTAAAATGAGGGATAAAAATATACCACACACAAAAGAAGCATCTATGGCAAAGCTATTTGCATCTACAATTGCTAATAAAGTTGTGAAAGATGCTGTTCAAATTTTAGGTGGTTTTGGTTATTTTGAAGAAAGTTTTGTTGCTAGATTATTCAGGGATCAGAAGATTACAGAATTATATGAGGGAACTTCTGAAGTGCAAAAAATTGTAATTGCAAGACATATTCTTAAATAATTTGTAAAACACTATACATGTAAAACTAAAAAAGAGGAGGATAGGTTGTGAAAAAATTAGGTGTGAATATTGATCATATAGCAAGTATAAGAGAGTTACGCAAAGGAATAGAGCCTGACCCTGTTTTTTATGCTTTATTAGCTGAACAGGCAGGTGCAGACAGCATAGTATGTCATTTGCGTCAAGATAGAAGACATATAAATGATACAGACCTTGATAAATTAAAAAGTACTATCCATATACCTTTAAATATAGAGTTGGGATTGGAAGAAAATGTGGTGGATAAGGTTATATCAGTAAAACCTGACCGTATAACGCTAGTTCCTGAATATAGAAAAGAGCTTACAACAGAACATGGATTAAATTTACTATCGGATTTGAGAAGAATAGAAGAAATTTGTCAAAGAGCCAAGGAAAAGGAAATAAGTGTTAGTTTATTTATAGATCCCCATTTTGAAATTATAGATTTTGCAAAAGAACACAAGATAAATATGATAGAGATACATACGGGTTTTTATGTCAATGCGAAAACCGAAGAAGAAAAAAATGAAGAGTTAAAAAAGATAATTGCAGTTGCTCGTTATGCTGCTTCGTATCAATTATTTGTTGCTTGTGGACATGGATTGGACTATAAAAATATTTATCCAATTTTACAAATACCAGAAATAAAAGAGTTTAACATTGGTTATTCAATTGTAGCACAATCACTAAATGAAGGTTTTTTTTCTTCCGTAAAAAGGATGAAGCAGATAATTTCCGGTTATTAATATATGATAATGACTAAGGTTAAATAAGGATGTTTGCAGGATGAATTTTTCAGGATTATATACAGCAGTTATAACACCTTTTACTTCCGATGGCAAAAAAATTGATTATCCTGCGTTAACTAAAATATTTAAATTACAAGACAAAAATTTTGTTGACGGTTTAATTATATGCGGGACTACTGGAGAAGGTCCTTCGCTTACTTTAACTGAAAAAGAAAATCTTTTTAATTTTGCAAAGGCATTCTACAAAAATAGAAAAATACTCATAGGCTGTGTTTCGTCTTATTCATTTGGTGATACAATAGAAGAAGTGAGAATTGCATTAAAAATAGGGATGGATGCATTATTAGTTAATCCTCCTGTTTACCTGAAAACAAATACCAAAGGAATTGAAGAATACTATCGAACGATTATAGAAAATAGTAGATTGCCGGTTATTATATATAATGTTCCGGCACGAAGTGGTTACAATCTGGATATAGATATACTTGAAAAATTATCTAAATTAGATTTGATAACAGCTATTAAAGAATGTTCAGGTAATTTTTACTATGTAATGCAAATTAAAAAGTACACTAAGTTTTTTGTCTTATGTGGTAATGATTTGCTATATTTACAGTATCTTATATCTGGAGCAGACGGTATTGTTTCTGTTATCTCAAATGTTCAACCAGAATTTCTATACAAATTGAGGAAGTTATTTTTGGAAAATAAAAATAAAAAACTTCAGGAACTATTTTCACAAGCATATGAATTTATGCAATCAGTGTTTGCAGAGCCTAATCCAGTTGGAATAAAATATATTATGGCTTACGAAAATTTTTGTCAGCAAGTATATAGATTGCCATTAACAGCTCCAAACGAAAAATCAAAAGCCAGAATCGCCTCTACATATAAGCAATTCAAAAACTATCTAAAAAACCATAGACTTTAAGTTGGTATTGTTGAATTAAATGTTTTACCAGGATGTTTACATTTAATGAATTAGTTGATAGAATAAAACAAAGTAATTTTGTTGTTGGTGTTATAGGACTTGGATATGTAGGATTGCCGTTATCAATACTATTTACCCAGGGTTGTGCGCGTGTTATAGGATTTGATATTGATGTAAAGAAAATAAATAATTTGTTAGAAGGCAAAAGTTATATTTCAGATGTAGATAATGAGACGCTAATTAAAACATTAGAACTTGGGAAATTCAAACCTACACCAAAGTATAGGGATTTAGAGGAAGCTGATGTTATTATTTTGTGTGTTCCGACTCCGCTGGATAAGTTTAAGATTCCGGACCTAAGGTTCATTGAAGAGACTGCAATTCAAATAAAAAGGATTATAAAAATTGGACACATAATAGTATTGGAAAGCACATCTTACCCCGGTACTACTGAAGAAGTATTGAAGAAAATATTGGATGAAAGTGGCTTGAAAATTGAAGAAGAATACTTTCTAGGTTTTTCTCCAGAGAGGATTAATCCAGGTGACAAGATATTTAGAATGGATAAAATTCCCAAAATAGTAAGTGGCTATGGTGAGAAAAGTTTGGAGTTGATAAGTTTAATTTATAGCAAAGTATTTAAAACGATTGTTAAAGCAGCTAGTATAAAAGTAGCAGAAAGTGCAAAATTGTTAGAAAATATATATAGAGCGGTTAATATTTCCTTGATTAATTCTATGAAAATTGTTCTTGATGCAATGGGTATAGATATATACGAAGTTATAAAACTTGCGTCAACAAAACCTTTTGGGTTTCAAGCATTTTATCCTTCTCCGGGAATGGGGGGGCACTGTATTCCTGTAGACCCATTCTACCTATCTTATAAAGCAAAGGAATTTGATGTAACTGCAAGATTTGTAGAACTTGCAGGTGAACTTGATAGAAGTATGCCAGATTATTATTTTCATAGAATATTAAAAAAATTAAATGATTTAGGTAAATTATTAAACTCCTCTAAAGTTCTTGTTGTAGGGGTATCTTACAAGCCGGATACAAATGATACTCGCGAGTCGCCTGCTATTCCTTTAATTGAAAAATTTCTCGATTATAAAGCGCAAGTTTCTTTTTTCGACCCACTGGTTCCAAAATTAGGACCAACAAGAAGATTCCCTAAAGAAATGACATCAATAAATTTGTATTCAGAGATAAATAAATTTGATTTTGTTGTGTTAGTTACCCCTCATTCTTCAATTGACTATGAGTTCCTGATAAAAAATTCTAATATTATATTTGATATAAGAAACGCAATTTTTACAAAATTGAATATAAAATTCTCAAATGTAATTGTTGTATAAAATAAGGAGGGAAAATATGAAAAAAAAGATAGTGTTTGTTATATCAATTTTTACGCTTTTTATTTTTACTCAGAATTACGAAAGGCTTATAAAGACTTCTGCTTCAAGATTGGTTGTTATAGAATTTGCAGTAGAGTTTGAAAGCAGAGGGGAAGTTGAAAAGAGGATAGGTAAAACAATAGGTGTTATTTATGATGATAGTAAAATTTTAACTACTTCTATAATATTTGAGGATGAAGCACGATGGTTGAAACGATTAAGATTATTACCTTCTGTTCAAGGAGTCGCTTTTACTAATTATAAGCCATCAAAAACTGTGAAGGTATTGTATGATAATAAAGAAATAGATGGCAAGTTATTTTCGTCAGATTTTGATAAAGGAGTTGCCATTGTTAGAGTGCCCAGTGGAACTTTTGCACACAAGGAATTAAAATTTGTAAATAAGGAATTAAAGGTAGGACAGAAAATTATCGTAATTAGCTTATTACCTATTAAATCTTTTAACAATCCTGTCCAACTGATAATGTGTGATATTTCCATAGAATTAATGAGAGGCAATAATAAATTTTTTCAATGTGATAAATCGTTAAGTCAGATACCTGGGGGATTGGCTTTTTCTGATGATTTAAAACCAATAGGTATATTATCAACTCCAGAATTAATACCTCAAATATTGCATGATGAAAAAGATAATTTTATGGCAAAATATTATAGTTTAAGCTCGGTCGTTATTTTATCTTATTCTCAACTTGCTTCTATTTTTGGTAAAGATAAAAAAGATGTAAGGTTATGGTTGGGATTGCTACCCCAGACATTTACAATATATTATGAAGAGAAATTAAGAGAGATTTTGAAGGAGGAAGGTTATAAAGTTGCGCTCAATATTGATAAAGTAATACCAAATAGTCCGCTTCATTCTGCAAATATTTTTGAAAATGATTTAGTTTTAGAAATAAATGGTCAAAAGATTGAGGAATTTCCTCATAGCTCTAATATGGAAATTCTGGTTAAACTTGCATCATTATTGAAGCCTCTTGAGTTTATAACTTTAAAAATATATAGGCGAAGTGAGGATAAATTATTGAATATAAAAATTGCACCTGCTACTCCTCCTATATTTTGGGATGAGGTAAAAGATATTGAAATAAAAGAATTAGGTATAAAAGTAAAAGAATTAACTGTGGATTATAAATTACAGAGGAAAATTGATATAACTGAAAAAGGTGTTGTTGTTGTTCATGTGGAAAATATAAAAAAAGAAGAGACGAATAAAAACTTTTCTCTATATGATATAATAAAAAAAATAGATAAAAGCGTAATTTCAAGTGTTAAGGATATAAATGATATAATATCTAAAGCGAGAAAAGAAAATAAGAAAACAGTAAGTGTTGAAGTTATTCGTTCTGAGGATAATGAAGTTTGGAATTTAAAAATAGATTTGAAATAATATCAACAAATAAGAAAACAGGGTTATTAGATTATAGTGTGTATTTGCGGGGTGTAGCGTAGCCTGGTCTAGCGCACTTGAATGGGGTTCAAGAGGTCGCGGGTTCAAATCCCGCCACCCCGATTAGCTGTTCATTAAATAAATAGTATACAAAATTTAATTCGTTTTCAAGTTCCTCATATCCATACTCAAAAATGGGAATTCTCCGGAATAAAAAGGTCTTTTCTACCAACATATTCATAATTTGTGGTTCAGTTTAAAAACTATTTTTTTAATTGGTGAGTTTGCCAACGATTTAAAAAATTACATTCTATATGGATTTTCAAATAGTGTTATTGCAAAAGTTTATACTATAGACACTTGTGTTGTATTTAGAATAATACCTCTTTTTTTAATTACTCTTCATTTTAAAAAATAGTATTCCAAGGCGTTTTTATTTTTACTTCACTAAGCGGGTCTTGCATCTTGCTTTATTCTACACCTTGAGTATATATTTCACGCCTTTTTCTAACTCCGCTTGTAAAATTCTCAAACTACTCACATAGTTTTACATAAACTTAAATCTATTTTGTAAAACTATTTCTAATTTTTTCAACTAAGAGCATCAAAATATAGCAAGAATACAATTTTTTCTTTTTTGATATTCGCAAATACATAACTTACTCAGATAAAACTCTTGAAATTCTTGATCTTCGTTACTTTCTATATTTATGATTATATTTTATAATCCTTCTTACACCGGTAGGAATATCTAAATTAATTCATATACAATGTGAGAGATATTAAAAGTGAAGTAAAGGAATCTCATTGTGTAAAAGTAGATTTAACAAAATATGTCTGAAGAAGAGTATTGTAAAAAAAGTGAAAAAATCCGTGGATTATAAAATTTATAAAATTCAATTGCAACAATGAAAATATTAACTAATATTACAACTAACTTTTATACAATTTTTAGTTTTTATACTATTAATTTAGTCTTTTTACTCCCCAGTAAAATTTATTAACAAGCAACCGAAAAAAATTCCAGTCTTTAAATGCAATGAATTTTGCATAACTTTTTGATTTTTTTATAACAATGTCAATATTTTTTTGTAGGTGAATAATTTCGCAACCATCAAAAATTATACTAACATCTTTATACTCAGAAAGCTTTACATTTATAATATCGTTAGAAGAGATAATAAGCGGCCTGACATTTAGAGTGTGAGCTGTTAATGGAGTTATAATTATGTTTTCAAGTTGAGGATTTACTATAGGTCCTCCTGCCGACAATGAGTGGGCGGTAGAACCTGTAGGAGTTGATATTATAATACCATCACCACTAAAATTCGCAATATATTCGCCATTTATAAAAAAAGATACTTCAAGAATTCTAGCAAGATTCTCCCTATGTATCACAGTTTCATTTAATGCATTATATATTTTGCTCTTTTGACCTTTTAACTGAATTTCTAATAACATTCTATTTTGTATATCAAAATTAGAGTTTTTTAGATGTGAAATATAGTTTTTCAGTTGTTGGAATTCAACAGATGTTAAAAATCCAAATTTTCCAATATTCACTCCTAATATAGGAATTTGATATTCTTTTAATTTTTTTACACATCGTAGTAAGGTTCCATCACCTCCAAAGACGACCAGCATATCATAGTATTTACCATTAAAATGCTCATTTACGGGAATAATTTTTATATCGTCAAAGTTTTCTGCGAAGAGACTAAAAACTTCTTTACCGTGCTTTTTTAACTCCTTTTTTCTTTGGTCATATACAATTAAAACTTTTTTTATCATAAAACAATGCGTCGTATTATATATTAAGATTTTGTCAATATAATAAGTGTGAAATTTAATAATTAAAATGTTAAAATTGGTATTTCGAAAAGTAGGGCTGTAGCTCTAACTGGGAGAGCACCTGACTCCAAATCAGGGGGTTGTGGGTTCAAATCCCTCCAGCCCTGAATTGAGCTATTTTTTTCACTACCAGCAGAGTGTCGGAGCATTTCATGTGTTTATGTTCGGAATATATAGTGTCTTACTTTGTGCGTGTTCTTTGAACCTATTTAGTTTTTTGGTTTTAACATTCATTTTGGTAATGTTGGTAAATGTGTTAACTATATGTAAACTTCGTTGAAATTCTTCGTCTATTACCCTGCCAATAAAGAATAAATACCCAAAACTATTTCTTATGCAATTGTAACTGATAAAACAATAATATTTCACTAACACTAATAATAAGACTATAATGGTAGGTATGTAGAGTAAACAACATACCACCATCCGTTTTATCTATTATTAGCTTATTAAAATAATACGTTCTCTATCCTATATAACTCTTACAAAATAAATATTTTTTACTGTTTTATTTCAAGATGGACAACGGTTTGCAGCTTCTGCAGGGCGATAAACCCTTGTATATTGCTTCTTTCAGAGTAATTTTTAGTTTCCTTTTTGATTTAATTAACTTACAATTAGCAAGGTGAATAGTTCTTCTACCTTTAAAAAATACTCTATCTTTGAATTTAGTATATAAGTGCCATATACCTAATCCGTTATCAAAAGCATGTTTTTGTGCTTTAAGTAACCCAGGAAAATCTTTGCATTTTCCCGAAACATCATAGTATATTGCCCATCCATGATATAAAAGTTTTTTATTTACACTTTGAATTGGAAGAGTATTTCTTACAATAATCATCGTAATTTTATCTAAAAGTGATATTTTTTTATCAGCATAGACATAGGCAATTTTTCTATTGTATCTATCAATATCTAAAATTTTAAAAATGACTTCGTTGTTTTCAATATATTTTGTATTTTCTGATTTTGCTTCATTGAAAAGTAAATCATCTTTTTCAGGTGCATCTATACAGGCATATCTTATAACAATATTTTCTGTATCGTTATGTTTTACTAAGATAGTGTCACCATCTATAACAACAACTTGTTTATAAACAGGATATATTAAATGCACCACAACTATAAATATTACTATAATACCGATTACAATCATAGAAATTTTTATTAGAGTAGATTTTATATTCATATTACCTTAAATCACAAATTATAAACTCTTTATAATCTCTTAATTTTTGCTTGACTTTATAAATAATATTTTATACTATTGATGTTTTTGAAAGTAAAAGTAAAGTAATTATGAAATTGAGGAGAGGAAGGATGGTAATGATATATAGTAAGGTAAAAAATTGTAAAGGAATAGCAACTCTTCCGATAGTATTAATAGCAGAGGGTGTTCTTATATTGATATTGACACTTACTGTATTTATTCCTCATTTTAGAAATGACGAGAAAATACGAACTGCGCTTATTGAAAAAAGTTCTTTATTAGAGGAAAAAGAAAAAGATATAGCAAATTTAGCTACCCAGCTGAAAAATTTAAGTAAAGAAAATGAAACCCTTATAAGTAGGTTAAACACCATTGAAAACAAATTAGAAGACGCAAAAAGCGAGATAAGTATATTAAGAAATGAGAATGAAAAACTTCAGAAGGAAAAGGAAGAGTTTGTTAAAGCATCAGAAAAAAGAAGTAAAGAAAGCAAATCTTCTAATCTGGCAAAAGGGGCAAAAGGAAAAAGTCCTAAACCTAAAACTTCAGGACCAATAAAAACAAAAGATACAAAAAAACCATCTAAACCACAGTGGACACCACCTTTTAAAAAGGGGAAAGGATAGTTTTTTTTCATTTGTAAGTGCCTAAGCGTGTAGAAGAAAACGCTTATATTTATAATTACAAAAGATTAAACTTTATATTTTCTTTGAGCTCTTTTATTTTACTTATATGTATTGGTTTAATGGTTTTCTATGATTATAATAGGGAGTGGAAGAAATATCAAAGAGAGTTTATTGCAAAAACAAAGAAACAATTAGAAGAGTTAAAAAAAATACATAAAAGTGCAATAGAAGATGATATAAAAAAAATTAATGAACAAATTCTGAAAGCAAAACAATTGCTGGATGAAAAAAAAGAGGAAATAATAAAATTAGAGAAAGAGATAAAAGATATTGATGGTAAATATTATCTTGTAAATCAACAATTTGAGTTTGTTAAGGCAAAGCTAAATTATTTACGATGGCAAATAGAACAGAATTTAACGATTGAAAAGCAAGCAGAAATAGACAAAAAAAACAAGTTATATCAAAAACTTGTTGAAAGACAAAATAAATTGTTTGTGGAATTACAAAGTTTGGGCTTCGAAAAAAAGCAAAAAGAACAAAAATTATCGCTGTATAAGATAGACCTTGAAAAGCTTATGGCAGAAAAAGAAAAAATTGAAAAAAGAGTCAAAGATTTAGATAAACAACTTAAAGATTTTGAAGAAACTTTTCAAAACACATTTAGAAATTTGCCTATTGTGGATTTCATATCTCCTACTATCTCAGTGGATAAATATCAAAAAGTTCTACCAAACTTACAAGAAGATTATCATTTTGTAAAGGTTCCTAAGGTTGATAGATGTATGGTGTGTCATCTTACTATTGATAAACCTGGTTTTGAAAATGCTCCTCAACCATTTACAACACATCCTAAATTAGAACTTTTCGTAGCTGATACTTCTTATCATCCTGTCAATAAATTTGGATGTACTGTTTGTCATTACGGTTCTGGTAGAGCAACAACATTTATTGGTGCCTCACACACTCCCAAAAATGATGAGCAGCAAAAAGAATGGATAAGGAAATACAATTGGCATGAAAACCATTACTGGGATTATCCAATGTTACCATCACAATATACCGAAAGTTCTTGTTTAAAATGTCATAATCATCAAACTCTTGTTCCTTTTGCGGATAAACTAAATAAAGGGAAGATGATATTAATGAATAGTGGTTGCTTTGGTTGTCATAAGATCGAAGGTTTTGAAAATGTAAGAGAAATAGGCCCCACTTTAATAAACATCTCTACAAAATTATCGGGTAAATGGATGGAAGAATGGATTAAAAATCCAAGAAAGATGAATATTCATACAAAGATGCCGCAGTCATTTTTTTTGTCTAATACTTCTGACGAAGATGATAAAAAAATTAATGATATATTTATCAAAGGTATTGTAGCTTATTTGCTAGATAATTCATCCCCAACTACCTTAAGTAGTATCCCACAAAATATAGAACCTAATATTGAAGAAGGTAAAAAACTGTTTAATTTGAAAGGATGTATAGCTTGTCATACAGTAGGTCAAAATTATGAAAGGGACAATACAAGGAAATTTGGTCCTGACTTATCAGATATAGGAAGTAAACTCAGTGGGGAAAATGGTTTAAAATGGTTATATAATTGGATAAAAAATCCACACGGTATATTTCCAAATACGAAAATGCCAGATATGCGGTTGGAGGATAAAGAAATTTTGCAGATAGCAGTATATCTTCAATCCTTAACAATAGATAATGAGATACGTGGTGTGGAAGAGATTGATACAAAGAAATTACATGAACTAACAGAATATTATCTCTTAAAAAATTATAACATAAACGAAATAGAAAATATTCAAAATGTTTTGGATATAGAGTTATTAAAAATAAGGAAAGATGTTTTAGAAGATTATTTGGATTCTTCAGCTTACAGTGGATTACCAAATGAATTAAAGAAGAAAGTGATAGAAGTATTAAAAAAAATCAAATTAGATGATATAGAAAATTTTACAAATGAAGAATTCAATAAATTAAAAGAAGAATATAAAAAATTTGAACAGGATATAGAAAATATAAGAAGGATGATAATAGAAAAAGTAAGTGCAATTAAAATATTTAATGAGGAAACCAAAAAACTTTTATATATTGGATATAAAGGTATATTAAGACAAGGATGTTTCGGATGTCATCAGATTCTTGGTTTTTCAAAAGTACCAAAAATAGGTATAGAACTTACAGGTAGCGAGGCAATAGGGAGTAAAGATGTTGAGAAATTTGATTTTGGATATATAAATATCCCTAAAACAAGATGGGCTTGGCTTATTGAAAAGTTGAAAAATCCAAGAGTGTTTGATAAAGGTAAAATTCTCCATTATGATGACAAACTAAGAATGCCTCATTTTAATTTTACTGTGAATGAAATCGAAAATTTAGTTACCTACATTCTTGGTTTTACAAATGAAGCAATAAATTTTGATATGAAAAAAAACTTATCTTATAAAGAAATGATAATAGAGAAGGGTAAGCAAGTTGCTTTAAGTAAAAACTGTGTTAGTTGTCACCAATTTACAAAAGACATGGTTATTTTGCACAATCCTAGGGATAACTCTTATGCGGTATTGGAAGGTATCGTCAGACAGTACGATGTAAACAAAAAAGTGTTTTCTTTTACGAATTTAACCGAAAACAGCAAATACGAACTCAACATCGTAAAAATAGGCAAAGATTTTTCTCATATTAAAAATATATTTGCTGGTTTAGGCGCTTTTGCCAAAGAGGATATGTTATCTGAAGAAGCAAAAGCAAGGGGGGTAGAAGAAAATAGAAAAAATGAGTTATTACCTTTTCTGCCACCTATATTATATAATCAGGGATTTAAAGTTCAGCGAAAATGGTTGTATGACTTTTTACCAAAACCATTTACTTTAAGGCCTTGGCTTAATGTTGTTATGCCAAAATTCATCTTCACAAAGGATGAATTGAATGAGTTAATAGGATTTTTTAGTTTTTATTCTAATGTAGATACTCTTTATGAGGATTATCCTTTCTTAGATAAAAAATATATTATGGACAAGATAAGTGCAGACAAAGAGTATCTTAATAAGGCAAGAGAGATATTTAATAAATTGGAATGTGTGAAATGTCATATTGTTGGTAAGAAGAATCCTGAAGGGTCACCCGAAAATTGGGCTCCAGATCTTTTAATCGCAAAAAAAAGATTAAATCCAGAGTGGATGATTAAATGGATATATGACCCGCAAAGATTGCAACCGCAAACAAAAATGCCAACTTTTTTCGAAAATGGCAAACCTAACGAAATAATTAAAGATGCGTTTGATGGAAATGTCCAAAAACAAATTGAGGCATTGGTTGATTACATATTGCATGGATTAAAAGAAGAATAGAATGCCCATACTATACAAATGAAAGAGAAAATTGATATAAATAATATCATAAAAAGTATTGGCCCCTATTCTATTGCAGTAAAAGCAGGGAATTTTATTTTTTTATCTGGCATGATAGGATTAAAACAAAACAGTAATGAACTTGCCAGTGACGATCTAATAGTCCAAACAGAACATATCTTTAAAAATCTCCGAAATATTTTGTCTAATTTAAATCTGACGACAGATAACATAGTAAAAAGTACAATATATACAACTGAAATAGATAAATTTAACTTAATAAATGATGTTTACAAAAAATTTTTTAATGAACCATATCCTGCGCGTTCCGTTGTTGGAGTATCGAGATTACCGCTAAACGCAAAAATAGAAATAGAATTTATTCTTGTAACTTAAACTATCAAAATCTTTATATTTATTTGATAATAAAAAAAGTTTACATTAAATGTCTTTTAAATGTCTTTTATTATCAATATATCTGTAACACCATAAGACAAGTTCTTACTTTTTGATAATAACTATCCCTTCGTCTCTACTAAAGGAGAGTCTTTTATATATACTCAACCCAATTTTCTCTTCTCTATATATTTTAAAAGAAGTAATAATACATTTACTATTGCCTACGGGTAATTCCCATGTAAATCTTATATTTTCATTTTTGCCTCGCCATTTGAAATAATACAGCGTCTTCCATTTGTATACATATATATTCTTACTATAACATTCTTGATTTATTGCTTTTACAATGCTACTCACATCATAATGTTTATTCAACTTGTAATATAAAAATATTGAAATAATAGACAGTGTAACAATCCACCACATCAGGAAATTTAATGGGTTTGTTTTTTTTATTATGAACAAAATACTTACTATTATAAGGACACTAACAACAATCTTTACATCCCACATTTTTAGGTGATTAATAAGATGATGTAAACGACTACTGCTAATATCAGAAATTAAATATATTGTCCATACCGCTAACAGTAATAGCACTAACTTTAATATAAATAAAATTATTGTTACCTTGCAGAGCATAGATATCTTTTTACCCAAATGTTGTTGCTGGAATATGTTAGAGATGATAACACCAACGGGCAACATAATAGAAGATAGATATATGATAAGCTTACTTCGCGATATGCTAAGCACTAATAATGATATAACAATCCAGTATAAAAAAAATCTGCTATGGGATTTAAAGATGCTTTGTAAGTTAAATATAAATATTAAAGAGAAGGGTAAAATTGCAGGTAGAAATAGTAAAAAGTAATAAAAAAAGTTTTCTTTGTGATGTTTCCCATATATTATTCTACCAACGATTTCTTTAAAAAGATATGATTCCAAATAGGAACCACCAAAATAAATATACCCTCCAAGAAACCAAAGCAACACTAAAATAACAAACCCTAACAAGAAAGAGATAAAATAAAAAATTTTAAATTTCCTTTCCATAATAACAGTAATAAATATAACTGAGAATGGAACAAAGAATCCTGCAGGTCCTTTTATGAGAACTGCAAGAGAACTAAAGAATCCACTCCAAAAAAATACACTTGACTTTAGATTATTTTCTAACATTTTGTTGAAAACTAAAAGTATGGACATATTTATAAATAAATTCATAAGAAGATCCATCCTGACAAGTTGAACACTAACGAAATTTATTGGGATAGAGAAAAATATTATTAGGAATAAAGTGTAATCGCTAACAAATTTAATTAAATATTTGCGAAATATTAGGATATACATCAAAAGCAGTATAATATTAGGCAGTTTGAAGGAGAAAAAATTGTACATACCGCATACTTTTGAAAAAACATATAATATCCAAAAATAAAAAGGTGGTTTTTCAAAATAATCATCGCCTCCATACTTTAATTTCAAAAAACTGCTACTTAAGTCTTGGGTAATAACAACATATCGCCATTCGTCTATTGGATAAAAATCCTTAAAAAAAGTTCCAAAAATAATTACTGTTAATAAGGTAATAAGTAATATATTTTTTAAAATAATCATCATTGTGTCTTATAAAAAAATAATCATTGTGATAGGAGCAATAATATTATCATCATTAGTAGATATATTCTTATGGTTCAAGGGTTATAATAGGATAAAAGTATTATATCTAGATAATGATAACATAAGATATAAAATACAAATACTAAATGATACACTCAAACTATTCTGGCAAATTTTCCCTTTTGTCCTATTTTTTGTAGCACTCATTATTAGAAAATCTTTCTATAAGAAAGTAAGTATAAATAATTTAATACACTTTTTATGCATTGTTATTCTTGTCCTAATATTGAAATTTGCAACTGGGAGAGCAAGACCGCAAAGCGCTACTAGTCCTTTTGATTACGATATTTTTAAAGGTTATATAATAAAAAATCGCGATTCTTTCCCGTCAGGTGAAGTAGCGATAACATTTGTTCAGCTATTATACTTAGTTGGGTTTGTTAGATTTAAACTTTTTCTAACACTTTTTTCCATTCTTACACCTGTATTTAGACTACTCCTTTACAGACACTGGTGGTTTGATTGCGTCGCCAGTATCTTACTGTCTGCTATTATTATAAAATTTTCAGAAATAATTCGTAAAAAATACGATTATAATAAAAAAGCATATGAAGAAAGAGTTTGAGAAATTAAAAATAAAAGGTATCTCGACATCATCTTCATGGTTAAGGATTATTGGGATAGTTTTTATTTTCATTGCATATTTTTTTAATGGTTGCAGGGGTGCAATAAATCCAGAGTATCCCGAAGAATTGGTAAGAAATGAACCTCTTGATGCAGAAGGAATAAGAGCTAAATATCCACAATTAAAAGGTGTGGTCATTAGTGCCAAAGAATGGTGGGAAGAATATGAGAAAGGGAAGGAAGAATTGGAATATAGAATATCACCAAATATGTTAGTTCAGATAGAAGTATTTGAAGAACCAGTACTTTCAAGAACCGTTTTGATTAGACCGGATGGTAAAATTGATTTACCACTTGTAGGTGAAGTTGAGGCAGCCGGCAAAACAATTTATGAACTTAAAGCCGAAATAGTAAAAAAATTAAAACGGTTTGTAAAAGATCCTAATGTTATAGTCAATACAGTATCACCAGAAGTTACATTAGGTCCCCCTCAAATAACAGGTGGTAAAATTGCTGTGTTAGGTATTGGGGGAGGAATAGGGAGAGGAGAAGTAAATTACACAGGACAGGAGAAATTATCAACCATTTTAAGTTCCGCCCTTCCACCTGAGGCTGAGTGGAGAAGTATAAGAGTGATAAGACCTAACCCCAAACAACCTAAGAAAGCAAGAATTATTATTTGTGACTTTTTCCGTCTTATAAAATTTGGAGATGTTATACAAGACATACCCTTGCGTCCAGGAGATATTGTTGTAATACCAAGAAGATGGTTACCAGGCAGACAATTTGAAAGAGATTGGGATACATTATTAAAATTTGCAACTGGAACTATAAGCTGGAATAATTTTGTCAATTTCTGGGAAAAAAGATTAGGAAATTGATTTTGTCGTTAGTTTCTTTAAAGCATTGAGGATTTTTTCTTTTTGCACATCTTCCGAAAATATCCTTTTGTAAGCAATAGAAGATAGAAGAGCATATTTTTCTCTTAAGTCTTTATCTATATAAAATTTATAAATAGCTTCAACCATATTTTCAATATCTCCATTCTTAACTATGTAGATGTAATTGCTTAAGTATTCTTGTAAAGTAGGTAATGACCATGCAATAATAGGTTTGCCACTCCATGTATATTCTATGTATTTACTAGAAAGTATTTTGCTATTAAATGAACTATCAATATCCATGCCTATACATAAATCAGCCTTTTTTATTATACCATAAAACTGCTCTATCTGGTAAACAAATTCTATATGAATTAGTTTATTCTGTAGGTTATTTTCACTGACAAATTTTTTGAAGTAACTTGTTAGTTCTCCTTTACCAATTTGCAAAAATATTACATCGTTCTCACTATATTTTGTGAAAAAACGTCTTATAACTTTTAAAAATTCTAAAGCTCCATCTTTTCTGGATAACATAGCACGATGCAAAACTATGAATTTGTTATCTAACTTATCAATTTTGTGTTTTATATCTTTAACATTGAACATTGAACTTTGTATTTTGGACTCGTTTATTTGAACTATGCCATTGAATTCAATTATGTTAAGTTTTTTCCTTACTTCTTTTTTAATTCTATTTGTAACGAACTTATTGTGAACGAACACAACATCGGAATTCCTTATCATAAAATTATCCAGTTGTCTTAAGATGTTCTTAAAAAAATGTATCTGGCCAAACCGTTCACAGAACAACTCATCACCTAAATCCCATATGTCTATTAGTATTTTCTTTTTAAAAATCTTACACAAGATTACAATTAAAAAATAATACGACGGTTGAATTGTAAAATAAATCCAGTTAAAACTTTGAGTAATGAGAAAAAATATAAAGTAAACATAAGTAAAAAAGAACGATATTGAATACTCTATCCAGTATATCCAAAAACTTTGTGCTTCAAGCCATGGATATCGGTATACAGTTATATCCTTTCTTTTTTCAATAATGCTTTTTACCTTATCAATCTTTGGGGATATTCCTATGATATTAATATCTTTTATGTTATTTTTTATTATATTAACCAAAAACATTGTAACAATTTTAGAAGTAATTTCGTTATCTTGAGTTATAAATAGAATAGATTTCATTTATGGTTTAGAATATTGGTTAATTTATACCAAACTTGCTCAAAAGGGATATGGAGAGAAATATTTTTATTCTGTTGTTCTTTTATATCAAAGTAATTTGATACAAAATGCGACTGAGGATGTGCCATAACATACGGATTTGAGGCTGGGTATATTCCCATGGATTTCTTGCCCAAAATACATGCTAAATGTAATGGGCCACTATCATTACCAATAAAAAGAAAACAATTTTTGATGAGAATAGTCATCTCTTCTAGTCCAATTTCAAATTCTGGCAATATAGAATTATTTTCAAAAAATGGTATTAAGTTAATTTCTTCTTTCCCTAATATTACAATGGAAGGTAAATCATATGCTTCTTTTATTTTTTCTACTAACATAACATAGTTATGCACTTTCCACCTTTTGTTCTTCCCTTTTTTTGAGGTTCCTGGATGTAGTAAAACAAACTTATCTATTTTTCTTTTTTGCAACCATCCAAGAATATTTTTGGTTTTATCATCAGGTATGAACAATTCTATCTCTTGCTTTTTACATTTTGGAAACCCAATTTTGTATAGTAATTCAAATGGCTTGCTATAAGTATTGATTATTAGTTTTTCAAATCCTATATCATACACACATGTTCCTGAATGTTGATAAAAAAGCGTATTAAAACATTTGTTTCTAAATAAAAAATTCAATTCCTTTGTATATCGTTCCTTAAATCCTATCTTATATTTTGCAGGTATTATCAAATTTACAAAACCAGATTTTAAATTACCTTGAAAATCAAATAGTACATCGTAGTAAATAGATGAAGGATGAAAAGCGATTGTTGGGTATTGAGTATTAAGCGTTAAATGATTTGAGTGGTAAAACAAGGAGGAGCAAGAATTTATGATATATTTTGTGAGCGATTCCTGGGTTATATAATTTTTAATACCAAAAATATGTAAAAGTTTTATATATTTTTCCTTTACAAACCAAGTTATTTCAGCATTAGGTAGAACTTTTTTTAAATAATAATGCACTGGGATTGTTTTTACAATATCGCCAAAAGAGCTCGTCTTTAGAATAATTATTTTTGGTTGGCGCAACTCTAATAATTTTTGGTAGATATTCACTACTTTGATAATTATAAAAATCCTGAATTTAAAGTGCAATTTGCTTACTTTACACTTGAATTGACATTACTTTAACCAAAAATTTTCATAGTGTTTAAAAAGAGAAAATGTATTTGGAATTAAAATTTCCTAATTATCTAAACTCTAAAATTATGATCCTAAATCTCTGCGTATGGAACGTGGAAGCCGATCTAAAAGTGGCAGTATTGTAAATGCTTCCTTATTAGGTAGCCAAAGTAACCCTTCAACAGCTGCATCTGTTAAAGAACCATTATTCACCCAGTTAATAAATATTTTTGGTTGTTCTGTAACAAATATAAAGTCCGTTTGTTCTACTATCCCGGCAGTTACTTTTAGTTGTTTATTAAATATAGATATTGTAAAATCACCACCACTAGTTTTTACTCCGATTACATGTTTTCTTCCACTCAAATTATCCTGGGCTCGCGGGCTTTTTTCAAGCTTATTTGACATCTCCTGCATAACTGAAATAGCTTCTTTTAAAATTATCTCCATATCACGATTGTGTTTTACTTCAGGTAGCACAGGAGTTTCAAAACTTAATTCTGAGGCAAGTAAAGGTTCTTTATCTCTAAGTTTCGGTGGAACCTCATTCATAGGAACCCAAAATATATCTAATATAGTTCCTTCTCTTTTATCTTTAAAGACTAATTTAAGTTCTAAACCTTTGACAAAAATACCAGGGCGTGGTAAACCTCTGGTTGTTCTTAATCTTGAAGGCAAAAATGAAGCAATTTTTGCGAAAGTAGCGACATCAACATACCCACGACAAAAAGGTGCATCACCAATAAAAGTAGCAGAAGGGAAAATTGTTATAGGTGCGGTTGCTGCCAAAATACCTTTATGTGGCAATTCAATCTCTTTCATCTCTATAAAATTGCACATCGGACAATGCCATGTTGCAGCAGGGACCATTACTTGCCCACATTTTTCACAATGACTTCCTATAAGTTTCCCTTCTTTTAAACGAAAGAAAAATCTGGATAACTCTCCATAAGTTTGTTTATACAAAGTTACCATACTTGTATTAAATTGAAGATATTTTTTATCATCTTTTCCTATAACTTCTGAAACCTCTCTTGGTAACTGGAACTCGGGACGAATGACTGTTTCTATTCCTTCTTTTATCATTTTATCTTCCTCCTTCAAGTTCTAAAATGATTACACCACCATATATAGCATTTATAGCTCCGGTTGCGTGAACTAACCCGTAGCGAACATTTCTATTAATCATTTCTTTACGAGCTGACCAAAGAGAAAACATATTAGATCCTCCTACAAAGTGGCCACCAAAAATAAGACCACCTGAAGGATTGAGAAGCACCTTACCCGCAGGTGGTGCTTCATTATCTTTAACCTCACGAATATCAGCCATTATTTCATCATCAATAAGTTTTCTTGTTCGTCCTATGGGGACAAATCCTAGTTCGCCCATTGTAATCATAAGTTGTGCAACGAAAGCATCGTGAAGTTCTACAATTTTAATTTCTTCTGGTGTTACACCAGCCATTTTGTAGGCTCTTTCTGCTGCTAAACGGTCTGACACAATTCTGTTAAGAGGTTTGTAATATCCTCCTCTACCTACTGCATATGCTTCATTTGCAGCTCCTATACCTTTAATCCAAATAATCGGTTTACCAGTTCGCTTGCTTATTTGTTTTGCTTTCTCTTCACTTGCAAAAATAATAGCAGCAGCGCCTTCGGTGTACATGCATGCTTCTAATAGCTTCAAAAAGGGTGCAATTATCCATCGTGAATTGAGAACATGTTCTACTGTGACTTTTTCATCCCTGCGTTGTGCGTATGGATTACGATTCCCTTGCCTTGAAAGTTTCTCTACAATTTTTGCTCTTACAATAGGGTCATCAATATCTCCAGGATAGCTGTCATTATATGCCATGCAAACTTGCATATATGAATCGTTGGCAGTTGCCCCTAATGGATACTCAAAAAATGGATCCCATGATTTAGCTATAGTATCAATAACCATAGGTGTGGGAGTTTGTGATATTGGGTCATAACAATCTGTTGCTTTTTCACCACCAACACACAAAACACAATCGGAGATACCACTTGCAACTTCCATAATAGCAGCACGCATCGCATAAAATCCAGTTGCACCACCGTTTGTAACTCTAACACCAGGTTTATTGGTCATGCCTATCAAACCACCAAGAGTACTTTCAGGTATCGCCTGATGCTCAAATATATCATTGTAAATTCCATATACAACAGAATCTATTTCATCTGTTGTAATTCCCGCATCTTTTATACCTGCATGTGTAGCCATTTGAAAAAGTTGCCAGTAGGTTGCTTCAATCCACCGACTTCGACACTCCGTAATAGCCGCTCCTATCACTCCAACTTTCCTTTGTAACATATTAATTTACCTCCCAATTACATTTGTGAGGTATTATCACCTCCACTAAAAATCCTACTTTTATACTTTCTTCTTTTTAATATTTTCATTTTAAAAAAAATTAAAAATTAAATATATATTTTTCCTCTAATAATCTGCTATATATTAT
>FWPU01007107.1_pt1 | contig 21137 bp, 20 predicted proteins | sample 2228361 | NCBI WGS metagenome assembly FWPU01 (sample SAMEA103939777, study PRJEB20133) | metagenome
GGGAGCCAGGAAGGCGCGTGACTCCGAATTCATGGCGCAGTCAACCGCAAAGGGTATAATACTGCATCCTCCGAGACACTAACAAAGGCTTGCAGGCCAGTCCATAACGGAATAATATGGCCTTAGGACCATGGTCAACCCAAGGAACGAGTTCACCAATATAACCAGCCTGAAAGCCGAAGCCCTGGGCCAGCCGGGGAAGCGCACATTCCGTGTCCTCGTAGAGAGCGGCAGCAGCTCGGCGGTAGTATGGCTTGAGAAAGAGCAGTTGTTCCACCTGGCCCTGGCTATTCACCGACTTCTGGCTATGGTCCCCGAAGACGAGGAGGCGAAGGGCACACCCCCCTTCGAGCGGGAAGTCCCGGGGCTTACCCGCCTGGACTTCAAGGCCGGCAAGCTGGTGCTGGACAGGGACAGCGATAGCGGGCTGTTTGTCATAGATGCCCATGATATCGTGGATGACGAGGACGCGCCCGCCAAGGTAAGGGTGTGGGCTGACCGGTCCCAGGTGACGGCGTTCGCGCAGCAGGCCCTGGAGGTGTGCGCCGCAGGGCGCCCCATCTGCCCCCTGTGCGGCAGGCCCATTGAGCCCACAGGCCATGCCTGTCCCCGAGTCAATGGCCACGCCAAGGCCGTCTTCAACGATGTGTGATTACTTGGAGTAACCAGGGAGAGGGACGTGGCCAGAGGTGACGGCGCTCCTTACTATCCCTTCCCGTAAGCCCCGCCATTCCAGGACAGGGCCCTCTCGGCAACTCGGCTATATGAAAGGCGCAGTCCCAATCGAACTCCCTTCCGAGGAAGAGACACGCCGTCTACTGGAGGCTGGCCAGGTCGTTGACGGCCAGCGGATGGCCTGGGGGTCCAACTACACCTTCCTGGTGCACATTGACGCAGGCCCAGGCAAGTACCTTCGCGCCGTGTACAAGCCCCGGGACGGCGAGCGGCCCCTGTGGGACTTTCCCAGGGGTACGCTCTACAAGCGGGAGTATGCCGCCTACCTGCTGAGCAGGCTCCTGGGCTGGCCAGACATCCCCATTACTCTCATCCGGGACGGCCCTTACGGCGTCGGCTCCTTCCAGCTTTACGTTGACTGCGACCCGGAAGCCAACTACTTCAGCCTCGTCCAGCAAAGGGCCGACGTCTTCGAGCGCTTCGCGGTATTCGACCTGCTGGCCAATAACGCCGACCGCAAGGCCGGGCACTGCCTGCAAGACAGGGCTGGCCGCATCTGGAGCATAGACCACGGCCTCACTTTTCACCCCGTCTTCAAGCTGCGGACCGTGATGCTGGAGTTCTGGGGAAGGCCCATCGCCCCGCAGCTCCTGGACGACCTGAAAGCGCTGCTGCCCAAGCTGGAATCTGGAGGCGGCCTGGCGGACGGCCTGCTGGGACTGCTGGCCCCAGAGGAGATAAAGGCCCTGAAGCGGCGGCTCCAGGCCATCCTGAAAGAGGCTACCATTCCGGTGCTCGACCCCTACCGCAACGTCCCCTGGCCCTGGGTGTAGCCGCGCCTAGAGCAGGACTTCCCTCCGCGTTTCGGAGGAGCGGTCCATGGCCTCCATGACCTGTATGACCCGCCTGCCGTGCTCGGCGCTGATGGGCGGTGGCCGCCTGTCCCGCACCGCTGCTACGAACTCCTGGAACTGGCGCTCCAGGGAGTTGAATCGGGAGAACTCCACCGGCGTGTACTTCTCGTTCTGCCCAATCCACACGCCCTCCTGGCCCACGGAGCCGTAGGGTATGCGGAACCTGACCTGGCCGTTGGTGCAGAAGAAGTCGGCGCCGTACTTGGTGACGCCGGTCCTGAAGGCGATGCGGCTTATGGTGGCGACGACGCCGCTGCGCCAGCGCAGGAAGGACATGGAGGTGTCGTCGGCGGGGATGTTGGGGTAGACCGGGTTGCCCACCATGGCTGACACGGCCTCGACATCGGGGCCGATGATCCATAGCAGCCGGTCTATGAGGTGGACGCCATCCATGAGGGCCATGCCGCCGCCGGTCTTGCGGTCCAGCATCCAGCGCGGGCGCGCCTCCGGGTTCAGGGGCTTGTACCACATGTCCACGGCCATGATGAGCTTGCCCACCTGGCCCGAGTCCAGGACTTCCCTGGTCTTGCGCACCACCGGGTAGTAGCGCTGAGTGTGGGCGGGCATGAGGGCCACGCCGTTGCGCTCCGCCGCCTCGATGATGCGGTCGCACTCGGCCACCGAGTCGGCCAGGGGCTTCTCGATGAGGATGTGCTTGCCGGCGTTGGCGGCGTCCACGGCGGCCTGCTCGTGGAGCCAGTGCGGCAGGCAGATGACTACCACGTCAATGTCGTCGCGCTTCAGCACGTCCCGGTAGTCCCCATAGCCGGCCACACCCGGGAAGTCCGACAGGAGCTTGCCCAGCTTCTCCTCGCTCATCTCGGCGACGGCCTTGAGTTCCACGCCTGGTGTGCTGGCAACAACTTTGACATGGGACGGCCCGATACGGCCGAGGCCCAGAACGGCGGCTCCTAGCATAGAGGTCCCTCCATAGACTTTGCCAATGACCAGGCTGAGTGTAGCAGCGGACATCTGGCGGGTCAAGCCAGGTCCCACTGACGCGCCCGGTGGCTGGGAAAACAGCAGTCCCCTCCAGGCACCCCTGGAGGGGACTGTCCGTCTCGATGGCCTGTCCTACTTCCCGCTGATGGTGGTGTGGGCGATCTGCTCGAAGAAGGTGGCGATGCCCGAATGGTCCCACTCACCCTTGCCCTCGTTCATCAGGCCGCTGATGACCTGCTGAATCAGGGCCGTGAGGGGCAGGGGCACGCCCAGCTCTTTGCCAGTCAGCAGGGCGTTGTGCAGGTCCTTCTGGTGGAGCCGGATGCGGAAACCGGGCTTGAAATCGCCCTTGATCATCATGGGGGCCTTGGCGTTCATGACAGCGCTGCCCGCCAGGCCGCCCTTGATGGCTTCGAAGACTGTGTTGGGGTCCAGGCCGGCCTTCTTGGCCAGCACGAGGGCCTCGCCGACCGCCGCGATGTTGACGGCGACGATGATCTGGTTGGCCAGCTTGGTGGTGTTGCCCGCGCCATAGGGGCCGCAAAGGACGATGCTCTTGCCCATGGTCTGCAAGAGGGGCACGAAGCGGTCAAAGACTTCCTTCTTGCCGCCGACCATGATGGCCAGGGTGCCCGCAATGGCCCCAGGCTCGCCGCCGCTCACCGGCGCATCCAGGAACTCCACCGCCTTGGCCTCGCAAGCCCGGGCTATCTTCTGCGATGTTGCCGGAGCGATGGAGCTCATGTCTATGACCGTCGAGCCCCTGGACGCGCCCTCCAGCACGCCGTTAGGCCCCAGGATGGCGGCCTCGGAGTCCGCCGAGTCGGGGACCATGGTGATGACGACAGGGTTGCGCTGCGCCACCTCCCTGGAGGATGAAGCAGACTTGGCGCCCTCCAGCACCATCTGCTCCACCGCGGCGCCGTTGATGTCATATACGGTGACCGTGTAGCCGGCCTTCATCAGGTTGCGGACCATGGGCTTGCCCATAATGCCCAGGCCGATGAAGCCCACGTTCTTTCCTGGCCCTGTACGTTGTCCGACCACTGCCTTCTCCTTTCCTGGCCCCTGTGGGCGCCCCGGCCAGAAGCGCCCGCGGTGGCACACCAAGATTTTTGTCTGCGGGTTCCGCTCCTGGCCCTGACCCGGGCTGGAAGCAGGCCCCGACAGCCTTACCAGGTCACATGGGCAGGGCATTCAAGGAAAGCCGCTTGCAGGGAGGGTATCCCCTCCTGCCTGTGCAAAGGCTTCTGCCTGCCCCTGGCTCAATGGAACACATTATTAGGTAATGCCTGGATGCGGTCAAGTGGCAGCGCGGGACCTCACCCCCGGCGGGCTGTGGGCACAGCGTCGGCTTATCTATGGCCGCCTCTCCACAGGTGGAGAGGCGGGCTACGGGGGTGAGGCCTCGCGACGCTTGACCTCGCCCTGCGGCCCCTGTGCCTGGAAAGCAGACCTGGCACCCGCAAGGTACGGTTGAGCTGGCCCGCCGTAAAGACCGGTCCTTACGCTGTGCCGTTGGCGGAGTACTGGCCCTCCTGGTAGCCCTTGAGGAAGGCCTGGATGGCACGGCTCACCAGCACGGAGCGCTCGGGCTTCTTGCCGGTGTGGCGGAACTCCTCGCTCTGGAGATGGTCCAGGGCGAGGATGTCCTCAGGCTCCAGGTAGAAGGTGGCCTTGATGCGCTGCCTCTTGGGCTGTCTGGCCTCCTGGCCAGCCTCTTCCATCTCGGGGATGCCCTCTTCGGTGCGGCGAAAGATGGTGCTCCTGGCCCGAAGGGTGCGCTGCTTGGGATCAGCCATGGCACAGCTCCTGAGCGAGTTGTCGGTAGGCCCTGGCGCCGGCGATGTCCGGAGCGTACTCCAGGATGGTCTGGCCCAGGGCGGTGGCCTCCCGGAAGCGTACGCTCTCGCCGATGACGGTACCGAAGACGTGGACGTGGCCGTCAAGCTCGGCCTGGGTCCGCTGGATGACCTCCCGGGAGTGGATGGTGCGCGTGGCCCGCGTGGGCAGGATGCCCAGCACCGTCAGCCCGGGGTTCAGCTCGGCCCGCATGTCCTCGATGGTCTGGAGCAGCAGGCTCACGCCCAGCATGGAGAAAAACTCGCAGGCCATGGGGATCAGGACCTTGTCCACGGCGGACAGGGCGTTCACGGTCAGGAGTCCCAGGCTGGGCGGGCAGTCAATGAGGATGACCTGGTAGCGGTCCTCCACGGCCCGGAGGGCGTTCTTCAGCTTGTCCTCGCGGCGGTGCTTCAGGAACAGCTTGGCCTCCACGGCGGACAGCCGTATGTTGCTTGGGGCAAGGTCCAGATTGGGGCGGATGTTGTGGATGATGTCCGTGATCTGGGCATCGCCATTCAGGACGGCGGACATTTCCAGGTCAATATCCTCCGATGGCATGCCGAAGCCTTCGGCCAGGTGGCCCTGCGGGTCCATGTCCACCAGCAGGACTCGCTTGCCCATCTCCGACATGGCGTGCCCCAGGGTGATGGCGGTGGTGGTCTTGGCTACACCACCCTTCTGGTTGGCGACCGCGATCTTCAACATTTTGGTCCAGCACCTGAAACCTACGCTGCGCCCCAATGTAGCCATCTCCCCACAAAAGGGTCAAGGCGTCTGGATGTCTTGAAGTCTGGGATTTTGAGTGGCTGCACAGCCAGATGGCTGAATGTCTGGACGTTGGAACGGCCAGGCGGCGACCGGGGATTGACGCAAGCTGGAGCATCCAGCTAACATGACGGGTACGGCGGGAGGGCAGCGAGCATGGAGGCGCCAGATGCCGACAAGGCCGTAAGGTGGCCGCGCGTCAAGCAGTTGCTGGAAGACATCATGGCCCGCTGGGAGAAGCGCGAGGGCCGCGGAGGGCTGCCAGGGATACACAGCTATCGCTGGGAGACGCCCCAGGACCTGGCCAACGATGTGGCCATGGGGAAGAAGTTCATCGAGCCTGGCGTCCCCGCCGAGCAGACGGCACTCATCATATCGCTGCGAAAGGGTTTAGGGAGCATCCCCCGCATGCCCATGGGTGGCCCTTACCTCAAGCCCCAGGAGATAGACGAGATCGCCCGCTGGATTGACAGCGGGATGCCAGAGTAGAAGTAGAGTAAACTTAGGAGGAGTCCATGGGAGACCTGACTCCCGAGCTTCTGGAGACGCTACGGAAGATACCCACCTGCTCCATTTCCAACGCCATCGAGACTTTCAACATCAGGCCCCGCAACCAGGGCTTTACGTCCCCCAGGATCAGGTGCATGTTCCCCCACATGGGCGGCATGATTGGCTACGCCGTGACCGCGGTCATCACCGCCAACGTCCCGCCCAGCGCTCGCATGAACGTTTCCCGCGTGGACTGGGTGGACGAAATCCTCAAGGTGCCAGCGCCCCGGGTGCTGGTGATGAAGGACCTGGACTATCCCAACGTCATCGGCTCTTTCTGGGGCGAGGTGCAGAGCAACATCCACAAGGCGCTGGGCTGCGTCGGCACCGTCACGGACGGCGGCGTGCGTGACCTGGACGAGATGCAGGAGGTGGGCTTCCACGCCTTCGCCGCCGAGGTGCTGGTGTCCCGCGCCTACGTGCACCTTGTGGACATCGGCGTGCCGGTCACGGTAGGGGGCCTGACCGTCAAGCCTGGCGACATCATCCTGGGCGACAAGCACGGCGTCATAAACATTCCCAAAGAGATCGCCGCCGACCTGCCCGCCGCCGTGAAGAAGGTAGAGGAGCGGGAGCGCGAGATAATAGACCTGTGCCGTTCCCCCAGCTTCACCCCTGAAAAGCTGAAGGCGCTCCTGCGGCAGCGGTACTAGTAGTCTGTCACTCGTGAATTGAAGGAATGCTCCCCCTCATCCCCTCGGCAAGCTCGGAGCCTGCCCCCAGCACAGCCGAGGGGGCAGGCCCTGGCCTTCTCCCGCCAGGGGAGAAGGGCCTTCCTCGCTCTGGACGGGAGAGGACTGACTTTATCAAATCACGAGTGACAGACTACTACTGGTGTGTCACTCGTGATTTGATGCATGGTCTAGCCCCCTTCCCCTCGGCAGGCTCGGGGCAGGCTCTAGTGCAAGTGCAGAAGAGAAGGAGCAAGGGGCCTGGGAACGATGGAAAGTCAGCAAGACAAGACCCTAGTGCAAGTGCAGAAGAGAGCTTCTGTTATGTGCTATCCTATGGGGTATGAAAAGACCTATCTTTGTGCGTCCTTTGACCGACGCCGAGCGCCAGCACTTGGAGGCAGGCTTGCGCTCGTCCAATGCCTTCGTCCTGCGTCGCTGCCAGATTCTCCTGGCCAGCGCCCGAGGGGAAATCGCTCCACAGATCGCCCACCACATAGGGTGCGATGCGCAAACAGTCCGCAATGCCATCAAAGCCTTCAATCAACGAGGGCTGGCCGCCCTATGCCAAGGGTCTTCTCGCCCCCACACCATCCACGCTGCTTTCCCAGGGGAGAAAGCCGAGGCATTGCGGGCTTTGCTACACCAGAGTCCCCGCGCCTTCGGCAAACCCACCAGCCTGTGGACGCTGGAACTGGCGGCAGAGGTGAGCTTCGAGGAGGGGCTCACTCCAGCGCGAGTCAGTGGCGAGACTATTCGTGCTACCCTGGCTCGTATGGGGGTCCGCTGGCAACGGGCCAAGGAGTGGATTACCAGTCCAGACCCCCACTACGCCAGAAAAAGGGGGCGCGTGACCGGCTGATACGCCTGGCGGCCACTCATCCCCAGTGGGTCCTGGGCTTTGAAGACGAGACCTGGTGGAGCCGGTTGGCCCGCCCCAGGATGCACACCTGGGCCGATAGGGACCAGCCGCTGCGTCTGGTGGAACAGGCGATTCCCAAGGAGGACCCGGACCCCAAGGCCCTGGCCTGCTATGGACTGCTGGTGCACCTGGATAGTTGCCCTGGGCCACCCTCTGAAGAGGTATGGCTGCGCTTTGTGGAGGGTCGCCCGGTGAGCCAGGTTACCACTCTCTTCCTGGAGTGGAGTTGTAGCAAGCTGGCAGCCATGGGCAAGGAAGCCCTCCTCCTGGTATGGGATAATGCCTCCTGGCACCTCAGCCAGGAGGTGAGGGGCTGGGTCAAGGAGCATAACAGGCTGGTGAAGGCAGAGGGGAAGGGTGTGCGAGTCCTGGTATGCCAGCTTCCCACCAAAAGCCCCTGGCTCAACCCTATAGAACCTCGTTGGGTCCATGCCAAGCGTCGGGTAGTGGAGGCCGAGCGGCTGCTCAGTGGCAGGGAATTGGCCCAACGGGTATGTGATAACTTTGGCTGTGCTTATGAAGAGCATCTGACTTTAACCGAAAGGGTCTCCTGATCATGCACCAGGACTGGTATTACAAGTTCAAAGTCCAGGGAAGCAGGGATACCATCATTAGAGCCTCGAGGGAGAGATACTCGGTTGCCCTGAAGAAAGATTTTTGAGTAGACGTTCCCGGATTTCTGGAGGACCAGCTTCAACTCGCTGCTTGGAATGCCCATACGCATTCCCTGGCGGCGTCATCCCAGCCTCAGCTTGTCGGTCACTCTGGCAAGCGCCTCGTTGAGCCGGGCGACCTGTTCCTGGCTGACACTCCCGTCTGGTAATTCCAGGCGCACGACGAACCGCAGACCCAGGCCCGCAGCAGCCTTGAGGACTTCCCCAAGTCCCTCCACCAGGTCCTGGAGTTCCGCTGGCTCCAGGGTGGCCTCAGCATATCTGCGTCCGGGGGGCGGTGGCGTAGGCTGAGGGGGTGCTACTTCTCTGGGCACGCGCAAGCGCACATTCGTCGCCCCGGGCCAGTCGCACGGCCACGGCCCCGAATCTTCGGTGCGCTCCAGCAGCCGGGCGCGGATGGCACTGTCAATGGCCTTGGCAACCACTGCCCACGGTAAAGGCTTCCCGGCCGCCACGGATAGAGCGGTGGAGATGGCTGCCCCAGTGCTGACGTCCCTGCTCCAGGCAGCCTTCAGGTTTTGCGGCAGCACGGAAGTGGCCGGAATATCCGCAGGGCGGGGATGCAACGTCGCTGAATCGGTGAGCACTCCCAGGGGCACTGCCTCCCTGTATACGCTGGCCGGCCCGGAGACAAGCCACAGGAGGCCCGACCTAACCGCCTCTTCTATGGCCTGCTCCACAACCTGACGGGGCGCCCAGGGGACCGGGAACACTTCCTCGTAGCCTTCCCGTGGCACTCTGATGGCGTGGTTGCCATCGAAGAACTGGACGACCTGGCCAACAGTAACTGAGGAGCCATCGTTGCCCCATAAGCCTGGCAGGGCGCCGGCGGTGAGGAGGGCAGGTTGCAGGGCTGTGAGTTCTGCTGCCTCGGGGAGCACGACTTCAAGGTCCCGCTCCTTGAGTTCAGCCTCTCCTGGCCGCTCGCGCCAGAGGGTGCGGGCGGTCCTGTCCGGCCTGGGCAGGCGCAGGACGAAATACCCCTGCTCGCAGCCCAGGGCCAGTGTGTCAACGATGTCCTTTTGCCGCGGCATCTTGGGCAAGTGAGGGAACTGGGCAAAGGCCCGCACCAGGTCGCTGGCCCGGCGCGATGTCTCGCCTGCCCGCCAGAGATTGTATGGCCCGTTGGGCAGCAGGGCTTCCGGGCTGATGGCCGACTCCCGTATCCGCGACCGCTCGTCTTTCTTGATGGTCTCGAAGAGCAGGTCACCTCCTGTCGTCACCCGGAAGGCCTCAACTCCCCCTCTGGCTGAGATAGTAACGACGATGTTGTAGGCCTGGACGATGGCCTCAGGAATCCTGTCCCTGGACGCTTTCACGAACCCGCTGAGCAGGGCCATGCGGTTTTCATCGAAGCTCCTGGCCTCGGGCAATGCCTCCACCTCCTTCCATGCCAGGTACTCGCGCACTCGGTCTCGGAGCAGCTCCAGGCCATCCCTGGATGGGGTGACCAGGAGCACCGCGTTCCGGTAGACTCGGGGGCGGTCCGGCCCCGTCGTCTCTTCCAGGAAGCGGCGCGCCTCGGCGCTGGGTTTCCCGGCCTCGGAGGCGGCCGAAGGTCCCAGGATGACGTAGTGGAACTCGCCATCGTCTTCCACATCACGGGGCCGCTGAGGGAGGTTATGGACACGTGCGCCAGCGGCACTGGCTCCACGGGTAAGGTGATGGGACTTGCTGACCATATCCCGAAGTACCGGCTCCACTGCGTCCGGCCAGATCCGGGCCATGGCCTGGCTGTGCATCTGCTTCAGGTTGGGCTTTGTTCCCAGGCGCCAGCTCCTGGGCAGGCCCTCACCCTGGGTCTCTCTCCCACCGGGAGATGGATACGGGTGAGGGTCGAAGGCCGCCTCGTCCAGGAACCAGGACACCTCAGCCCAGCGCAGCAGGGCCTTCTCCAGTTCGATGCGGTCTGGCCTGGTGGCACCCAGCAGCACCATCAGCTCGCGGGTCAGCGCCCGCTGGCCGACGGGCTGGGAGTGCAGGAAAGTCGCCATCACTGCCTGTTCGACCTCCCGCCCCTTCAGGGCGGAGAACTCTTCCTGCACGTCTCTTGCCTTGCTCAGTTCGCCTTCCAGAATGCCCGACCAGTCCTGCTGCTTCCCCTCATACTCCTCGTAGCGGGCCACCGAGGTCAGCTCCCGGGCCGCCTCAGATAGCCCCGGCTTTCCGGGCGCGTTGAGCAGCACGTTGGGCCCCACCAGCGGCGACCTGTCCCATTGCTCGGCGTCCCGCAGCGCCAGAGCGAAGGTGCGCAGCACGCCGCGGGTGCGCTGAAAGCCTTCAAGCTGGGTCCACTTGGCATAAAAGGCCTCGATAAGCTCGGGGTGGAAGGGGTAGCTGGCCAGGTAGCGCTCTTCTTCCTTCTTGCGGTTCTTCTGGGTCCACTCGTCCAGGGCCTGGATGCCGTCCAGGGCCGATACCACGTGGGACCGGAAGGCCTCGCGGTTGGCGATGGAGGCCGGGGTGAAGAAGCGCCGGCGCAGCACCTCGGCCACGTCCTGCTTTTCCACGGGCAGGATGCCTTCCTCCTTCTCCCGGCGGAAAATGGCATAGAGCTCCTGGGCGATCTCCTTGCCAAGCTCGTCGCTCTTGCGGGGGTCGGTGGCCAGCAGCGACGCCACGACGCAGGTCCGGTCCACCCTGGTCGCCGCCTGGGTGAGGTACTGGAAGAAGTCCTGGATGCGGTGCCGCCAGGCAGGGTCCAACCCCACCTTCTCCCTGGCATACATCAGGACCTCATCAATCAGGACCAGGGTGGCAAGGCCCTCTTTCTGGGGCCATGCCAGGAGCTCCCGCACCAGGTTCTCCGCCGGCGGAGACTCACGCTCTGTGTCTTTCCCTTCGGCGTTGAGCAGGCGCAGGCCGTCGGCGCCTGCGAGCTGGAAGGCCAGGACACTCCAGGGGTGGCGCAGCCAGCGCGTCTTGCCGTCCGGCCCGCGCACCTCCATACCCTTTTCCACGTCCAGCTTATCGAAGGCAAGCACCACAGTCCTGGCCTTTGGGGGCACCATGCCCCCGGCGTGCTGTCGGAACTCTCGCACGGCCGGCAGATCAGGCAGGTTGTCCGGGTCGTTGACCAGGTGGAAGAGCGTTACAAGCGAGTGGGTCTTCCCGCCGCCGTAGGTAAGTTCTAGCTGGCGCACGGCCTTGTCGTTCCTGCCGGCCAGCCGCAGCAGGACATCCCTGGCCATCTCTCGCAGGTTGAAAGTGGGGTAGGTGAGGGCGAAGAACTCCTTGGGGTCCCGATAAACGGAACGCCCCCTGTCCATGGCCACGTCATACAGGTCCGCAGCAAAGATGGAGAGGGCCAGGTCGCCGGAGCGCAAATCGTCCCGCAGCGTCACCACCTTGTGCCAGGGCGTGTGTGTCGCCTTACTCATCGCCTTCATTCCTCCTCGGGCTGATACTCACGAATCCTCCCCCTCTGGACTATCCACAGCTTGCCCTCGATGTTCTCTCGCTCCAGTCCGGCAATAAGCGTCCGCACGGCTGCGAACAGGTCGTCTGGGGTAGGCCTGGGAGTAAGCGCAGAACAGCGATACCCGTGTACAGGGAGGGGTTGAATCTCTGAGGATTGCCAAAGTCCAGGTCCAGGGTCACCAGGCACCTGGCCTCGGCAAGACACCACTCGATTATCGCCCTGTCCTCTGCAGAGCACAGGCCCTGCTCTGGCACAGTAGCCACGTCGTGCCCGGCCTGGCGCAATAGCTCCGCTCCGCGGTTGCCCAGGTCCTCGTCCAGCTTAAGCCTCACGCGTTAGTCTCCGGCGGGATATCAAGGTAACGCTCCCTGGACATCTCGGCGCCATAGGCAATGCATGCAAGAATGTCAGCCTCCTCCAGGCCAGGATAGTTGTGCAGAATCTCCTTGACGGTCCATCCGCTGGCCAGGAAGTCGAGTATGAGAGAGACCCAGATGCGGTGCCCCCTGATGCAGGGCTTCCCGAAGCAGATGTTGGGGTCAATGGAGCTGCGTGAGAGTAACTCCTTCCTGGTCATACTCGCTCTCCTCCTGTATGGAGCGTCCCTTGAGTGGGAAACCGTGCCAGGACCTCACCTTCTTCAGCAAGCCTTCGGACTTTGTGACGAAGCAACTCGGTAAGCGGGACTTTACCATCCAGCACGAGGAAGAGGTCGTAGCCATCCAAGAGAAAGAACGTCGGCGACTTGCCCCGTGTAATAGCAGCTTTAGCCTCTTCGGTAAATCCCTGTACGGAGAGGAATACCCCCCGCGTGAATGGTGACTTCCCCTCGATCTTACCCCTGAACTCTAGCAAGGCGCCTTCCCGTATTCTTTCCTTCGTCCAGTTCGCCTCCACCAGGTAGGTCTCGTAGTCCAGGGTAAATGACCCGTCAATCTGCTCGCCAGTTATCCTGAATGACTTGCGCGTCTCCAGGCCGAATAGTGTGAACAGTCTGTTCAGCAGCCATTCCGCGATTGTCCAGGGATGCTAGCTGGGAGAACTCGTCCCTGAGGGCCAGGAGTTGAGCGTCAGCGCTCTCAACAGGGCCGGCTGCCTTTTCTACCCTGGCGCCATTTGCACCTTCTTTGACTTGGGAAGCGGCGGGCAATGAATTCAAAAAGGCTTCGTCCCGCAGCTCAGGGACTTTGAATCCCAGGTCCAGGAGCAGCCCATTCAACCGCACGGTCTCGTCACGCGCAAGCGGGGCGTTTTGCTTACGGCGGTACGCCAGAGACGCATTTACAATCTCTGTGACAAGCCTTGTAAAGAGCTGAGGGCGGCGCTCAAGGGTGAGCTGCAAGAGGCGGACAATTGCCGGCTCCTTGCTACCACCCGGCCAGAAGTCTTCCACGCCCACTTGCCTGGCTACTGTGGCAAAGGAGACATGGCCTTGCCAATGGGGCGCTCCTGAACCTGGCAGGAAACCATACAACAGGCGCGCCATCTCTACGATGACATTCGTCTGTTTCGGGTCAAGGGCCATGTATGGCTACTCCTCGATTCGAAACCGCATCTGGGGATGCGCCCCGCGGGCGGTTACATGGTTCATTATACTTTCCAGCAGGGCGCGCTCGTCGGGCTGGTTGTCCTTCCCGGCCAGCTCGATGAGGGCCTGAAGCAGGCGCGGGAAGACCGGGTTGCGCCGCAGGCCCTGGTCTTCCAGGTACGCGTCTACTTTTTGGACATCCCCGGCGCGCCACAGGTGCATGATGCGGTGCACCTGGTCAATGAGGGGCGACGGGCGGCCGCCAGCGTTCATACCCAGGTCTTTGCTACGCCGCTGGTCCCACGGCTTCAGCTTCACCGTGCTGCCGCTGGTGGGGCTGCCCTCACCCTCAGTCCCTCTCCCGGTGGGAGAGGGAAGCTCGTCAGGCCAGGGTGAGGACTCTTCGTCATCGTCTTCTTCGCCTTCCTCAACCTCTGAGGCGGTGCGGGACTTCCCGTAGGCCAGCAGTCCGTACCGGTCCACCAGGTCCCGGTCCCGCAGGTTGCACGACTGGGCGTAGAGGATGGAGGCGCCCACCGGGGCCTCCTCCAGGCCGAAATCGTGGCGGTGGAGCAGGTAGTAGAGGGTCACGTCGTCCAGGTAAGAGGCGTCGCCTGGGCCGTTCTGGGAGAGGATGCGGCCCACCACGTAGTCCACCACGATACGCCGCACGTGCCTCAGGAACTCCGAGACGGTCATGAGGCTGTTGGGCGCGTCGGCCTTCTTGACCACGGGGTGCTTGCTGTAGGCCTCCAGGGCCGGGCCGGTGGCCGCCCACACGAAGTCCGGCCCCCGGATGCCGGCGTCCCAGAACTCTTGCAGACGCTTGTAGATATTGGAGCGCATCTCCTCCAGCACCTGGGTGTCCCAGCCGGGCCTGGCTGTCTCTGGCCGCTTGCGGCAGACCAGCCAGACCGAGGATGCGAGGGCGGCCGAGGCCAGAGCTCTCACACGATTTCCCATCTCGGTCTGAATTGGCCAACTGCCGTCCACGACAAAACCTGCCTTGATAATGGAGGAGACCAGCGTTTCCCAAGCGGCTGGTTGTTTGTTAGCAAACACGATGACCATGCGTCCCGCATCAACCAGCGCTTCTTTGCACAGCTGAAACGCCCTGAACATTCCGTCTTCGTAGGCTGTCTTTGATCGTTGAGCGTCCCCATCGAACCGACTGGCGTCGTCAATCAGTTCACCGTCGTTCTGTTGGTGATTCCACTTAGAGCCTATGGGATCATTGAATGGTTTAGCGATATCCGGCCCCATACCAGGGAGGGATCGGCGCAGCCAAACGTAAAAGAAATCCATCAGGTCTGAATAAGGAACAGCGTCATAGTAGGGTGGGTCTGTTACCACGATGTCAAAGCGGCGGTCAGTCATGAACGATGCAGCGGAGACGGGGAGACAGGTAGCTCCAGAGGCTGTCATCGAAGCCTTCGAACAATGCTCGCTGACAAGCGCTACCCATTCCACGGCACCAGGGTAACCCCCGGTTGCGTCGTTTAATGGAGAGCTTTCCGCAAAATCCCACGTGATAGGTAGGGCGAAGCGAACAAAAGTGTGCCCTATGGTTTCTCGAACCGGCACGAAGGTGCACTGCATACTGTCTCGGTCAGCCACTCTATCCACCGCCAACGCCAAATACGCACTCACCGCCTCCATCCAGTCTGGCGGGTAGCCCTCAACGCGCATGGCGTCGCGGGCGGCGCGGGTGTGCTTCACAAAGGTCCCCAGGGCTACGAGCTGGCGCGGCGTGAACAGCTTGTACCACTGGTTCATCCCGTAGTTCTGAACAGAGAAGGCGCGCCCAGCCCCGGTGCCACCTCCCGTAGGAGTTGGCTCCGTGGGCAGGCCGAAGGGCACCTCCTTGAAGACCTCGTCCACGTGCTCGGCAGCCTCGGCGGCGGCCTGAAGCTCTTCCTCAGTGGGCAGGCGGTAGTCTTTGCCCTCACCCTGTGTCCCTCTCCCGGTGGGAGAGGGATGAGGGTGAGGGCCCACCACCACGGCGGTCATCTGGGCGCCCAGGCGGCCAGCCATACCCTCGGCCCGGATGTCCTCCAGGGTCATGGACACGGTGCCGGGCCTGCTGCACACGGGGCACCAGGCGCCGGAGCGGGACATGGTGCCTCGGCCCACCTCCTGGTCGTGGGCGCGGCGCTGCGCGGCGTTGCCGCTCTTCACCGGCTCTGCCACCACGTCAAAGTCAACCCCGGTGCGGTCTGGCCTGGGCTTTATGGCCAGCCGCCAGCGCTTGTTGTCCTTCTTGCAAAGCCACAGGGTCTTGAGCAGGGGAATCGTGGCGCGGCAGTTCTTGCAGGCAACAGTGCGCGCCCACAGATAGGCCACGGTGGGCTTGCCGTCCACCGTGGGGTAAAAGCGCTCCAGGTCTTTTCTGGCCCGCTCCAGCACCCAGTGGCCCCAGGCGCGGACGTGCCACGAGAGGTCGGCGGCCTCCAGGCCGTCGTCGCCCAAGCCGTCCAGCGCCCCCTGGGTACCCGCCCGCTTCTTGCCCCGGCCCCTGGGTCCGCCGCGGGCCTTGCGGTAGGCGGCCATGAATTCCTCGGACTCCAGGGCGAAGCGGGGGAGGGGTCTCGTCTGGCCGGCCAGGCGCTGGGGATACTCCAGGGTGCACTTGAGGATGAACCAGGCCACGGGGTTGATGTCCATGGCCGTGACCTGGCAGCCCAGGCGCATGGCTTCCAGGGGGATGGCCCCGCCGCCGGCGAAGGGGTCCAGGACCCGGGGGGTGCGGCCCCCGTAGGCCTTCCTGATCTCTTCGCGGAAGAAGTCTAGGGCCGGGCCGTTCTCCCGTCCCCAGTGCAGGATGCCGCCCTCGGTCTCCTCCTTGACCACGGGCACCTTGCGTCCGCCCACGGTCTTGTACACGGTCCGGGAGACCACCTTGCCCCCCAGCAGCTCCAGCAGGCGCTTGCGCTCGACCTCGTTGCCCGGGTCGGGCAGGAGGGTTGCGATGAGGGCGGCGCGGCAGGCGGCCAGGGGACGCCGGGCGGGCCAGATGTGGAGGGTGGAGATATGGCCGTGGCGCACGTTCTTCTCGTGCACCGAGTCCAGGGACGCCTGCTTCAGCGGAAAGGCGACTTCTATGAGGCGTGGGCGGTCTGGACCGGAAGTATCAGACATGATCCGCAGCCTTTCCCTCCGTAGAATTGAAACCAGCAATCATCTCAGAAACCAGTTGGTGGGACCGCTCAATGATGTGGAGGAGCCGAGGTATGCCATCAACGATTGGCGTCCCCTGCTGGTAGGAGGCCCACCTGGTGTCAGGCGGATCAACCAATGGAGGATACCTGGGGTCCTGGTCATGGAAGATGAAGACGCCACAGAGCAGGGAAAGGACATTTGCAGCCATCGCCCCCATTAATTGTGCCTTCGCCGACTCCAAGTATTCGGGGAGGAATCCCGGTATCGCCGCGAAGATCATGCCCAGCCCTCCTGCCACATCATCGACCTTGCCAAGCATTTGTACGCCTATGAAGTTCTCGCATAAGTCCAATTGGGTTCCGAGAATATTTCGATGAGACTCTTCAAGGTATGTAGGAAAAAGCCGCTCTTTTTCCGCCCTAGGCTTGCTGGCGTAGCCTCGCAGATCTTTAATCTTCTTCTCTGCTAGGGGGATATCCAGGAGCTCCAGCTCCTTCTCAGAGTAGGTATGGCTAGACTTGGTAATTTGCAGGAGGCTTTCCAAAGGCTGCTTGTAGTTGCCGATCGCCCACTTTAGAAAAGTCGTGTACAAGAACACGCCATCATGAGTTTTCAGAGAATCTGCTTCAACGTCGGAGTAACCGAGAAGATAGGCCTTCGAAGTCTTCTCCACAGCTTGCCCAAGGTGGTAGATGCAGGCCCGACTCAACTCCTGTCCATGCGCCAACTTAGCGACTGCAATGTCCTCTTGTGCAGCACGCAGAAATGCTTGCGCAGTTTGAAGTCTATTCAAACCGACCTCCGACCTTGCCCCACCACAATGAGCTTCCTCTGTGATCCGTCTCTGCCAGGAAACCGTGGTGCCTATCGTGGAAGATAGTAACGGATGATCAAAGACGCACCCTTTCTCGTGGGTGGCCCACTCAGAACCTGGTCGCCAGACCGCATCTCCTGCTTCATGACGGAGCAACATGTGGGCATGGAGTGGGAGGGGCCTGGGTATCCCCCAATCTCCCTATGTAGGTCGCCAGCTTGCACATCCAAGTAAGTACGCCCTTCTGCGTTCGCCTTGCTGGACCTTCGCCGCAAGGTGGAGCGGAACTGGTCTGCGTTTGGCATCTTACTGGCCTCCTCATGAGTGCTCTTCTTCTGCTGCCTCAAACAAACTGGCCTCGTCAACCACCACACCGCCCCTGGCCCGTACCAACAGCTTTGCAAAAGGGTCCTGGACACGGAGCAAGCGCGGGTGTGTCGCGGCGCAGTCGTAGACCACGTAGAGCCAGTACTGCTCCCGGAGATTGGCGGCCTTGGCCCACTCGTTCTCTTTCAATTCCACGTCGCCAACCCCTCTGCGACCCTTGACCTCGATGCACCGCTGCTCACCGTTAGAGCGGCGGGAGAGCAGGTCGAAGCCGGGCCAGCGGTCCAGGCCGGCCAGAAGCGCCTTCTCAGGGGTGGACACGTCGAATACCTGCGCGCCCCGGCCTTCTTCATATGCCCAGGCCACCTGCATGGCGATGCGCTCTATCTCCTTATCGTGGCGCTCCCGCTCCTCCGGGTCGCTGGACGGAAGCACCAGGGCATGGGCCAGGAAGGTCACCTCACCGGCCTCCACCAGCCCAGGCTCCTGCTTCAGGACCGCCAGCGCCCGCTCCTCTCTGTCCTTCAACTCCTGCTGTCTTCGTCTCACCTCCTCCAGCCGGCGCGCTGCCGCCTGGTCTCCAGCCTGCGCCTGCGACCGTAGCCTGGCCCGCAGGTCCAGTAGCTCGGCCTCCTGGAAGTCGAACCCCTTGCGCAGGAACGCCTGGCGCTCCTCCACGGAGGCTGCCAGGCCTCGGCGGCGCTCCTCCGCCAGAGGCTGCGCCACATGGTCCCGCAGGTAGCGCTCTGCCCGTGCCAGCGCCGCCTCCACCTGCTGGTGTGCCGGCCAGGCCGTAGCAGGCACATGCCCGGCGGGCCGAAGCACCATCAGTTGCTCCACTGGACAGCCACGTGGCTCCCCGTCCAGGGGCTGCGACACCGCCACCAGGCGCACGTCCAACACCTGGTCGCTCCTGAAGGCTTCGGGGAAACGCGGGTCCGCCCGGCGGACGGTGGTCACCAGGGCAAGATGGTACAGGTAGGGCGCCGTGGCGTATGGGTCCACGAAGGCGCCGCCACGCAGCGCGACTTCGGCGACGCGCTCGCAGAAGTACCGGCGGTACTGGTCAAAGAACGGCTCTCCTGGCCGCAGCCAGAGGACACGCTCGTCAGGCCTGGGCCTGTTGACCGTCATCGGAGCTGGAAGGCCCCCTGTAGCTTCCTCAAGGGCGACCGCCAGCGGCATGGGCAGCCGTTCCAGGGTAAAGCGCCCGTTCGGTTCGCCCTGAATGGTGGCCCCCAGCCGTGGCGCGCTCTTCTCAAGAAAGCTCCGGACATAGCCGGGCAGGAGCCGGTGGAGCTGGTCGTGCTCCTGCTGCGCCAGCAGGGATGGAAGCAAAGACGCCACGTCGCCGCCGGTGGCCCGCAGCCTGGCGTCGGCTTCCTGGATGGCCCGCACCTGCTGGGCAGTCAGGAAGCCGTGCACCTCCTGGGCCACTTCATCGGCGCGGTCCTCGGTCACAGCCCGCATGATGATCTCGCCCAGGGACACTCCCTGGAACTGCCGGCCGATGACATCGAAGACCTTGTCGGAGCCCAGCTCGCGGCGGATGGCCTCCAGCTTGTCCAGGAGCGTGCGCAGCACCTTGCCCTCGCGGGTCTTGCTGGCCACCAGGTTGACGAGGATGACCGGGTCATGGACCTGCTTGTAGCGATGGATGCGTCCGAAGCGCTGCTCGATGCGTGCCGGGTTCCACGGGATGTCGTAGTTGACCATGATCCAGCAGAACTGGAGGTTGATGCCCTCGCCGGCGGCGTCGGTGGCTACCATGAAGCGGCAATGGTTGCGGAACTCCTCCACCTGGGCTTCCCGCTCCTGGTAGGGCATGCCGCCGTGGACTCTGGCCACCTGGCCGGTGTAGCCAAGGCCCTCCAGTCGCTGCACCAGGTAGTCCATGGTGTCTCGGTGCTCGGTGAAGATAAGCAGCTTCTCATCACGGAACTCCGGGTGCTGAACGACCTCCCACAGCCGGTCGAACTTGGACTCTTCCTCACGCTCATAGACCCTTTGCGCCAGGGTGAGCAGCTCCTCCACCACAATCATCTCTGACTGTAGCTCGGCCAGGGTGGTGGCGGTAGTTGCCCCCATGGCCTCGTCCTCGAGGACGTCTCGCTCCTCGCGGCCGTCCAGGGAAGCTTCCTCCTCGCTGGTCCTCTCCTGTTCCAGGTCCAGTGGGCGAAGCTTGCGCTGCTCTAGCTGGAGCTGCTCCTCTGTCAGTAGCTTGGCCATGATCCTGGCGATGTAGTCCCCCAGCCGGTCGCGCCGGCGCTCCAGGGAACGCAGGAGCGCCCAGGTGGAACTGGCGGCACGTCGCTGCAGGACGCTCATGGCCAGCCGCGCGGCGGAGCGGTTAAGCACGCGTGCCCGGTTGTAATGGGAACGGACATAATCGGTTAGACGCTCATAAAGCTCCCTCTCTAGAGGCGTCAGGTCATAGCTGGCCGTATGGCTCGCGCGGGCAGGGTAAATGCGGCTCCCGTCGAACCGGACCATCTCCTCCTTGGTCCGCCTGAGGAAGTAGCGTGCCCGCGCTTCTTGCGGGAAGGCATTGAAGGCGTCCACGGTGCGGAACAGCGCTGGTTCCAGCAGGCGCCACAGGGCAAAGTAAGGGAAGTCCTTGCCCATGTGAGGTGTAGCTGTGAGCAGTAGCAGGTGATGGGCATGCCAGTGTAGTCTCCGAGGTGGCCTCGTTTCCTGGAGAGGCTCGGCCCCGGCCAGAAGCTCCGCCAGCTTGTAGCGGTCCGTCGTGTCATAGGTGCCATCGTGGTTGCGCGCTGCCGCCAGCTTATGGGCCTCATCGAAGACGACCAGATCGTAGGGCTCGGTCAGGGGGTCGGCCAGCCGCTCGAAGGCCTTGCCGCCCGCCAGGGTGTCCACGCTGACGATAACCAGGTCGCCCCCGGTGCCAGCAAAGGGGTTATCCTCCCGGCAGTCCGGGCCAGTCACCTCGCGGAAGTGGAGGGCGAAGAGGGTCCGCAGCTCGCGCTTCCAGTTGCCCACAAGGCCAGCGGGGGGAACAATGAGCACCCTGCGGACCAGGCGCCGGTTCAGCATCTCCCGCACATACAGGCCGGCCATTATAGTCTTCCCTGCGCCAGCGTCGTCAGCGAGCAGGAAGCGCAGCCGGGGCTGTCGCAGCATGTGGTGGTAGACGGCGATGGTCTGGTGTGGGAGAGGGTCAATCAGCGTCGTTTCAGTCCCGAAGGCCGGGCTGAACAGGTGCCCATGGCTGAGGCGCTCTCCTTCCACGAACAGCCGGACAGTCTCGGCGTCAGCGCGGAAGTCGGTCAGAGGCGGCCCCACACTGGCCACGTAGGAGGCTGGCACCTCCTGGATATGGCCCTTCCCCGAGGACTGGACCAGCCCGGTCAGCGCCCTGATAGCCAGGCGGTTGGGGCGTGCCTGGCCATTTTCCCAGCGGCTGATGGTGACGTGGGTGACTCCCAACCGCTCGGCCAGCTCTGCCTGCGTCAGGCCGAGGCTAGGGCGTGTTTTCTTCACCCACTCAGGAGACCCGATGGCACCTGCCGCCAAAGCGCCGACTCCCACGTAGAACAGGAGTTTATTTTTAACAAACTATAACACTCCAGAGGACTAGACGCAACGGACTATGCAATGACGACTGTAAGAAGCACTTGGAGGCACAGGGGCAGGAAGAGTATGGCGCCGGCCCAGGCTGTCGTCCTGGTTGATGCCGGCTGAAGGGGCATAGTGGCCAAATAATAGAACACCTGTACTGTTTTCTGCAAGTCTCGTCCGTCACTTACCCCTCCTTGGGAAGCTCCTGGCGCTGCCGCGCCTCCCGGGCCTGGCGGTCCCACTCCCGGGCGAAATCGCCGAGGAGCTAGTGCATGATCAGGAGACCCTTTCGGTTAAAGTCAGATGCTCTTCATAAGCACAGCCAAAGTTATCACATACCCGTTGGGCCAAT
>FWPU01007110.1_pt1 | contig 21136 bp, 22 predicted proteins | sample 2228361 | NCBI WGS metagenome assembly FWPU01 (sample SAMEA103939777, study PRJEB20133) | metagenome
GGAAGTTGAGGAAGGTGGAGTCGGGGCTACTTCGTGTGTTCGAGCGGGAACGTGACGGACGAGATGATCGCGGAGTACATTCGAACGCAAGGTGCCGAACCCCAGGACGACGACCGGTTTAAGGTCACAGAGTAACCGCATTGGCCTGCATCACTCGACGAGGTCTTCAGGCGCCTTCAGGCGCCGGCGAACCCCCCGCCTTTAGGCGGGGGAGCGCGCAGCGCGCTCAGTCCGGCCCGACCGCGCGCGCGGAGCCGCCCCAGCGCCCGTCTCCCGCGCCCGGAGCCGAACGGGCTTGAAGTACCCGGTGGAATAGGCTTCGAGGGACCCGTCCGCGTCGAGCGGCTCCGGGGCTCAGGGCCGGGCTCGCGCAGAAGGCGAGGCGGCGCGCCGAGGGCGCCGCGCACCGGGAGGACCGAATGGACTTCCGTACGTTCCGGCACATGCCGACGGTCAAGGTCGCAATGACCACGTTCCCGCACTCGATCGAGATCGAGCGCTCCGCGGACGAGGCCTGGGCGATGATGCTCGAGCACCAGATCCGTCACCTGCCGGTGACCGCGGACGGCGCCCTGGTCGGCATCGTGACCGAGCGCGACCTGCGGCTCGTCCTCCGCCCGGGCGCCAAACCGGGCGAGGCGACGCTGCGCAACGCCTGCGAGACCGACGCCTTCGTCGTCGACGACGACATGCCGCTCGACGAGGTGGTGCGCGAGATGGCCGAGCGGCAGATCGGCTCGGCGCTGGTCACCCGGCACGGCAAGCTGGTCGGCATCCTCACCACGACCGACGTGTGCCGGCTGCTCGCGGACGCGCTCGAGGCCCTCTTCGTCCACGGCCGGCGGTCGCCGCACCCGGAAGAGGGGCCGGACGAGAGCGCCTAGCCGCGCCGCGGCAGCGGCGCGCCTCCGCCCGGATGCCGCACGTAGCCGGCAGCGCCCCGCGCTCGCCGCGGCGCCAGCTCACGCCAGCGTCGCAAACGTGCGCCGGAAGCGCGCCAGCGACGCCCCGAAGAACACGCCTCCCAGGAGCGCGAGCGCGAGGAGCTGCGGCCAGACGACGGCGACGCCCGCGCCGCGGTAGAGGATCGCCTGCGCGAGCATCACGAAATGCGTGGTCGGCGCGCCGAGCATCACGAGCTGCACCGCCTCGGGCATGCTCTCGCGCGGCGTCGAGCCGCCGGACAGCATCTCCAGAGGCAGCAGGACCAGGATCAGGAGGAGGGCGAACTGCGGCATCGAGCGCGCGATCGTGCCGAGGAAGATCCCCATCGACGTGGTGGCGAACAGGTGCGCCGCCGCGCCGACGAGGAAGAGCGGCAGCAATCCCTCGACCCGGACCTCGAGGAGGCCCTGCACGACGATGGCCAGCTACAGCGCGCACGCGACCAGCACGAGCAGGCCCATCGACCACACCTTCGCCGTCATGATCTCGAACGGCGTCACCGGCATCGCGAGCAGGTGCTCGATCGTGCCGTGCTCCCGCTCGCGCAGCAGCGCCGCGCCGGTGAAGATGATCGACAGCATCGTCACCCGGTTGATCACCTCGATGATCGCGCCGAACCACGACTTGTTGAGCTCGGGGTTGAAGCGCGCGCGCTCGACGAGCTCGATCGGCTGCGTCGCGTTCGCGCGGTAGCGCTGCACGAACGCGTTCACCTCGCCTGTGACGATCGCCTGGACGTAGCCGCTGCCGGTGAAGGCCTGGCCCATGCGCGTCGCGTCGACGTTGAGCTGGATCGTCGGCGATTTCCCCGCCAGCACGTCGCGCTGGAACTCGGGAGGGATGTTGAGCGCGAAGGTGTCGAGCCCTTCGTCCATGCGCGCGTCCATCTCCGCGTGCGTGATGGTCACCGGCGGCAGGAAGCTGGGCGGATAGAAGGCGCTCGCGATGCGCAGCGAGAGCGGCGAGCGGTCCTCGTCGACGATCGCGATGGGCGCCTTGTTGAGCGTCTCGGGCATCGCGGTCGCCGCCGTGTAGGCGGCGAAGGTGAGCGCGTAGACGATCAGGCCGAGCAGGATCGGATCGCGCATCAGGCTGCGCAGCTCCTTGATGCCCAGGTGCCAGACGTTCGCCGCGCGCACCTCTCAGCCCTCCTGCTCGTCGAGCAGCGCGACGCCGAGCGCGAGGACCGCCGGGATCGCGAGCAGCATCGGGACGAACGACGCCTGCAGGTCGGCGAGCTCGAGCGCCTTCGAGAACGTGCCGCGCGAGATCGTCAGGTAGTGCGTCGTCGGGTAGAGCTTGCCGATCACCGCGCCCGCGCCCACGAGCGACGACACCGGGTCGATCATCTGCGAGAACTGCACCGCCGGCAGCATCGTCAGCACCGCGGTGCCGAAGATCGCCGCCACCTGGCTGCGCATGAACGCCGAGACCACGAGCCCCATCCCCCTCGCCGCGAGACGTAGAGCAGCGTCGCGGCGGCCAGCGCCGGGAAGCTGCCCTTGAGCGGCACGCCGAACGCGGTGACCGCGAGCTGCGCGAGCAGCAGGAAGTTGAGCATCGCCATCACGACGTACGGGAGCTGCTTGCCGAGCAGGAACTCGAGGCGGCGCGTCGGCGTCACGTCGTCTGGTCGCGGTCGAGCACGGCGAACGTGAGGTCCTCGACGTCCATGCTGATGCCGTAGCCCATGATGAACATGAGGATGACGGTGCCGAGCCCCGCGAGCGTCAGACGGATCGGGTCGCGACGCAGCTCGAGCGCCTCGCGCCAGGCCCGGCTCAGCATGCGGCGCAGGTCGAGCGCCCGCTCCCGCGAGGCGTCGGCCGACGACGCAGCGGCGGGCGGCCCGGGCTCCGCGAGTCGTGTCGCGGCCGGTGCCTCGACGTGCGCCGCGACGCCTTCCCGTCGCTCCGCGGCCCCCGCCTCCTCGAGGTGCGAGACGAAGGCCTCCTCGAGCGTCTCGACGCCGCGCTGCATGACGAGCTCGCGCGGCGCGCCGCTCACCAGCCCCCGGCCCGCGTGCATCAGCGAGATGCGATCGCAGCGCGCGGCCTCGTTCATGAAGTTCGTCGAGATAAAAATCGTCACTTCGTCGCGGCGGGAGAGCTCGATCAGCGCCTGCCAGAAGGCGTCGCGCGCCACAGGGTCGACGCCGGAGGTCGGCTCGTCGAGGATCAGGCGCTCCGGCCGGTGCACCATCGCGACGGCGAGCGACAGGCGCTGGCGCTGGCCGAGCGGCAGCGCGCCCGGCAGCTCGTCGAGGATCTCGGTGAGCCCGAAGCGGCGCGCCATCTCGTCGACGCGCGGCTCGATCTCGTCCTCCGGCACGCGGAACAGCCGCGCGTGCAGGACGAGGTTCTGGCGCACGGTGAGCTCCGAGTAGAGCGAGAAGGACTGCGTCATGTAGCCGACGCGGTTGCGCGTCGCGAGATCGGTCGCGTCGACCGGCTGGCCGAAGATCCAGGCCTGGCCCTCGCTCGCCGGCAGGAGGCCGGCGAGCATCTTCATCGTCGTCGTCTTGCCGCAGCCGTTCGAGCCCAAAAAGCCGAAGATCTCGCCGCGCTCGATGCGGAAGCTCACGTGGTCGACGGCGACGAAGTCGCCGAAGCGCCGGGTGGGGTCGCGCGCCTCGATCGCGATCTCGCCGGAGCCCGCCGTCGTCCGGGGCGGGATCACCACCGCCCGGTGCCCGCGCCGCTGCTCCTCGGGCAGCAGCGCGATGAAGGCGTCCTCGAGCCGCGTCGTCCCCGTCTGGCGCAGGACGTCGGCGGGCGAGCCGGTGGCGAGCACGCGGCCCGCGCTCAGCGCGACGAGCCGGTCGAAGCGCGCCGCCTCCTCCACGTAGGCGGTCGCGACGATCACGCTCATGCCGGGCCGGCTCGCGCGGATCTGGTCGTTCAGCTCCCAGAACTGGCGGCGCGAGAGGGGGTCGACGCTGGTCGTCGGCTCGTCGAGGATCATGAGATCCGGGTCGTGGATCAGCGCGCAGCAGAGGCTGAGCTTCTGCCGCATGCCGCCCGACAGCTTGGCCGCCGGACGGTCGAGGAACGGCGCGAGGCCCGTGCTCGCGGTGAGCAGCTCGATGCGGCGCTCGCGGTGGCTCCGGCTCTGGCCGAACAGGCGGCCGAAGAAGTCGACGTTCTCGAACACCGAGAGCGTCGGGTTGAGGTTCCGGCCGAGCCCCTGCGGCATGTACGCCATGCGCGGCACGACCGCCCGGCGGTGCGCCGGGTCCGCCATGTCGCCGCCGAGCGTCTCGACCCGGCCGGTCTGGATCCTGCGCGCGCCCGCGACGAGCGGGAGCACGCTCGACTTGCCCACGCCGTCGGGACCGATCAGGCCGACCAGCAGACCCGCCGGCAGGTCGAGGTCGATCCCGTCGAGCGCGACCGTGCCGCGGTACTCGAGGCCGACGCCGCGCAGGCGCGCGACCGGCTCGCGCTCCGTCCCGATCACGGCGAGCTCACGACGCGCTCCTCCGGACCGCGAAGCCGCAGCCTCTCGGGCCACTCGACGTCTGGGTCGAGGCGCACGTACGCCATGCCCGGCAGTCCGGTCTTGACCTCGGTGACGTGCTTGCGCAGCAGCTCCGCCGGAATGTGTGCCTTGACGCGGAAGGTGAGCTTCTGCCGCTCCTCCGCGGTTTCCACCGTCTTCGGCGTGAACTGGGCGACGTCGGCGACGAAGGTCACGCTGGCGGGCATCACGTACTGCGGCGCCGCGTCGAGGACCAGCCGGGCCTCGGCGCCGATCGCGACCCGTCCGGCGTCGCGCGTCGGCAGGAAGAAGATCATGTAGACGTCGGTCGGGTCGGCCAGGTTGAGCACCCGGCCGCCCGCGGCCAGCACCTCGCCGGGCTGCGCGACGCGGTACGGCACGCAGCCGTCGCGCGGCGAGCGCAGCTCGGAGTCCCGGATCTCGACCTCGATGCGCTCGATCGTCGCCCGCACCGCGTCGACCCGCGGCTCGGCGTCGATCGCCGCGGCGCGCGCCGCCTCGTGCTGCGCGCGGACGTCGTCGAGCTCCTCGCGCGAGGTGACGCGGCTCTTCGCGAGCTCCTCCGTGCGCGCGAGGCGCTTGCTCTCGGCGTCCAGCTGCGCCTGCCGCTGCGCGATCACCGCGAGCGCGGCCGCCTTCTCCGCCTGGCGCTGGACCACGTGGCTGCGCGCGGTCTCGACGCCGACCAGCGCCTGCCGGAGCTGCGCCTGCGCGTCCTTGAGCTGCGCCTCGAGCGACGCGGTGTCCATCCGGGCGAGTAGCTGGCCGGCGCGGCGGAAGTCCCCCTCGTCGACGAAGATCTCGGCGACCCGCGCCGCGATCTTGGTCGCGACGTCGATCTCGGTCGCCTCGATGCGGCCGTTGCTCGCGACGATGCCCTCCGGCAGCTCCTCCGGGCGTCCGAGGCGCCGCGCGACGTACAGCCCGAGCACCACGAGCGCGACGATCGCGATCCGCACCGCACGTCTCCCACCTGCGCGCGCCACGCCCCCGAACCTATTCCGAGCTTGCACGAGCGACAAACGAGCGTGGTCCGGCTAGCGCGCGGTGCGCCGCCTCGTGGAGCGCGCATCGACCGCCCGGACCAGGTTCGTCGTCCGGGTCCGCGGATCGAAAAAGATCAGCACCTCGCGTCGCTCGATCTGGCGCAGCACCGCCACGACCTTCGCCTCGAGCGACACCTCGCGGACGCCGTAGTCGGTGCCGTCGCGCGTCACGAACTCCTCGACGAGGCCGCGCAGCGCGGCGGCGCTCAGGCGCTCGTACGGCACCTCGACCGGCTCGTCGTCCCGGTCGTCGTCGCGCAGGTCGTCCGGTCCGTCGGATCCGTGCATCGCTCGAGTCTCCCGGGGGAGGCCTTCTAGCGCACCGCGCGGCGCAGCACCCACGAGCGCACGCGGCCGATGCCCTGCAGGGCGATCGGGCGGAGGTGGCGCAGCTCGAAGCGCGGGTCGCCGCGCAGCGTGCGGCCCGCCTCCTCGGAGATCAGCACGGTGTTGGCGCGCGCCAGCTTGGCGAGCCGGCTCGCGAGGTTGACCGTCGGCCCGTAGAGGTCGCCCTCCCACGCCAGCGTGGGGCCGCAGGCGAGGCCGACGCGCACGCCCGGCAGCTCGCGATCGCGCGCGTAGGCCTCCGAGAGCTCGAGCGCGATCTCGGCCACGCTCGGCAGGTCCTCGCCGGCGAACATCACCTCGTCGCCGATCGTCTTGACGACCCGGCCGCCGCGCTCGGGGATGTGCTCGTAGGCGACCGCCTCGAAGCGATCGACGATCCGCGCGAGCTCGGGCGGCGCGAGCGCCTGGCTGAGCGCCGTGAAGTTGACCAGGTCGGCGAAGCCGACCGCGAGGTTGCGGCCCATGCCGGACGGCACGGCGGCGCGCCGGCGGAGCGCCGCGAGCAGGTGGCGTCGCCAGACGTAGCCCAGGAGCCGCTCGAGGCGCGGCGCGAGCGTGGCGACTCGCGCCGTGATCTCCTCTGCCGTCGGCAGCCCGGCCGCGCCGCCGTCGCGGTCGCGCTCGAGGCGCGCCGCCGTCGCGCTCACCTGCGCGTCGGCGACGCGCGCGAGCGACTGGCCGACGACGCGGGTGAGCTGCACGAGGTCGTCGCGGTGCGTGTGCTGGACGTCGAGCAGCTCGCGCACCGCGCGCAGCACCTCGACGTCGCGCGCGGTGAAGATCCGCTCCTCGTCGGGCACCGGCGGGAAGCCGAGCGCGCGCCAGAGGAGGCGCGCTTCACCCTCGTCGAGCCCCGCCTCGCGCGCGACGTCGCCCGGCCGGTAGGCGGGCGCGCCGAGGAGCGCCTCGGTGAGCGCCGCCCACGGGTCGTCTCGCGCCACGCGCGCTCAGCCTCCCAGGCGGGGCGCCGCGGGGCGGGTAAGCAGCCGGTCCACGTAGGCCTCGATCCTCGGGCGCTCGCGCCGCCCCCACAGGCGCTTCCAGACGAACATCGAGCCGATCATCACGTCGGCCGCGGTGAACCAGTCGCCGAACAGGTACGGGCCCTCGCCGAGCTCGCGCTCGACCACGTCGCACGCCGTGTCGTAGTTGGTCCAGCCGCGCTGCGGCGGCGTCTCGACGCCGAGCAGGTGGTCGAGCATCGCCGGCTCGAGCTGCGTGCTCGCGTAGACCACGAGCGTCAGGTAGCGGCCCCGCTCGGGGCTGTGGAGCGCGGGTGCGAGCCTCGCCTCGGGAAACTTGTCGGCGAGGTAGAGGCAGATCGCGGCGCACTCGAAGAGCCGTGCGTCGCCGTCGACGAGCGCCGGGATCTTGCCGGTTAAGTTGATCGCGAGGAACTCCGGCGTCTTGTGCTCGCGCTTCGCGAGGTCGATCGGGACGATCTCGTACGGCGCGCCGCACTCGTCGAGCATCCACTTGGCGATCGCCGCCCGGCTCTGGGGGTTGTAGTAGAGCTTCAGCATCGCTCCTCCCTAGCGGCGCGCGCACCTCGAGGACAGCCCCGCACCCCTTGCGACAGCCGTGCCGCGTGATGACGTTCCTTCATGATCAAGCTCTACTACTGGCCGACGCCGAACGGCTGGAAGATCACGATCTTCCTCGAGGAGGCGGACCTCCCGTACGAGATCGTGCCGGTGAACATCACCAAGGGCGAGCAGTTCGAGCCGCACTTCCTCGCGATCAGCCCGAACAACCGCATGCCGGCGATCGTCGACCCCGACGGGCCGGACGGCGAGCCGATCTCGCTCTTTGAGTCGGGCGCGATCCTCCTCTACCTCGCCGAGAAGACGGGCCGCTTCCTCCCGGCGGAGCCGCGCGCCCGCTGGAGGGCGGTGCAGTGGCTCATCTTCCAGGTGGCGAACGTCGGGCCGATGTTCGGCCAGGCGGGCCACTTCCTGCGCTACGCGCCGGAGAAGATCCCGTACGCGATCGAGCGCTACACCAACGAGACCCGCCGGCTGTGCCGCGTGCTCGACCGGCGGCTCGCGCAGGTCGAGTTCGTCGCGGGCGAGTACTCGATCGCCGACATGGCGACCTTCCCCTGGGTGTACGCGATCCGCGAGCGCATCGACGCGGCCGACCTGCCGAACCTCGCACGCTGGATGGAGCGCGTGCACGCGCGCCCCGCGGTGCAGCGCGGCCTCGCGGTGATGCGCGACGTGCCCCGGCCGTCGGAGATCGACGAGGAGACGCGCTCGGTCCTGTTCGGCGCGAAGCAGTTCGAGCGGCGCTGATCGGGCGCGCGTCTCGCGCTCGCCCCTCTTCGTCAGCGAAGCTCGGACGGCACCGCCTGCCACGCCTCCGGGTCGTGCCCGTAGACGATCCGGGCGCCCGCGTCGCGGAGCGCCCGCAGGCGGCGGAGCGAGTCGAGCATCGCATCGCGATCGAACGGATGGGGCGGCAGCTGGTCGTTCTCGAGCGTGCGGCGCAGGTAGCAGGCGTCGGCGGTGAGGACGACGTCGCCGCCGTCGAGCCGGACGAGCAGCGACTGGTGGCCCGGGGTGTGGCCGTGGGTCGGCAGGCAGACGACGCGGCCGTCCCCGAACACGTCGTGCTCGCCGTCGAGCAGCACGACGTCGTGCCCGTGGTCGAAGTCCGCGGGGGAGAAGGCGAGCGCAACCGCGCGCTCCGGGTCGTGGCCCGCCTCCCAGTCGCGGCGCTGCACGAGGACGCGGGCGTTCGGCACGGTCTCGAGCCCGCCCGCGTGGTCGAAGTGCAGGTGCGAGAGGATCACGGCGTCGACGCGCTCGACCGCGACGTCCCGCGTCGCGAGCTGCGCCGCGATCTCGTCGCCCGGCCGCACCTCGCTCGTGAAGACGTCGGCGAGGAAGCCGAGGCGGCCGCGCGGGTCGCGCTGCACGGCGGGGTGGAGGCCGGTGTCGAAGAGGACGTTGCCCTTCGGGTGCGCGATCAGGAACGCGGGCACGGGGACGCGCAGCGGGCCGTGCTCGCCCTCGAGGAAGAGGCCCGCTGGCCCGGTGAGCCAGCCGCAGGTGAAGGCGAAGAGCCGCACGTCAGGCGCGCTCGTTGTGCTCACGATGCCTCCGGGGATTCCGGCGCGCCGTCCTTCGGTCGCTCGAGGCGCTCGAGCTCCTTGGTCACCGTCGAGCGCTTGTGGCGCAGCGGCCCGCCGACGAAGCTCTCGTCGACGACGCCGGTCTGCGGCGAGACGCGGCTTGCCGCGAGCTTCTCGAGTCGGTCCGCGATGGCGAGCGCCTCGCGCAGGAGCTTCTCCGCCGTTGCACGGTCGCCGCGCTCGGCGAGCTCCACGGCCTCGTTCTTCGCGATCTCGATGTCGATCATGAGCTCCGCGAAACGGTGCAGCGTGTCCACCTTCTCTATCCGGTGGGGGAGGACCGGATCGCTCGCCGAGCGCGCGATCGCGGGGTCGATCCAGCGCTCGCGCTGCTCGCGCAGGACGGCGCGGTCGACCGGCCGCGCGACGTTGCCGGCCCTCATGGCGAGCTCGGGCGAGCGGGCCCACTCGAGGTAGTAGTACTCGACCATGAGCGGTCCCGCCTCCGGGCCGTGATAGTGCAGCGCGTAGTCGCGCAGCTCGGCGACGGGGTCGACGGCCGGATCACGGAAGGTCCGCCCCGCGAGGTAGCCGTTCATCGTCTCGCGCCACCACGACCCGTCGGGGTAGAGCAGGTTGAGCATGCCGTCCGCACCGAGCTGGAAAAGGAAGCGGCGGTCGCCGGCCATCTGGTTCACGTACGGCGCCGCCATGCACGGGTAGCTGAACTGGTCGCTGTAGTACTGGAAGGCGGCGAGCCGCCCGCCGAAGAGCTTCGCCCAGCTCTCGAGCGACTTGCGGTACTTGTACAGGGGCCACGAGTAGTCGCGTAGGATCGGCCGCTTCCAGTGGGCCCACTCGACGCGGAGCCGCGGGTCGGGTTTTTGATTGGCGGGGAGCTGCTCGCTGTACTGGTAGCCGCCGAGCGTCTCGACGACGACGTGCGGCGCGACCTTGCCGAGGCGCTCGACCACCTCGTTGATGAGCACGAGCACGTTGTCGCTCGGGTTCTGCTTCGTGCACTCCGGGCACCGGCACGCAGGCGCGTACTGCCCGCCGTCGAGCGCAGACAGCATGAGGATGTCGATCTCCGGGCGCTCGCGGATGAAGGCCTCGACGTTGTCGACGAAGTGCCGGCGCGCCTCCGCGTTGCTCCAGCAGAACTGGCTGCCGGGCACGCGGTGCGGCTTGCGAGCGCCGTCCTGCATGCCGAACCACTCGGGGTGCTCGGCGAACGTCTTCGGGTCGTCGCGCAGGAAGAGCCCGAAGTTGTGCCCGGGCGACTGGACCAGCATGCCCCGCTCCTTCGCGGCCGCGAGCGTGCGGTAGAGCGGCTCGTCGGCGGTGCCTCCGCCGCAATGCTCTCGAAGGCGTTGTCGCGGGCCTTCATCGCCCAGTCGATCTGGACGGCGAGGCGCTCGGGCGTCAGGGTCATCCTGCTCGGGTTGTTCCAGAACCGCCAGTTGAACCAGGCGAACGTCCGGTACTTCATCGGCGACGCGACCGCCCACGCGCCCGGCGCGAGCGCGAGCGTCTTCGCGCGCGGCACGACCTCGGAATCGTCCGGGTCGAGCGCCGGGTGGAACCAGCGGCAGCCCAGGCGCTCGAGGAGGTCGTAGACCGCGTAGACCACGCCGCGCTCGTTGTCGCCGCCGATCACGATGCGCGGCGCGCGCTCGCCGTCACCCGTCGCCGGCGCGACGCGGACGGCGTAGCCGTCGTGGCCCTCGGGGGAGGGCGGGAGCAGCTCGCGGTCCTTCTGCCGTACCGTGCTCTCTATCTCGCACCACGGAGCCGCGCGAGGAAGCCCTCCGCGAGCGCCTCGTAGAGCGCCGTCCGGCAGACGAGCCGCGACGCCTCGTAGGCAAGGATCGAGGCGAGCGTGAGCGGCAGCGTGAAGAACCGCGCGGCGGTCATCTCGACCAGGATCACCGCGGAGGTGATCGGGCTCTGCACGACGCCGCAGAAGAAGCTCACCATGAACAGCAGCACGGTCTCGCGCGGCTCGAGCGCGGGGAAGAGCGGTGCCGCGAGCTGGCCGAGCGCCGCACCGCTCGTCAGGCTCGGGTCGAACAGCCCGCCGGGGATGGCGCTCACCAGGGTGAGGAAGCTCGCCGCCGCGTGCGTCGGCAGGAACCACCAGGGGAGCGTCTCGCCGTCGACCAGGATGCGCTTCGCCTCGGGATAGCCGCTGCCGTAGGACATCCCCTGCGAGAGGAGCCCGAGGATCCCGAGCAGGAGCCCGAGGCCGAGCGCCGAGGGCGCGGGCTGCCGCGCGTAGACCTTCGCGTAGCGCGGCGTGATCCAGACGAGCGCCTGCGAGAAGAGCCCGCCCGCGAGCCCGCCGGCGATGCCGATCAGCGGCACCGCGAGCCACTCGTCGAGCGAGTCGATGCTCGCCGCGATGCGCCCGTAGAACAGGTAGTCGCCGAGCGCGACGATCGAGACCAGGCAGGCGACGATCGCCGTGCGCACGATCACGCTCGCGTTCGCCTTCTCGAACGAGCGGCCGATCTCCTCGAAGGCGAAGACGATCCCCGCGATCGGCGCGTTGAACGCGGCCGCGATGCCTGCGGCGCCGCCCGCGAGGATCAGCCCGCGCTCGATCAGATGACGCGGGAAGTCGGCGAAGCCGCGCGCGAGGTACATGAAGCACGCGCCGACGTGCACCGACGGTCCCTCGCGGCCGATCGTCGGGCCGAGCCCGAGCGCCAGGACGAGGAGCAGCATCTTGCCGACGGCGACGCGCAGCGAGAGGAGCCGTGCGCGCGCCGGGCTCTCCCCCATCTTGAGCGCGGCGATCGCCTGCGGAATGCCGGTCCCCTCGGTGCCCGGGAAGAGACGGTCGCGGAGCTGGCAGATCACCGGCATCCCGAGCGACACCATCGCGAACGGGATGAGCGGCGAGATCGCCTGCATGCGGTCGATCAGCTCCTCGCCGCACGAGTCCGCGAAGTTGAACAGCAGCGCTCCGGCGCCCGCGAGCAGCGTCGCGCCGAGCCACACGACGTGCCGCCGCCACGCGGCGAGCGACAGCACGGTCTCTCGCCAGCCGGCGAAGCCGGGGGGCAGCTCTTCCTCTTGCGCGCCCGGTCGGCGCGTGCGCGCCGTCACCACCTCCTCAGCCGCGGCGCAGCTTCCGGTAGAGCCGGATGAGCGCGTTGGTCGAGCTGTCGTGCTCGAGCCGTGGCTCGGTCTCCGACTCGAGCTGCGGGATGATGCGGTTCGCGAGCACCTTGCCGAGCTCGACGCCCCACTGGTCGAACGAGTTGATGTTCCAGATCCAGCCCTGGGTGAACGCCTTGTGCTCGTAGAGCGCGACGAGCTGGCCGAGGACGTTCGGCGTGAGCTCGCTCTTCGCGAGGATCGTGTTCGTCGGGTGGTTGCCGTGGAACGTCCGGTGCGGCACCTGGAACGCGGGCACGCCTTCCGCCGCGACCTCCTCCGCCGTCTTGCCGAAGGCGAGCGCCTCGGTCTGGGCGAAGAAGTTCGCCATCAGCAGGTCGTGATGCCGGCCGAGCTCGTTGTTCGGCCGGGCGAAGCCGATGAAGTCAGCGGGGATCAGCTTCGTCCCCTGGTGGATGAGCTGGTAGTAGGCGTGCTGGCCGTTGGTGCCCGGCGTGCCCCAGACGATCGGCCCGGTCTGGTAGTCGGTGATCCGCCGCCCGTGCCGGTCGGTGGACTTGCCGTTGCTCTCCATGTCGAGCTGCTCGATGTACATCGAGAGCCGGGAGAGGTACTGGCTGTAGGGCAGGATCGCGACCGTCTCGGCGCCGAAGAAGTTGTTGTACCAGAGGCCGATGAGACCGAGCGTCACGGGCACGTTGCGCTCGAGCGGAGCGGTGCGGAAGTGCTCGTCGATCGTGCGGAAGCCGGCGAGCATCTCGTGGAAGCGCTGCGGGCCGATCGCGATCATGAGCGACAGCCCGATCGCCGAGTCGTAGCTGTAGCGGCCGCCCACCCAGTCCCAAAACTCGAACATGTTCTCCGTGTCGATGCCGAACTTCGCGACCTCCGCGGCATTGGTCGACACGGCGACGAAGTGCTTCGCGATCGCCTCCTCGTCACGCAGCGCGGCGAGCGTCCACGCGCGCGCCGAGCGCGCGTTGGTGAGCGTCTCGAGCGTGGTGAAGGTCTTCGACGAGATGATGAACAGCGTCTCCGCCGGGTCGAACCCGTGCACCGCCTCGACGAAGTCCGTGCCGTCGACGTTCGAGACGAAGCGGAACTGCATGTCGCGCTTGCTGAACTGGCGGAGCGCCTCGTAGGCCATCGCCGGGCCGAGGTCCGAGCCGCCGATCCCGACGTTCACCACGTTGCGGATCGGTTTCCCGGTGTGGCCGCGCCAGGCGCCGGTTCGCACGCGCTCCGCGAAGACGGCCATCTTGTCGAGCACCGCGTGCACGGCGGGCACGACGTTCTCGCCATCGACCTCGATCACCGCGTCGCGGGGCGCGCGCAGCGCGACGTGCAGCACCGCACGGTTCTCCGTGATGTTGATCTTCTCGCCGCGGAACATCGCGGCGATCCCGTCGCGGAGCCGCGCCCGCCCGGCGAGCGCGCGCAGCAGGCGCAGGGTCTCGTCGGTGACGAGGTTCTTCGAGAAGTCGTAGTAGAGGTCGCCCGCCTCGAGGACGAAGCGCGTGCCGCGCCGCGGGTCGTCGGCGAAGAGCTTGCGCAGGTGCAGCTTCTCGATCTTCGCCTTGTGCCGGGCGAGCGCCTGCCACTCGCGCCACTCGGTGGGCCGCGGCGGCGCCGCGTCGCGCGCGGGCTTCTTCGCGGCCCGCGTGAGTTTCGCCGCCACCCGGCGCTGCTTCGCGGCGGGGGCGGCCTTGCCGCGCGACGTTTGCTGCTTGGACGAGGCCTTCTTCGTGGTGCGCCGGACGGCCGGCCGGCGCGTCCCTGCGGGCTTGCGCTTCGTCGCCATCGCTCCCCCCTTCCCCCGCGGACAGCGGGCCCGATACCACCATCGCAGGGTGCGGCCAAGGGTACGCCCGGAGCGCGCGCCTTAAGAAGCGGATCGCGCGCGCTCGAGCCGTGCGCCAGAGCCGGGCGCGAGCCATGGCTCGCTCGTGCCGGGCACCTGGATCCACCCGGAGAAAGATGCCCCCGATGACCCGCAGGACGCTACCCTCGCTCGCCGCCGCGGCGCTCGCCCTGCTCGTGCTCGCTGGTGCGCCGCGTGCGCAGGCGTCGGTCGGCGACCTCGACCCGACCTTCGACGGCGACGGCCGGGTCGTGTTCCGCCACGTGAACCCGATCGACGGCGCCTACGCGGTGGTGGTCCAGCCCGACGGCAAGGCGGCGGTCGGCGGCGGCTTCGACAGCACGGCGTTCGCCACCGCTTCACCCTCACCAGGCTCGAGCTCGACGAAAGCTTCGATGCCACCTTCGGCACGGGCGGCGTGGTCGAGGAGAGCGTCCCCGTGTCGTCGGGTCCGGTGGGTGCGGTCGACGTTCTCCTGCAGCCCGACGGCCGGATCCTCGTCGGGGTGACCGACGGAGCGGGCGCCTCGGTCGTGCTGCGCCGGCTCGCCGACGGAAGCCCGGACACGAGCTTCGCGGGCGTCGGCTGGGTGTCGCTCGGGGCGACGCTCGCCTCGCTCGGCGAGCTGGCGCCGCAGCCCGACGGCAAGATCGTCTTCGTCGGCACCACGCCCGGCGACGACGTCGGCCTCGTGCGGCTGAACGCCGACGGCACGCTCGATGGGACGTTCGGCAGTGGCGGCGTCGTCACCTTCCCCGTGGGCATCGACGACGCCCGGGGACGGGCGGTCGCGCTCGAGGCCGGCGGTGCGATCGTGGTCGGCGGCGGGGCCGAGACCGCGCCCGCGCGCTACGATCCGTTCGTCGCGCGGCTTCTCGCAAGTGGCACGCTCGACGCGTCCTTCGGCACCGGCGGGATCGTCGTGACGCCGCTTTCCTATCCCGGGCTGGCGAGCTGCAGGCGTTCGTCGAGAGCCTCGCGGTCCTCTCGAGCGGCAAGATCCAGGCGCTTGCCGGGAGCAACGCGCTCGACGAGGGCTTCGTGCTGCTGCGCTACGAGGCGAGCGGAGCGCTCGACGGCTCGTTTGGCACGGCCGGCATCGTCGCCTTTGGTGGCGCGTTCGGCGCGGACCCGCGGCTCGCGTCCGGCGCCGTGCAGCCCGACGGCAAGCTGCTCGCGCTCGGCACGGCGCGGGACGGCGACGAGCGCCGCTTCGTCGTCGCGCATCGCCTCGCGAGCGGCGGGCCGGATCCGAGCTTCGGCTCCGCCGGTGCGACGATCGTCGAGATCGGCGGCACGTTCGGTGCGGCGGCGAGCGACCTCGCGCTCGCGCTGGACGGCAACGTCTACGCCGCGGGCTCGGTGCTCGGCGTGCCGGCGGGCGGCCAGCAAGCCGTCGTCCGGCTGACCGGCGACTCGCCGGTCTGCCCGAGCCCGCCCGACCCCGAGGACGACGCGGACGGGGACGGCGTGCACGACCTGTGCGACATCTGCCCGGCGGTCGCCGACCCCGGGCAGGAGGACGCGGACGGCGACGGCGCGGGCGACGCGTGCGACGTCTGCCCCGACGACCCGACCGACTCCTGCCTCGAGCCGTCGTGCGCCGTGGCGACCAAGGCGAGGCTCGTCCTCGGCAAGCTGCACACGCCTGCGGGTGACGACACGCTCGTGCTCTCGGGCGAGGCGACGCTGCCGCACCCGTTCGAGCCGCCGCTCGACCCGGTCGCCTCGGCCGTCGAGCTGCGGGTGACCGGCGCGAGCGACGCGACCGTCCTCGACGTCGCGATCCCGGGCGGTGCCTACGACAAGGTCAGCAAGGAAGGCTGGCGGACGAACGAAGAAGACGGTCTGGACCTACCGGAGCCGCGCCGGGGTCCAGGGCGTGACGCTCGTCACGCTGCGCCTCGTGCCGAAGACCCCGGGCAAGGTCACGTTCCGGGTGAAGGGCCAGAACGGGAGCTACCCGGTCGCGCTCGACGCGCTGCCGCTCGCCGCGCGGCTCGTTTTCGACCCGGCGACGGCCGGCACCAGCGGCCAGTGCGCAGACGCGCTCTTCCCCGGACCAGCGCGCCCGGCGCCGACCTGCACGACCAACCCGAAGGGCAGCACGGTCACCTGCCGCTGAGCCCGCGGCCTCGCCGCAGCCGCGGCGCCGGTCAGCGCCGGTCAGCGCCGGCGCTGCGGCGGGCGTGGCCCGAGCGGGCGGAACGGCGGGCGTCTCCCGCGCGCCCTCGCCTGGCGGGCGGCGAGCGCCTCGTCGCGCCCGGCCTGCAGCGCGAGCTCCTCCTTGAGCTTCAGGTAGCTCGCCCAGCGCTCGGCCAAGAGCTCGCCGCTCGCGAGCGCCGCCGCGACCGCGCAGCCGGGCTCGCCCGCGTGCCTGCAGTCGGCGAAGCGGCAGCGCTCGGCGACGGTCGCGACGTCCTCGAAGACGCGCTCGAGCCCCTCCTCGTCGCCGACCAGACCGACCTCTCGCATGCCGGGGGTGTCGATGATCATCCCGCCGCCGGGCAGGAAGACCATCTGCCGGCTGGTCGTCGTGTGACGCCCGCGGTCGTCGGGGAGCGTCTCGCCCACCTCCTGCACGGGCTCCCCGGCGAGCGCGTTGACCAGCGTCGACTTGCCCACGCCCGAGGAGCCGAGCAGGACCGCCGTGCGGCCCCGGGTCAGGTAGGCGCGCAGCTCGTCGAGGCCGCGCTCGTCGAGCGCGCTCACCACGTGCACTGGAGCCCCGCCTGCGACCCGCTCGACCTCGGCGCGCATCGGGCCGGGATCGGGGCACAGGTCGGCCTTGCTCAGGACGATCGCCGGGGTCGCGCCGCTGTTCCAGGCCAGCGTCAAGTAGCGCTCGAGGCGGCGCAGGTTGAGCTCGCGGTTGAGGGAGGTGACGATGAGCACGACGTCCACGTTGGCCGCGACGACCTGCGGGGCGTCCTGCCCGGCGGCGCGCCGGACGAACGCCGAGCGGCGCGGCAGGACCCGCTCGATCGTCGCCCACTCGCCCTCGGGACGGAGCCGCGCGAGGACCCAGTCGCCGACCGCGGGCAGGTCCGCGGGGTCGACCGCGGCGCGGCGCACGCGGCCGCGCGGCGACGCCCAGAGCTCGCCGTCGGGGCCGAGGATCCGGAAGGCGCCGCGCTGCTCGGCGATGACGCGCGCCGGGAAGAGGCGGGGGTCCGCCCCGGCCGCCTCGGCGGCGAACGTCTCGTCCCAGCCGAGCTCTTCGAGGTCGCGTCGCAACCGTCCTCCGGTTACCACGGCGGGGCGCCGCGCGCGCGGCCGGGGCGCGCCGGACGAGGCGCCGCGACGAGCCGACCTGCTTGCCGCGCGGAGGGGAGCTTCGTACGTTCCCGAGATGCCTCCGCGGACGGAGTGAGTACGTCGGGATGCGCGAGCTTCAAGCCCAGGCGGTGCTCTTGGCGCGGGCGTTCGAGGAGACGGATGCCCAGGGCGCCGTGCTGCGCCCGCGCGTCCGGCAGGAGGCGACCGAGACGGCGCGCGCCGCCGGGGGCCCGCCGGAGGAGCAAGCGGCGCGCCGCGCCGAGATCCTGCTCGGCGAGCTCGAGACGGCCGTGCCCGGGCTCGCGACGGTGCGCCGCGCGACGCGCGTCCCGCTGCGCGTCCTGCTGCCGCTGCCCGCGGTCGCGCTCGTCGCGGGCGCGCTGAGCAACGCGCTCGGCCCCGAGCGGCAGATCAACATCCTGTCGTTCCCGCTGCTCGGCATCATCGCCTGGAACCTGCTGGTGTACGCGGGGCTCGTCGCGCTGCTCGGGCGGCGCGGGTTGCGCTCGCGGCGCAGCGCCGAAGGCGAGGGCGCGCCGCAGGGGGCGGGGGAGGCCCGCTGGCGCGGCGTGCTCGGCTCGATCGCGAGCTTCTTCGCCGAGCACGCGCTCCGCCGCGTGCGCCTGCCCGACGCGCCGCGGACCAGCGTCTCGACGCTCGCGCTGCGCTCGTACTGGCGCTGCTGGGCGCCGCTCGCAGCCCCGCTCGTCGCCGCGCGGGTCCGCTTCACGCTGCACCTCTCGGCGGCGCTGCTCGGGCTCGGAGCGGTCGTCGGCATGTACGTCCGCGGGCTCACCTTCGAGTACCGTGCCACCTGGGAGAGCACGTTCTTCGACGCCGACGTGGCGGCGGCGCTGCTCCACGCGGTCCTCGGTCCGGCGGCGGCGCTGCTCGGCGTCACGCTGCCCGACGCGGCGCACATTGCGGCGATGCGCGCGCCCGCGGGCTCGGACTCGGCCGCGCTGTGGATCCACCTCTGGGCGATCACCGCCGGGCTGGTAATTCTCGTGCCGCGCACGTTGCTCGCGCTCGGCGCCTTCGCCCGGCAGCGGCGCCTCGCCGGCAACCTCGCGGTCGACCCGTTCGCCGGCTCGTTCCGCGCGCTGCACGCGCCCGACCGCGGCGCCGGGCTGAGGGTCGAGGTCCTGCCGTACAGCTACGGCGTGAGCGGACGCGAGGCGGACACCCTGCGCGAGCTCCTACACGACGTCTTCGGCCTGCGGGCCGACGTGCGGATCCAGCCGGTCCTGCCGTACGGTGCCGAGCCGCAGATGGGCGGCGACGACGACCCGGCGTGCGCGGTCGTGGTCTACGGGCTCGTCCAGTCGCCGGAGCGTGAGGTGCACGGGCGCTTCGTCGAGGACGTCCGCGCCCGGGCGCGCAACGGCACCTGCGTGCTCGCGGTGGTCGACAGCTCGAGGTGGCACGAGCGCTTTGCGGGCAGCGGCGAGCGGCGCGAGGTGGAGCGCCGCCGGGCCTGGGACCGCGTGCTCGGCGAGGTCGGGGTCTCGGCGCTGCACGTCAACCTCGCAAGGCCGCTCGGCGAGGAGACCGTGCAGCAGGCGGAGGTGCGGCTCGCGCGCTCGGGAGCGCGCTGATGGCCACGATCACCCTCAGCCTGATCTCGCACACCAACGTCGGGAAGACGACGCTCGCACGCACGCTGCTCCGCCGCGACGTCGGCGAGGTGCTCGACCAGGCGCACGTGACGGAGGTGAGCGAGGCGCACGAGCTGGCGGCGAGCGGCGAGGGCCGGCTGCTCCTCTGGGACACGCCGGGCCTCGGCGACTCCGCGCGTCTGGTCGCACGGCTGCGCAAGGAGGGGAACCCGCTCGGCTGGCTCCTCCACCAGGTCTGGGACCGGAGCCGCGACCGGCCGCTCTACTCGAGCCAGGAGGCGGTGCGCAACATCAAGGAGGACGCCGACGTCGTCCTCTACCTGGTGAACGCGGCCGAGCATCCCGAGGACGCTGGCTACGTCGCCTACGAGCTCGAGCTCCTCACCTGGATCGGCAAGCCGGTGATCGTCCTGCTGAACCAGATGGGCGAGGCGGTGCCGGGAGTCGGCGACGACGAGGGCTCGTCCCTCCAGCCGTGGCCGGGCAACGACGCGATCGCCCGCTGGGACGCGGCGATGCGCGAGTGGCCGATCGTCAAGCATGTGCTGCCGCTCGACGCGTTCACCCGCTGCTGGGTGCAGGAGGGCGTGCTGCTCAAGTGCGTCGAGAGCGTGCTCCCCCCAAAGCGGCAGCCGCTGATGCGCAGCCTCGCCGAGGTCTGGCGGCAGCGGAGCCTCGCCGTGTTCGACGAGTCGGCGGCACGGATCGGCGCCTACCTCGCCGGCGCGGCGGCCGACCAGGAGCGGCTCTCCGGCGAGCGCGCCGGACGCGCGGAGAAGCGCCGCGCGATGCGCGCGCTCGCGACCCGCCTCGACGTCGCGACCCGCGACCTGATGGACGCGCTCCTCGACCTGCACACCCTGCAGGGACGCTTCCAGGAGGACGTCCGGACGCGCATCGCCGAGGACTTCCGCATGCCGGGCGAGGCCGCCTGGAGCTCGGGAGGCGCGGCGGTGTTCGGCGCGGCGATGGGCGGCGCCGCCGGCGGCGTCGCGGCCGACATCATCACGGGCGGGCTCTCCTTCGGCGCGGGCGCGATCACCGGCGCGCTGCTCGGCGCGATGGGCGCCGCGGGGCTGCTCAAGGGCTACCAGCTCGTGAGCGGCATCGAGGAGCCCGTCGTCCGATGGTCGGACGACTTCGTGCGCGAGCTCACCGAGCAGACCGTGCTCCGCTACCTCGCGATCGCGCACTTCGGGCGCGGCCGCGGCGAGTGGCGCGAGCTCGGGCACGCGCAGCGCTGGAGCGCGCTCGTCGCCCGCGTGCTCGCGTCGCACGCCGGCGGGCTCGCGGATTGCATCGCGCTTGCCCGCGACGCGGCGGGGCTGCGCGTCGACGCGGCCGCGCGGACGACGCGCCTCGTGCGCGACGTGCTGCGCGAGGTGCTTTCGACAGGTTATCCACAGGCGGCAGACGTGTTCTCGCGCAGCTCGCGCTGACTTTCGCGTTCGCGATCCTGGACATTTTCCGAAGCGATCGCGAGAATCGCGCGATGCAAACCGTGCTGAGCCAGTTCTGCGAGGAGCTCGAGCGTCGCGTGCGCCCGGTCCTCGAGCCACTCGATCGCTTCGCCTCGAGTCTCGGTCAAGCACAGGACGGCACGCCTGCGCGAGGCGTGCTGCCGCAGCTCCTCGACCTGCGCCACCAGCTCCGCGCGCTCGTCGAGAAGGTCGAGCGGCAGCAGGCGTACGTGATCATCTTCGGCCCGCTCAAGAGCGGCAAGTCGACGCTGATGAACGCGATGAGCGCCGCCTACGTGAGCGAGGTGACGACGCTCCCCGCGTACCCCTGCATGGTCTACGTCTCGCACGCCCCCGAGCGGAAGTTCGTGCTGACCCGCTACGACGGCACGCAGGAGACGATCAGCGACGTGACGACGATGCGCCGCCTCATGCGCGACGCGCACGTCGAGCTCGCCGAGGCGATCCGCGGCTGCGAGAGCCGCGGCGAGGAGTTCGACCCGGCGGTCCACCTGCCGCGCGCGATCCGCCGGGTCGACGTGCACACGCCGGCCGAGCAGCTCGCCGGCTCGGGTGCGGTCCTGGTCGACACCCCCGGCCTCTACAGCCGGATGAAGTTCGGCTACGACCTGATGACCCGCGAGTGCCGCGACGCCGCGGCGAGCGCGGTCTTCGTGGTGAAGACCGACAACCTGTTCCTCGAGCAGGTGTTCGCCGAGTTCTCGGACCTGCTGCGGCTGTTCAGCCGGATCTTCCTGGTCGTGAACCTCGATTCGACGAAGCAGGACCTGCAGCCCGACGGCTCGCTCGGCCCGAGCCTCGAGCGCAACGACCCGCAGCAGATCGTCGAGGCGTTCGAGCGGCTCGCGATGAAC
>FWPU01007114.1_pt1 | contig 21135 bp, 18 predicted proteins | sample 2228361 | NCBI WGS metagenome assembly FWPU01 (sample SAMEA103939777, study PRJEB20133) | metagenome
GGAGGGCAGGCCGAAGGGGAGCCTCGGCCGGGACGGCAGGTCGGCCCTGGTGGGGACCGTCGACGGATCGCTGGGAGGAGCACCTCCGGGGTGTGCGGTTCGACCCGGACAGAGGGCTGCCCAGCCGAGCCTGTTGGCGGTCGGACGGGGACGAGCGACCGGCCCTCGACCGATGGCGGCACGCGGACCCCGAAGAGGTGCAGAATGAAGCCGGACCATGGAGATCCGACGCTTCGGGGTTGGCCATCGACGTCCCCAGGGACCGCCCGGGTCGGTCGGTCTGACCGGGGGCCCAATCCACGCCGACGAGCACGGCGTCATCAGCGAGCTCGTGTTGGCCCGCCACGGACGGGTCGAGCTCCATGCCGCGCCGGGCCCAGCCTGGCTCCTCGTCATCGAGGGCGGAGGCTGGGTCCAGGTCGGCGACGAGCGGGCCCGCGTCGCGGCCGGCGAAGCTGTCCTCTGGCCGGCCGGCGTCCTCCACGGCTTGTGGACCGAGGGCTCCGAGCTGCGGGCCTTCGTCGTCGAGTTCGGGGTTGGCGACGACCTGGGAGCGTCGGGCCCAGAGCGCGGGTCGACCCTGGTGACGTCCCCGAAGGCAGCCCTCGCCAGGGCGTCGGGCTCGTCGGCCCCGGGGCGGACCGAGCCGGGGAAGAGCGGTGGGAGCGAGGCCCGCCCGGTCGGGTCGACGGCACCCCTCCGGCGACTGGCCGGGCCTCCCACGATGGACGGCCCTCGCGACGGCGAGCCGCGCTGAGGCTCGGGATCAGAGGCTCCGAGCTGGCCAGAGGCTCCGAGCTGGCGGGGCGTAGGCGGTGGCCGACGACCGCGGGAGAGCGCCCCACGACCCGAGGGAGATCACCGCGCCCCAGCCACCTTACGGACCGCCGACGATGGCCCCGAGCTGCCCGAGGATCCGGGCCGTGGCGCCCCAGACGAGCCGCCCAGCGACGGGGTACGCTCCGTATCGGATCCGTCGTCCCCCGATCTCCCGCTCGACGATCTCGATCGGCGCCCCAGGGACGAAGGCCTCGAGGGGCGCCTCGATGACGGCCACCACCTCCGCCGCGGATGGCCGGTAGCTCGGACGGTGCCGGGCCACGGCCAGGACCGGCGTGATCCGATAGCCCGAGACGGCGACGATGACCGGATCGAGGCTGCCCAAGACCGACACGTCGGCGAGGCGAGGATCGAGGCCGATCTCCTCCTTGGCTTCACGGAGGGCGGTCGCCACGGCGTCGGGGTCGTCGGGTTCGACGGCTCCGCCCGGGAGCGAAACCTCGCCGCCATGGGGGCCGCCGCGGTTCGTTCGCTCGGTCAGGACGACCCGCGCCCCCGCCTCGGCGTCGGGGACGAGGAGGACGAGGACCGCCGCCGGTCGCGGGTCCGCCGTCGCTTCGATCAACCGGGGGCGGCCATCGACGAGGATCGGGGTGAGGACGTCCGGCGCCGCCGGGAGGCGAGCGGGCAACGGCTCGAGGCGAGCAAGGACGGCCGCGAGCTCGAGCATCGGCCGTCCTCCGCCCTCCGCCGTCCGCCCGACCGCCCCTCGCCTCCGCCTCAGTTCAGGCGGCCTCCGCCGTCGTCGCGAGCCGCGCCGGCCGGCGTCGCCTCCGCAGCCCGGGCGTCGCGTCGCGCCCCGGCTTCGGTGACGATCGTCGCTGCGTCGGTCCGAAAGACAAGGGTCCCGCCGATGACGTCGGCGTCGACGACGATCCGGTCCCCGGGCTTGAACTCGCCGGCGACGAGGGCCCGGGCGAGGGGGTTCTCGACGAGGCGCTGGATCGTCCTCCGGAGAGGTCGCGCTCCGTAGGCGGGATCGGTCCCCTCGCGGACGATGAGGGCCTTCGCAGCCGGAGTGAGTTCGATCTCGAGGTCCTGCTCGGCGAGCCGCCGGGCGAGGTCCGCGAGCTGGAGGTCGACGATCTTTGCCAGGTCGTCCTCGGTGAGGGCGTGGAAGACGATGACCTCGTCGATCCGGTTCAGGAACTCGGGCCGGAAGGTGAGTCGGAGGGACTCGGTGATCTGCCGCTTCATCTCCTCGTAGGCTCGGGCATCGTCGTCACCCCGAGCAGCGAAGCCGGTGATGAACTGGGAGCCGACGTTGCTCGTCATGATGACGACGGTGTTCCGGAAGTCGACGGTCCGGCCCTGGCCGTCCGTGAGCCGCCCGTCGTCGAGGACCTGGAGGAGGATGTTGAAGACGTCGGGGTGGGCCTTCTCGATCTCGTCGAGGAGGATGACCTGGTAGGGCCGCCGTCGGACCGACTCGGTCAGCTGGCCGCCCTCCTCGTAGCCGACGTAGCCGGGCGGGGCGCCGATGAGCCGCGAGACCGAGAACTTCTCCATGTACTCGCTCATGTCGATCCGGGTCATCGCCGCCTCGTCGTCGAAGAGGAACTCGGCGAGGGCCCGGGCGAGCTCGGTCTTGCCGACCCCCGTCGGCCCGAGGAAGAGGAAGGAGCCGATCGGCCGGCGGGGGTCCTTCAACCCCGCTCGAGCCCGTCGGACGGCGTCGGAGACGGCCTGGATCGCCTCGTCCTGGCCGACGACCCGACGGTGGAGCCGCTCCTCCATGTGGACGAGCTTCTCGTGCTCGCCTTCCATGAGGCGGCTGACCGGGATCCCGGTCCAGGCGGCGACGATCTCGGCGATGTCCTCGGCGTCGACCTCCTCCTTGAGGAGCCTCCCGCTGCCGAGGGCAGCCAGGGCAGCCTCCTGCTCGCGGAGCTGCCGTTCGAGCTCCGGCAAGCGACCGTACTTGAGCTGGGCCGCGGTCCCGAAGTCGGCCTCTCGCTCGGCCTGCTCGATCCGGGTGTGGAGGGCCTCGAGCTCGGACTTCGTCTGGCGGATGGCGGCGATGGCGTCCTTCTCGGCCTGCCAACGCTGCTTCATCGCCGTCGCCTCCTCGGCGATCTCGGCGAGCTCGCGCTCGAGGGCCTCGAGGCGGGCCCGAGAGGCCTCGTCCTTCTCCTTGCGGAGGGCCTCCCGTTCGATCTCGAGCTGGATCCGGCGACGCTCGAGCTCGTCGAGCTCGATCGGCATCGAGTCGATCTCCATCCGGAGTCGGGCAGCGGCCTCGTCGACGAGGTCGATCGCCTTGTCGGGCAGGAAGCGCTCGGTGATGTAGCGATGGGAGAGGGTCGCCGCGGCGACGAGGGCCGAATCGGTGATCCGGACCCCGTGGTGGACCTCGTACCGCTCGCGGAGGCCACGGAGGATGCTGATCGTCTCCTCGACGCTCGGTTCGTCGACGTAGACGGGCTGGAAGCGGCGCTCGAGGGCGGCGTCCTTCTCGATGTGCTTTCGGTACTCGTCGAGGGTCGTGGCGCCGATGGTGTGGAGCTCACCCCGGGCGAGCATCGGCTTCAAGAGGTTCGAGGCGTCCATCGCCCCCTCGGCGGCACCTGCCCCGACGACGGTGTGGAGCTCGTCGATGAAGAGGATGATCTGGCCCTCGCTGTCCTTGATCTCCTTGAGGACGGCCTTCAGCCGCTCCTCGAACTCGCCCCGGTACTTCGCACCGGCGACGATGGCCCCGAGGTCGAGGGCGACGACCCGCTTGTCCTTGAGGGTCTCGGGGACGTCGCCTCGGACGATCCGCTGGGCGAGGCCCTCGACGATCGCCGTCTTGCCGACACCAGGCTCACCGATGAGGACGGGGTTGTTCTTCGTCCGTCGCGAGAGGACCTGGATGACCCGCCGGATCTCGTCGTCGCGGCCGATGACGGGGTCGAGCTTGCCGGCTCGGGCCTCGGCGGTGAGGTCGCGGCCGTACCTCTCGAGGGCCTGGTAGGTCGCCTCGGGATTGGGTGAGGTGACCCGCTGGCCACCGCGGACCCGGGCCAGGGCGGCGAGGATCTGCTCTCGGTCGGCTCGGTGCCGCTCCAGGAGCTGCTGAGCCTCACCCCCGGACTCGGCGATGGCGAGGAGGAGATGCTCCGTCGAGACGTACTCGTCGTTCAAGCGACGGGCCTCTTCGGCCGCCCGCTCGAGGACCCGCTTCGCCCGGGGGTCGAGGCTGAGGGAGCCGCCGGCGATCCGGGCTCGCCGGGCGAGGATCGCAGCCAGCTCGCCGCGGAAGGCGGGCAGGTCGACGCCGATCCGGCGCAGGGTCTCGGCCGGGATCCCGTCGTCGGGCTCGACGAGGGCGGCGAGGATGTGCTCGGCATCGAGGACGGGGCTCTGGAGCTTCTCGGCGAGCTGCTGGGCGCCGAGGATCGCCTCCTGGGCTTTCTGGGTGAAGCGGTCGAGGTTCATCGGTCGTTCTCGTCTCCTTCGTCGTCGGTCGTCATCGTCGTCGGTTGCTGGTCGAGGTCGCGGCTGACCTGCGGGTCGCGGCGCCCCCTCGCTCGTCGCTCATCGGCGCCGGTCACCGTCCGGAGCCCTCCTGGGCCGCCCGCGGGTCGGGCTGGTCGACGAGGTCGAGGAAGGCCGTTGCCGCCTTCGTCGCCTCGGGCGAGAGGGTCGTCGGCAGGACGACCCGCACCCGGACGTAGAGGTCGCCGAACCCCGAGCGATCGAGCTTCGGCATCCCCTGTCCGCTCAGGCGGAAGACGCGCCCGTTCTGGGTTCCGGGCGGGATCTTCAGGAGGAGGCGCCCTTTCAGGGTCGTGACCGGAACCTCGGCGCCGAGGAGCGCCTCGCGGAGGGTGATCGGGAGCTCCCGCTCGAGGTCGGCGCCCCGGCGCGTGAAGACGGGGTGCGGGAGGACCTTCGTCACGACGATGAGGTCCCGGCCTGGCCCGGCTCCGCCGGCGAGGCGGACTCGGCTCCCGGTGGCGACGCCGGGCGGGATCTTCACCTCGAGTCGCTTGCCGTCGACGACGACCCGGCGGGTCGTGCCGTGGAACGCCTCCTCCAGGCTCAACTCGGCCTCGACCTCGACGGGCGGGGCGGGGGTGCCACTCTTCGTTCGCTCGCGGGTCGTGGGGCCGCTCGGCGCCCCAGGCCCGAAACCGCCGATCCCGAACTGGGCGAAGAGGTCCTCGATCGTCCGCGCTCGCCCGGACCGACGGCCCCCCGACTCGCCGGGCGCGCCGAAGTCGCCGAAGAAGACCCGGAAGAAGTCGCTGAACTCCCCCGGATCGCCGCTCGTCCGGAACTCGTAGCGAACGCCACCCGGGCCCTCGGCCGACCAGCCGGCGAAGGGCCCACCGGCGCTCGTCCCGGCGAAGGGCCCGCCGGTCCCGGCGAAGGGGCCCCGCCCGGCGGTCGCCCCGGCTCGAGCGAAGGCTTCCCAGTTCGCCCCGAGCTGGTCGTAGAGCTTCCGCTTCTCGGGATCGGAGAGGACCTCGTGGGCCTCGTTGATGTCCTTGAAGCGCTGCTCCGCCGTCTTGTCGCCCGGGTTCTTGTCCGGGTGGTACTGGCGAGCGAGTCGCCGGAAGGCCTTCTTGATCTCGGCCTGGGTCGCCGTTCGCGGCACACCCAGGATCGCGTAATAGTCCTTGTACTCCATCGTCTCAGGTCCTCCGGGCGGTGCTCCGGGCCGGTCGTCGGAGTGCCGTCACACCGCCCGCCACCTGCTTCCTCCTGCCCGTCCGACGTCGGGTCCCCGAGGGGCCTTAGCGGGCCCGAGCCCCGTCCGTCGCGGCCGCCGGCGGGGGCGAGACGACGACCGGGGGCTGCTCGCCCGGATAGGCGGGCCGCCGGACCCTCGCTGCGGCCGCCGCCGGGCGGACCCCACCCCGCTCCGAGGGCGGGGCCTCGGTCGCCGAGAGCGGCTTCGGCCGCCGCCGAAGGGCCGTCTCGAGGACCTGGTCCATCGTGTCGACGAGGACGATCTTCATTTCCTTCCGGACCTCGGCCGGGATGTCCCGGAGGTCCTTCTCGTTCTTGCGCGGGATGATGACGACCTTTGCCCCCGAGAGGTGAGCGGCGAGGATCTTGCTCTTCAGCCCGCCGATCGGGAGGACCCGACCCCGGAGGGTGATCTCGCCGGTCATCGCCACGTCCTTGCGGACGGGGATTCCGGTCAGGGCGCTGACGACGGCCGTCGCCATCGTGATCCCGGCCGAGGGGCCGTCCTTCGGGATTGCGCCGGCCGGCACGTGGATGTGGAGGGTGTGCTTCTCGAAGACCTCGCGCGGGATGCCGAGCTCGGTGGCGTGGGCCCGGATCCAGGAGAGACCGGCTCGCGCCGACTCGCGCATGACCTCGCCGAGCTGGCCGGTGAGGATGAAGTCCTCCTTGCCCTCCATCTTCGTCACCTCGACCGAGACGACGTCGCCGCCGGCCTCGGTGACGACGAGCCCCGTCGCCGCTCCGACCTGGTCCTCGGCCTCGAGCTCGCCGTACTCGAAGCGCGGCGGCCCGAGGAACTCGACGAGCTTCCGGCGGTCGACGACGGTCTTCCGCCGCCGGCCCTCGGCAACGGCCCGGGCGACCTTCCGCATGATGTTCGCGATCTCCCGCTCGAGGTTTCGGACCCCCGCCTCCTTCGTGTAGGCCTGGACGAGCTCGGTCAGCGCCTCGTCGGTGATCTCGACGTGGCGCTCCGAGAGACCGTGCGCTTCCCGCTGCTTCGGGACGAGGAAACGGCGGGCGATCTCGAGCTTCTCCTGCTGCGTGTACCCGGGCAGCTGGATGATCTCCATCCGGTCGCGGAGGGGCGCGGGGATCGGGTCGATGAGGTTCCCGGTCGCGATGAAGAGGACCTTCGAGAGGTCGAAGGGCACCTCGAGGTAGTTGTCCTGGAAGGTGTTGTTCTGCTCCGGGTCGAGGACCTCGAGGAGGGCAGAGCTCGGGTCACCCCGGAAGTCCATCCCGATCTTGTCGATCTCGTCGAGCATGAAGACGGGGTTGTTCGTGCCGGCCGTCTTGATGTTCTGGATGATCCGGCCGGGGAGGGCGCCGATGTAGGTCCGCCGGTGGCCCCGGATCTCGGCCTCGTCGTGGATGCCGCCGAGGCTCATCCGGACGAACTTGCGGCCCATGGCTCGGGCGACGCTCTTGCCGAGGGAGGTCTTGCCGACCCCCGGCGGTCCGATGAGGGCGAGGATCGGGCTCCGGATCGTCTCGGCCAGGGAGCGGACGGCGAGGTACTCGAGGATCCGCTCCTTCACCTTCTCGAGGCCGTAGTGGTCCTCGTCGAGGATCTCGGCCGCCCGCTTGATGTCGAGCTGGTCCTCGGTCGAGACGTTCCAGGGGAGGCTGACGAGCCAGTCGACGTAGGTCCGAATGACGCCGACCTCGGGCGAGGCCGACGGAATCCGGCTCATCCGGTCGATCTCCTTGAGGGCCTTGGCCCGAACCTCCTCGGGCATGCCGGACTGCTCGACCTTCTCGCGGAGCTCGTTGATCTCCGCCTGCTGGGGGTCCTCCTCGCCGAGCTCGCGCTGGATCGCCTTCAGCTGCTCCCGGAGGATGTACTCCCGCTGGGTCTTGTCCATCTCGGACTTGACCTCGCTCTGGATCTTCCCCTTCAGCTCGAGGATCTCGATCTGGCGGGCAAGGAAGGTCGAGACGAGCTTGAGCCGGGCGACGATGTCGATCGTCTCGAGGAGCTCCTGGCGCTGCTCGGTCGTCATGTCGGGGCTGTAGGCGACCATGTCGGCGAGGAGCCCGGGCTCGGTGATGTTCCGGGCCGCGACGGCCGCCTCGGGCGGGACGGGTGCCCCGTTCGCCACGTACTGCTCGATCTGGGCCTGGACGGTCCGCATGAGGGCCTGGACCTCGAGGCCCGTCGCCGTCGGCTCCTCGATGATCTCGACCCGAGCGAGGATGTAGGGCTCGCTCTGGACGAAGCCCTCGAGCCGAAGTCGGCTCTGACCCTGGACGATCGCTCGGACGGTTCCGTCCTGGAGCTGGACGACCTGGGCGATCTTGGCGAGGGTGCCGACGCCGTAGAGCTGGGACGGGTCGTTGATGTCCTCCTGCTCGGCCTGCCGCTGGGTGACGAGGGCGATGAGCCCGCCGGCCGCCACGGCGGCATTGAGGGCATTGACGCTCTTCTCGCGCCCGACCTGCAGGGGGACGATCATCTCCGGGAAGATGACCGTCTCCCGGAGGGCCACGAGCGGCAGCTCGCGGAGCGCGGACGGGTTCGACGTCTTCTCCGGGTTGGACGGTCGCTTGGTCATTCGGTCTTGCTCCTGTCGTTCGCTACTGGGTCATCATCGGTTCTTGGTTCGTGGTCGTTGCCTTCGTCCCCGGGTCGAGTCGAGCGGCGAGCGGCCGACCAGCTCAGTAGGCGGTCCGTCTCGGCCTCGCCTCGGCCGTCGGGCTCGGGGCGGGTTCCGCCCCGCCGCCGTCCCGGCCCTCGTCGAAGAGAGCCTCGAGGATCCGCATCCCGAGCCGCTCTTCGAGCTCGAAGAGGAGACGGACCCCGGCCAGGTTGACGCCGCGTTCCTGGGTCAGGTGCCGGATCCAGAGGATGCGGCGGATGTCGTTCTCGCTGTAGAGCCGGATGTTCGTCGGCGTTCGGGCCGGGCAGAGGAGCCCCTCGTCTTCGTAGATCCGGAGGGTCCGCGGGTGGACGCGGACCATGCTCGCCGCGACGCTGATGACGTAGACCGGGCGCGAGGGGTCTCGGTCCAGCCGGCGGAACGCCACCCCGTCAGCTCCGATCCGCCGTCGCTGGACCCGACGAGCTGGCTCCGCCATCGCCTCGCTGACCCACCGCCGTGATCCGGATCTGGCGCGGCTTCACCTGCTCCGCCTTCGGGATGCGGAGGCTGAGGATCCCGTTCTCGAAGGTCGCCGTCGCCTGATCGGGCTCGAGCCCCTCTGGCAGGGTGATGGAGCGGCTGAAGACGCCGCGTCGGATCTCCTGGATGAGGTAGTCACCTTCGTCGGCGGCCTGCTCCGACTTGAACTCACCGCTGATCGTCAGGGTGCCGGCCTCGATCGTGATCTCCACGTCCTCGGGCCGAACCCCCGGCAGCTGGGCCTCGACGACCAAGGCGTCGGGGGTCGTCCGGACGTCGAGGGGGAGGGGATTCGACTCGAAGACGGCCGAGACCCAGCCCCGAGGTCGGACGAAGCTCTCCTCGAAGAGGCGATCCATCGCCTGACGGAGCGACATCAGCTCACCCCAGGGCGAGCTGCGCCGGATGAGTGACATGGCTGCTTCCTCCTGGTCGCGGTCGGCCTGGTCGGCCGTGGTGCGGCCCGAGGGCCGCTGAATCCATCCGTTCGTCGATCGGCTTCTGCAGCGCGCGGCCGGACCTCATCCGCCCGCTCGGGCCATCCCCCGGCTCGAGGGGGCACCTCGTCCCGGTCTCGATCGCCCCGACGAGATCGTCGGCCCGGCGTCGCCGGCGGACCATCGGTCATCGCCCTGGTTTCGGGTCACGTCACCGAGGCGAGCGATGGGTGGCCACCGGGAGCACCTCGAAACCGATCACGGGTGCATCCTAAAACCTTGACAATACTGTTGTCAAGGTCCCTTCGCCCGCGTCGGCCGTCGACCACCGGTCGGGCGCTTCGCACCTCCTCCCCGCCCGGGTGGCCGGCCCGTCTGGCTGCGTCGCCGTCCCGGGGAAGGTCCGTCCGACGGGATCTTCCGAGTTGGTGGCTGGCGCCCCTCGAGCCCGACGACCTCGAAGCCCGCCGCTCAGCCTCCCGACGAAGTCAGCCGCGGACGTCAGCCGAGCCAGTGCCCGCCGCCCGCGCGATCAGCGAGCATCGGCCGGCTCGATCTCCGGTTCCTGGCCGATGAGCTGCTCGTGGAGGAGTGCCTCGCACTCGGTCCGGCCGATGGCGATGACCTTGTCGCCGGTCCGCAGGACCGTGTCGGGCCGGAGCGGCGACGGCACTCCGTCGCGGACGACGGCGAAGAGGGTGCAGCCTTCGGGGATGTCGAGTTCGCGCGGCGTCCGCCCAACTGCCGGCGAGCTCGCCTGGAGGTGGGCCTCGATGATCTCGAGCTCGCCGCCCCCGAGGGCGCCGAGGTGGAGGAGCTCGTGGACGGGGATGTCCTGTTCGATGGAGCCGAGGATGATCCGGGTCGGGCTGATGATCTCGTCGACCCCGAGCTGCCGGAAGAGGTGCTCGTTCTTCGGGTTGTTGACCCGGGCGATGGTCCGGGGGACCGAGAAGTGGTGCTTCGCCATCTGGCAGATGACGAGGTTGTCCTCGTCGTCTCCGGTCACGGCGGCGACGATGTCAGCCCGGTTCGCTCCGGCTTCGGCGAGGTACTTCCCCTCGCAACCGTCGCGGGCGAGGACGACCGAGCCGATCTCGTCGGCGATCTGGTCCGCCCGGGCCGGGTCCTTCTCGAGGAGGACGACCTCGTGGCCGGATTCGATGAGCTCCTTGGTCAGGTAGTAGCCAACCTTCCCGCCCCCGACGACGATGACGAACATCGCTCACGCCTCCTTGTCCGCCGCCCTGGATCCGAGGGCCATCGCTTCGCCCCCGGTCGAGGCCGCCGTCTGGTGCGGGCCGGACGCGGGGTTGCGGGCCGAGGCGCCGACGGAGTTGCCGACAGTGCCCGCCGGATTGCCCGCGACGCCGGCCGGGTTGAGGGCGGGTCCTGCCTCGGTCGGCCGGAGGATGCCGGGTGGGTGCCGGCGGGGCTGGCCGAGGTATTCGTAGACCGCGTCGACCATGAGGTTCGTTCGGCAGAGGGTCGCGATCCCGAGGGTCGCGTAGGCCTCAGCCCGGACCGGGTCGTTCACCTTCGCCACGACCTGGGGAATGCCGAAGATCCGCGCCGCGACCTGGGCGGCCATGACGTTTCGGTTGTCACCTTCGGTGAGGGCGATGAAGAAGTCGGCGCCATCGACGCCGGCGCGGCGGAGGACGTCCTCGTCGGTGCCGTCGCCCCGGATGGCACGGCCGCGGAAGGTCGACGGGAGACGGTCGAAGGCGCTCGTTCTGAGGTCGATGATGATGACCTCGTGGCCGAGGGCCTCGAGGGCCTCGGCAAGGGTAGCTCCAACGCGGCCGCAGCCGACGATGACCGACTTCATCGCCCTTCCTCCGGGATCGGCTCCCTGACGACCCAGACGACGCAGGGGGCGTTCTTCAGGACATAGGGAACGGTTCGGCCGATGGCGAAGTCGCCCCCGAACCGTCGCCGGTAGGGTAGGCCCAGGACGAGCAGGTCGGCCTCGCGCTCCGTCGCCTCATCGACGATGGCGGCGGCAACGTCTCGGGCCTGGAGGAGGACGGTCTCGATCGCGACGCCACAGGCCTCGGCGATCGCCTCGGCGGCATCGAGGACCCGCTGCGCCTCCTCCGACCGGCTGGCGATGTCGGCGTCGAGGGGGAGCGTCCAGTCGATCTCGACGACGTGGACGGCGACGAGCTCCGCCTTCGAGTGACGGGCGTAGTCGGCGGCCAGAGCAACGATCTGGCTGTCGGTGGGCCCCCCGTTCACGGCGACGACGGCGCGGCGGAAGGCCGGCGGTCGCTGGAAAGGCACGGACACGATCCTGCTCGCTCGGTTGCTGGGCTGCAGCGGCAGCAGCGCCCTGGGCGCTGCACTGCCGTGTCCTGACGATAGCACCGTTCTCGATGGGTGTCCTCCCGTCGGTGCACGATCCTTGCCCGGGCCGGCCCCACCAGGGCCGACCTGCCGTCCCGGCCGAGGCTCCCCGTCGACCTGCCCTCCGTCCCGGCCGACGCTCGCCTTCGACCTGCCCTCCGCCCCGGCCGGCCCTCCGCCCCGGCCGGCGCTCCCAGATATCCATGGGAGGAATAGGTGACAGGGAGAGGGGCATCGGCCGCGATCAGCTCTTCGCCTCGTGAATGGCTGATCGCCGATGGGAGGGCAGGGGTCGCAGATATTCACCGGGTGGATCCGAACCTCCTGCGACCCGGGATCCGTATTCACCGGACGCATCGCTGATCGTCGCCACCGCCCCTGCCATGTCCGATATTCGCCTCGTGAATGACTGGGCGCCCGACCGCCCGGCGGTCCTGTCAGCCATGCACCGGGTGGATATCTGACACCGTCGGCCAGCGGGTGGGGGGTCAGCCATTCGCTCGGTGGAGAGCTGGGGCCAGCGGCGGACGGCAGGGGTCTCAGCCATTCGCTCGGTGGAGAGCTGGGGCCAGCGGCCGGCGGCAGGGGTCTCAGCCATGCACCGGGTGCAGATCTGGTGCGGCGGCTGGCGGCGGCCGCGTCAGGGCACGGGGCGGGCGGGGACGACAGCCCGTCGCTCGGTGGAGAGCTGGGCCGGTGGGCCAGCGGCAGGGGTCTCAGCTCCAGGAGCGTCGGCGGGCTGAGTGGCGGAGGCCCATGGCCGTCGGCTCGCGCCGGGCGAGGCCAGAACGGGCGAAGGGCACACCCAGCTCGACGAACCAGGCGTCCCGATCGGTCGGCGGAGCCGAGGGACGGCCAGAACGGACGAAGGGCACGCCGGCTCGACATGGCGGCATCATGCCCGCCGTACGGGGTTCGGTCCAGTGCCGAACCGACTATCCCGCTGCTACCCTCGTTCGGTGCCTCCCGATCCTGCTGAGCCGATCCTCGCCGCACCAGCCACGACCCTCCGTCGCCTCCGCCGTTGGCTCGCCGCCGCTCCGAGCTACCCCGCCGCCGAGGCCGACCTGGCGAGCGTCGATCTGCTCGGGCTTCGGCTGCCGGTTCGAACGACCATCGCCACCTTCGTCGTCGCGACCCTCGTCGCCCTCGACTGGAACCGCGTCTTCATCCCGCGCGAGATCCTCGACCTCGGTCGGGCGCCCGAGGCGATGCGCTACCAAGCCCTCGTCCGCTTCGTCTTGACCGGCCTCGCCCCTCTCGCCGTCGTCGTCCTCCTCTTCCGCGATCGACCCGATCGGTACGGCCTCCGCCTCGGCGACTGGCGCCTCGGGCTCACCGCCGCCACCCTCGGGGTCGTGGCGATGACGCCGGTCGTCTTCGCCCTCGCGGGCCTGCCCGAGTTCCAGGCCTATTACCGGCCGATGGTCGGTCCACCCCTGGAGGTCCTCGTGACGAACCTCATCGAGCTGCCGGCGGCCGAGTTCCTCTTCCGCGGCTTCTTCCTCTTCGCCCTCGTCCGCGCCGTCGGGCCCCTCGGGGTCGTCCTCGCCACCCTCCCCTTCGTCTTCGGCCACCTCGGCAAGCCCGAGCTCGAGCTCCTCTCCACCTCCTTCGGCGGTCTCGCCTACGGCTGGCTCGCCTGGCGGACAGGCTCGATCCTCTGGGGCGCCGGGGCCCACGTCGCCATCCTCACCCTCCTCGTCCTCGCCGTCGGCCAGGCGCCGAGCCCGGCCTGACGGTTCTGCCAGGGGGCCAAGGGCGGAGAGAAAGGCGAGGGTGCCGCGGCAAGGGTGGGTAAGCTCGGTCGATCCGTCGGCGAGCCCCGCCCTCAGGCCCGATGGGTCCGCCAGCGGGCCAGCTCGGCATCGAGGTCGAGGGGCAGGACGACCCCGCGGTTTGCGAAGGGACCCCAGGCCTCGCGCGGCAGCATCCACATGACCTCGAACTCGTTGCCGTCCGGGTCGCGTCCGTAGAGCGACTTCGTCGCTCCGTGGTCAGAAGCGCCGACGAGGGCATCCTCGGCGGCGAGGACCCGCGCGGCAGCGGCCAGGTCCTCGATCGTCGGCACCTCCCAGGCGAGGTGGTAGAGGCCGGTCGAACCACGGGGCGGGCGGGGCGCGTTCGGGCCCACGGCCAGGAGGCCGAGGTCGTGGTGGTTCGTCGAGCCCGCCGCCCGGAGGAAGGCCATCATCCCACCCTCCCGCCCGATCTCCTCGAAGCCGAAGACGCGGCGGTAGAAGTCGACGGAGCGGTCGAGGTCGCGAACGAAGAGGACGGCGTGGTTGAGGCGGGTCACCCGGATGGGGCCGTCGCCGGTCCGGGACGCAGGTCGGTCGTTCATGGCCTCATCATCCATCCTTTCGAGCCAGGGCGCCACCGGCACGAGCGCCGTCCGGGTCGAACCTCCCCATGAGCGCTGTGCGGCGCCTTCCAGACGGGCGCTCGCCGGGTGCCGGAGAATCTCCTCATGCCCCGGCGCTTGACGCTCTTCTTCGACTACCACTGCCCCTACTGCTACCGTCTCGAACGCTGGGTCACCGAGACGCTCAGTCGTCGCCTCGCCGTCGAGCACCGTTTCCTCTCCCTCGAGCAACTGAACCGCGATCCCGAAGCCTCGAGCTGGCGGATCTGGGAGCAGCCCCTCGACTACGAGCACCACCGCGGTCGGCCCGAGCGGCGATCCCTCGCTGCCTTCCTCGTCACCGCGCTGGCCGAGGATTCCGCCCCGGAGACGACCAGAGATGAGCTCGCGGCACGACTTCGGACCGCCATCTTCGCCGCCCGCCATGAGGAGGGTCTCGACATCTCCGACCCGGCCGTCCTCGACCGGATCGCGGCCGCCGTCGGCTTCCCGCCCGGCTGGGCCGTGAGGCGGCTCGCCGACTCGAGCGCCGTCGCCGCCGCACGAGCCCGGATCGCGGCCGACTGGGCCGTGTCGAGGTCGCCCTTCCGGCTCTTCGGCGTCCCGACCCTCATCCTCGACGAGGCCCCGCCCCTCTACCTTCGCCTCGCCCGCCCCCCCACCCCCGAGGAGGGCGAGCGCCTCCTCGAGTGGCTCGCCGCGCGAACCGCCGAGTTGCCCTTCGTCCTCGAGCTGAAGCTGCCGGAGGCCGCTCCGGAGCCCTCGTCGGCCGGGCCGAGACCCGAGCCGGGAGCTCCCCGCGCGCACAGTGAGCCGCACAGCCGGACCTCGACCGGGTAGACTTCGGCCCGTATCCCCTCCCCGCGGGCGTCTGCCCTCGCCCGCCCTGCAGCGAACCCACAGGTGGTGCCCATGAAGGTCGGTGTGGCTCGGGAGACCGCGCCAGGTGAACGGCGCGTCGCTCTCGTGCCCGAAGCCGTCGGTCGGCTCACGTCAGCCGGCCACGAGATCCTCGTCGAAGCCGGTGCCGGAGCCGGCTGCTTCCTCCCCGATCAGGCCTACGTCGAGGCGGGCGCGACGGTCCTCTCGACCGACGAGCTCTACGCCCAGGCCGAGGTGATCCTCCGCGTCCAGAAGCCGAGCCCCGAGGAGGGCGAGCGCCTCCGCAACGGCCAGATCGTCATCGGCCTCCTCCAGCCCCTCCTCGACCCGACCCTCATGGCCCGTCTCGCCGCGCGTGGGGTCACCGCTGTCAGCCTCGACCTCATCCCCCGGACCCTCTCGCGGGCCCAGGCCATGGACGCCCTCTCTTCCCAGGCGAACATCGGCGGCTACAAGGCCGTCCTCCTGGCGGCGAACGCCTTCGGCCGCTACTTCCCGCTCCTGACGACGGCCGCCGGAACGGCGAAGCCGGCGAACGTCCTCATCCTCGGGATTGGGGTCGCCGGGCTCCAGGCGATCGGGACGGCTCGCCGCTTGGGGGCCATCGTCCGGGCCTACGACGTCCGGCCCGAGACGAAGGAGCAGGCCGAGTCCCTCGGCGCCCAGTTCGTGACCCTGAAGACGGCCATCGACGCGACCGGGGCCGGCGGCTACGCCCGCGAGCTGACGCCGGAGGAGCGGGCGGCCCAGCAGGCCGAGCTGAATGACGTCGTCGCCGCCCATGACGTCGTCATCACGACCGCCCAGGTCCCGGGCCGCAAGCCGCCGGTCCTCGTGACGGCGGCCGCGGTGGCGAAGATGAAGCCGGGCTCGGTCATCCTCGACATGGCCGCGAGTGCCCTGGGCGGGAACTGCGAGCTCAGCCGTCCTGGCGAGACGGTCGTCACGGACAACGGGGTGACGATCCTCGCCCCGGAGAACCTGCCGGCCCAGATGCCGATGAGCGCGTCCCAGTTCTACGCCCGGAACATCTCGGCCCTCCTCCTCCACATGACGAAGGACGGTACGGTGACGATCGATCTGACCGACGAGATCACCGGCCCGGTGACGGTCACCCACGGTGGGGCGATCGTCTCCGAGGCCGTTCGGAAGCTCCTCGAGCCGGCTGCAGCAGGCGGAGGGACCGAGGCGTGAGTGCGGACCTCCTCTTCGCCATCGCCATCTTCGTCCTCGCCGTCCTCGTCGGCTTCGAGGTCATCAGCAAGGTCCCGGCGACCCTCCACACCCCGCTCATGTCGGGAGCGAACTCGATCCATGGGATCGTCTTCGTCGGCGGCATCCTCATCGCCGCCGCCGCCGACAACCCGCTCAGCTACACCCTCGCCTTCGTCGCCGTCGTCTTCGGGGCGATGAACGTCGTCGGCGGGTACATCGTGACCGACCGGATGCTCCAGATGTTCCGTCGCCGGCCGACGGCTGCGGCGACCCAGCCCGATGGCGCCCGGGGTAGCTCGGGCGGCTCGGCTCAGTAAGCGAGGGCCCCGGTCATGTCGCAGGAGTGGATCTACACCCTCGTCTTCCTCGCCTGGCTGCTCGGCGCGGCCCTCTTCGTCGTCGGGCTCCACTTCATGAACTCGCCGGCGACGGCCCGGCAGGGCAACCGGATCAGCGCCACCGGCATGACGATCGCCGTCGTGGCGACCCTCGTCCATCTCGCCAGCGAAGGGACCCTCTCGGCGACGGCGCTGGCGATCATCCTCGTCGGCTTCGTCATCGGCGGTGGGGCCGGGCTGTGGCTCGCCCGCTCGGTGCCGATGACAGCGATGCCGCAGCTCGTCTCCCTCTTCAACGCCGTCGGCGGCGGTGCGGCGGCCCTCGTCGCCATCGACGACTACCTCCGGGTCCTCGGGACACCTGAGGAGACGGTCTCGACGGCCGTCTTCGTCGTCCTCGGCGTCGTCATCGGCTGCGTCACCTTCACCGGCTCCCTCATCGCCTCCGGCAAGCTCCAGGGGATCGTCTCGGGGAAGCCGATCCTCATTCCCGGTGGGCGCCTGGTGACGATCGCCCTCGCCGCCCTGGCGATCCTCGGCTTCATCGGCCTCGTCTTCGGCGCCGCAGGGGCCCTTGCCGTCGACGAGAACGGGAAGCTGGCCATCCTCGGCCTCGTCATCGCCGCCGCCCTCGTCTTCGGGCTGACGATGGTCCTGCCCATCGGCGGGGCCGACATGCCGGTCGTCATCAGCCTCCTGAACAGCTTCACCGGCACCGCCGCCGCGATGGCCGGCTTCGTCATCGCCAACCCCGTCCTCATCATTTCCGGTGCCCTCGTCGGGGCGGCCGGTGGGATCCTGACGAAGCTCATGGCCGACGCGATGAACCGCTCGCTCATGAACATCATCGCCGGTGGCTTCGGCGGCGGCGAGGGGACGGTCGCCGAGGGTGGGCCGGGCGGGACGGTCCGGGAGCTCACCGTCGACGATGCGGCGATCCAGCTCGCCTACGCGAGCCTCGTCATCGTCGTCCCGGGCTACGGCCTCGCCGTCGCCCAGGCCCAGCACGCTCTCCGCGAGCTCGCCGACGTCCTCGAGGCCCGCGGCGTCGAGGTGAAGTACGCGATCCACCCGGTCGCCGGCCGGATGCCGGGCCACATGAACGTCCTCCTCGCCGAGGCGAACGTCCCCTACCCGCAGCTCAAGGAGATGGACGAGATCAACCCGGAGTTCGAGCGGGCCGACGTCGCCCTCGTCGTCGGCGCGAACGACGTGACGAACCCGGCTGCCCGCCGACCGGGGACGCCGATCTCGGGGATGCCGATCCTCGACGTCGACAAGGCGAAGTCGATCATCGTCATCAAGCGCTCCATGGGTCGCGGCTACGCCGGGATCGACAACGAGCTCTACACGAACCCGAAGACGGGGATGCTCTTCGCCGACGCGAAGAAGGGCCTTACCGAGCTGACGGCGGCGGTCAAGGCGCTCTAGGCAGCGGGACGGCGGCCGGCGCCGCCCGAGCAACGACTGGGCGCCACCAGGGGCCGGCCCGGGCAACCCTCGCCGCTCCGGGCGGGTCGGCTGACAGCGGCAAGGAACCTTCGTGGCCGGTCGGTCGGGCCGGAAGGGACGCCACGATGTCGATCCGGCCGCGGTCGACGACGGGCTGCCCGTCGAGGGACGACGTGCCGCTACCCGTCGTCGCGGGGCGTCGTCGTCCGGCCTCGGACCACCCGATCCTCGAGCCAGTGGAGCGGCCCGAGCGAGAAGAGGATGATCGCCGTCGCTACGGCACCAAGGAGGTGGGCCCCAGCACCGGCGGCCATGCCGAGGGCGGCCGTCGCCCAGAGGCTGGCGGCGGTCGTCAAGCCCTTGATCGTCGCCCCTTCTTTCACGATCGCCCCGGCCCCGAGGAAGCCGATGCCGGTCACGATCTGGGCGGCGATCCGGGTCGGATCGACGCTGCCGTCGGCCGGCCCCGTCCTGAAGCCGTGGGCCGAGAGGATCGTGAAGAGGGCCGAACCGAGAGCGACGAGGAGGTGGGTCCGCATCCCCGCCGGATGACCGTGGATCTCGCGCTCGAAGCCGACGAGGGCGCCGACGACAGCGGCGATGAGGAGCCGAAAGACGAGGTCGAGCTGGAAGGCAATGTCCTCGGACACGGGGTCGACTCCAGAACGAACCTGCCACCGCGCCTTCGATGGTCCGCGCCTCGCCGTCCCGTCGAGCTGCCGGGCGCGGTTGGGCGTCCACGTCCGATCCTATCAGGAGAGGTGAGCTCCGCAGCCCTTCGCGCTCCCCTCGGCGAGCCATCCGGAGACCGGTCGGCGGGCGAACACAGGACTCAGCCGCCGAGGGCGGCCCCCCAGGCGAAGGCGCAGGTGAGCCTCGGAGGGGGCGAACACACAGCTCGTCGCGTCGACGCTCACCTCCCGCCGATCGGACGGAGCCAGGCCTCGGCGGGCCGCAGGACCGTCCGCCTCGTCAGGTGGGCTTCGGTCGCATTGGGGACGGGCACCTCACGCCGAGGGGGCAACCGGCGACCCGCGGACGGCGACGTAGATCCCCTCGTAGGTTCGGGCGGCGATGCCCGCCGCCTCGGCGAGGAGCGGATCGGCCAGCGGATCCTCGGCCCGGATCCGCCACCGCTCGATCCCCGCCAGCGCCGTGGCCTCGATGACCGAGGTCGGGGCATCGGGGCTCAGGCCGAGCTTCTCTGCCAGCCGCCTTTCGGGGGTCGTGAGGCGGCGGATTTCGTCTTCTTCCTCGGGACTCAGACGGAGGCTCCCGGTCATGACCAGGTGGGCCAGCCGGAGCTCGGCGAACTCGTGGGCGGATGCTTCGACCCGCTCGACCTCGGCGGCCAGACGCGTGCCGCCGTCGAGACCGAGGGCCGACAGGGCGCGAGCCAGCTTCCGGAGGGCCGAGAGCGCAGCGCGAGCCTGGAGGACCCGAGCCCGGGCCAGGAAGTGGCTCTGGAGGATCCATCGCAGGTCGTCGATGCCAGAGGTCCGCACAAGGAAGGAGGCAAGCTCGGGGGCGCTCGCGACCCGTCCGGCCGCGATCTCGGTGATCGCCAAGCGCACGCCGAACACCCCGAACCGAACCAGGAGGGCCTGACGCTCCTCGACCGGCACGGCCGCTCCCTCGGGGCCGAGGAACCGGTCGGCCGAGAGGAGGAGGCGATCACGCTCCTCGACGGGGATCCCGGCCAGCCGTCGGAGCGCCGCGAACTCCGACTCGCGGAGGGTGGCCCCGGTCTCGGCGATGAGACCGGCGAGGGCGACGACCGTCGCGCAGAGCGGTCGGAGCTGATCGTCGCGCCGGTAGCGTTCGGCGATGCGGCCGGCCGAGTCCATGGCATCGAGACGAGCGGCTCCGATCTCGTCCGCCCGGGACAGGACGGCGACGCTGTTGACCGGTGAGACGTCGGCGACGGATCGGTCGAGGAAGGCATCGAGGAATTCGGCATCCGAGCGGTGCAGGTGGCGCATGAGGTAGATGACCGCGTCGGCCTCGCTCGATCGATTCTCACCCAGAGCGAGGAACTCCTGGGTCCGGGCGGAGTTCGCGTCGTCGATCGAGGCGAGGCCCGGGGTATCGATGAGTGTCATCTCGCGAAGGGTCGACGACGGCCAGGCCACGTCGAGGCGGTCGATCTCGCCGACCGTCAGCCGCCCGAGCTCGATCTCGAGCGCGCCGTCCCGGCGGAAGGCAAGCGGTTCGATCCGGCCGTTCCGGAGGAGGGCGCGGACGGCGTAGCCCAGACCCTCCCGGTAGACGGTGACGAGGCGAGTGCATTCGCCGGCGTCGGTCGGGGCGAGTCGCTCGCCGACGAGGGCGTTGAGGAGCGTCGACTTACCGGCCTTGACCCGTCCGGCGATGGCGACCCGGAGCGGCCCGCGCAGACGATCCTCGATCGCGGTCACCTGGCCCCGGAGCGGCGTCCCGGCGGTGAGTCTGGCGGCGAGTCCGCAGAGGGCGGCGACCCGAGCGTGGGCGCTCGGCGGGACCAGGAGGCTCATCTCTCTGTCGCCGCGACGGCCACGACCCCTCGCTCGAGCTCCTCGAGCCTGCCGAGGAGGGTGCGGACGTCGACGGCCCGTTTCTGACGCTCGACCGTCGACCGTTGCAGGTCCTCCTGCATCCGGCGGAGCGACTCGGCGTAGGTCCGAGCCAGCTCGGTCACGTGCTCGCCGATCTCGTCTCGCAGCCGCCGCTGCGTCTCGCGGAGCGTCTCGCCGAGCTCGTTGCCGACCTCGAAGCTGACCTCGTCGAGGAACTGCCGGACCGCCGCTTTCGCCCGCTGGCGCCGGGCGGCGATTCGTCGACGGTTGGCGTCGACGAGTTGGCTTCCTCCGAAGGCGAGCCCCAGACCCAGGGCGATCGGGGTCGAGAGGAGGAGGGCGCCGGCCGCAGCAGGCACGAAGGCGCCGACCATGCCGAGGAGGATGATCCCGCTCTGCATGCCCCGGAGACCGGTCACCGCCTGGCCGACGACCGTGCCGAGACGGCTCCCGCCCTCGGCGATCGAGGGGGGTGCCCAGAGCTTCGTCACATCGAGCGGGGCATGGGGGCCGGTCCGCTCGCCCAGTTCAAGTGACTCCTCTCGGAGGAGATCGGCGACGTCGCGCCGGAGCGCGGCCACCTCCGCGTCGATCATCTCGAAGACCGAGGCGACTCCGGCCGACACCTCGTCGATCAGGCGCCGGCCGAGCTCTTCCCATTCGGCTGGAGACTTCAGGCGCTCGATCTCCTCGTCCATCGCCTGGCCCACGCCTCGGATCGTCGCCCGGAAGCGGTACGTCGCTCGGTTCGACAGCTCGGTCATCCGGTCGCCGACGAGCTGGCTCCAGCGAGCGCCGGGTCCCCGAAGGTGGTCGAGGCGCGCCTGGGTCGCCTGGATGGAGCCGAGGACGTCCCCGCTCGTCGTCGGGTCCTCCAGGAGGGCGAGCTCGGCT
>FWPU01007115.1_pt1 | contig 21133 bp, 21 predicted proteins | sample 2228361 | NCBI WGS metagenome assembly FWPU01 (sample SAMEA103939777, study PRJEB20133) | metagenome
GTTCATCACCGAGGTCCTTCACGACCTCCCCGCCCCCTGCCGGCTCATCTCGGTCGAGGTGCGCGACGCCTCGTACGCGGTGACGGTGGCCCTGCCGGACGGCGCCGTGAGCACCCGGCACGTCTCGCCCTGGGACATGAGCCGCGGCCTCCGCGGCGATCCCGCGGCACGCGCCGCCCTGCGCGCGGGCCTGGCCACGCCGGCCGGCATGCGATGATCTCTGCGGGAGAGGCCGGCGTGCTCCTCGACCGGGCGCTGCGCGAGTTCGCGCCCGACTGGGAGCGCGTGGGCGAGGTCCGGGAACTGTCGGCGCGCGACCCCGAGGACTGGGTCTCCGGCCCGGTCAGCTTCGGGGCCATCGTCCGTCACCGCGAGACCGAGCAGCTCAAGGTACTGGGCCGCCGGAGCGGTCCCCACGGCGCCGCCACCTACCACCGCGGCCTGTCCTCCCTCGTCCTGAAGGCGTACGCCGAGCGGAACACCGACCCGATCCGGCGCTATCTCGAGGAGATCGGGATGCGCCCCCGCGCCAAGAGCTTCCGGGTCGGCTAGCTCCGCCGCGCCCCTGCAGCCCCTTGCCGGGTGTGCAGCAGTCCGCGCAGCCCCGAGCGCGGTTCAAACCCTCGATTTCCTGGCTTTTCACGGACTTACAGTCCGGCACGGCCCTTGACTCCCTTCGACCACCCAGGAAGGAGGTGGTGCACCCCATGCTCGCCCGTCTTCTCGCAGGGCTCGCGATCGCCGCCATCGTCGTGGCCAGCGCCTCACCCGCCTTCGCGTTCGGTGACGGCCGGTCCCGCAGCGGCGGGGTCGCGGGAGCCTTCAACCGCTCGGCGTCCTCATCGGCGACCCAGTGCAACGGCGCCGCGTGCTCCAGCACCTCGCAGTCCCGGCTGGACGCGCCCGAGCCGCTCGGCGCGCTGCTCGTCGGTCTCGGGCTGCTCGGCGCGCGGTACCTCCGGCGGCGGTAGTCGTTCGAGGGGGGCCTTCCCCGAGGCCCCCCTCGACCAGCCCCATCAGGCCTCGAGCGCGGCGACGGCCTCGGGCAGCGCGGCCATTCGGGCGATCACCGCGTCCGGCGGTGGACTGCCCTGCCCGCCGCGGGCCGGATTGACCTGGATCACGCGCATTCCCGCCCGGCGCGCTCCCTCGACGTCGAGTACCGGATCGTCCCCCACGTGGACGGCCGTCCCCACCTCGCCGCCGACGGCCCGGAGGGCCGCGTGGAAGATCTCCGGCGCCGGCTTTCGCACCCCGACCTCGTCCGAGAACACGGTGTGGGCGAAGCAGTCGAGCAGCCCGTACCGGGCCAGGAGCTGGCGCAGCACGCGGCCGGGGGTCCGCATCGTGTTGGATACGACGGCCAGCGTGAGCCCGCGCGCGCGCAGCGTTTCCAGGGCCGTGAGGGCGCCATCGTCCACCGCCGGCGGGATCTGCAGCGCCGGCCGCCCGTAGGCCTCCACCAGGCCCGCCAGCACCTCCGGGCCGAGTCGCTCGGGCAGCCCCGCGTCCACGGCGCGGAGGATGGTCCGCACGTGCTCGACCACCGGGACGTCGCGGTCCGTGCTCCACAGGCGACCGAGCCAGGCGCCCGACGCGGCATAGCCGCGCTCGAGCGCCGCCCGCGCCACGGGATGTCCGGCCCCGGCCAGGATCCGCTCGAACTCGGCGAGGCGCACCCGCCGGTACCGCTCGTCGCTGCCGGGGCCGTCGAACAGCAACGTGCCCCAGAAGTCCACGGTCACCGTGCGGACCTTCAGCGCGCCTCCTCGAACCGGGGCGGGCGCTTGCCGAGGAAGGCGGCCGCCCCCTCGGCCGGCTCGCCGCTCGCGTAGGCGACGGCGAAGGCGTCGATGCCGCAGCGGATGGCGGTGGCCAGGTCGGTGTAGCGCCAGCGCAGCATCAGCTCCTTCTGCAGCCTGACGGCCCCGGGGGCGGCGGCCAGGATCTTCTCGACGAGGCTGTCGGTGGCCCGGGCCAGCTCGGCGGCCGGCACCACCCGGTTCACCAGGCCCCAGGCCAGGGCCTGCTCGGCCGGGATGGGCTCGCCGGTCAGCAGGATCTCGGCCGCCCGGCCAGGGCCGACGAGCGAGGGCAGCAGGGCCGCCTCGATGACCGAGGGCACGCCCACGCGGACCTCGGGGAGCCCGAACGCCGCGCCGGCAGCGGCCACCCGCAGGTCGCAGGCCAGCGCCAGCTCGAACCCGGCGCCCAGGCACGGGCCGTTGATCGCGGCCACGACCGGGAACGGCGCGTGATGCACGGCCTCGATCGCCTCGTGCAGGGCCGTGATCAGCCGCCGGGCGCCGGCCACGTCGAGGCTGCCCAGCACGCGCACGTCCATCCCGGCCGTGAAGGCCCGCCCGCTGGCGGCCAGGACCGCCACGCGGACCGACGCCTCCTCGGCCAGGCCCCGGAAGGCCGCGCGCAGCTCGGCGATGACGCCGGGCTCGAGCAGGTTCAGCGGCGGTCGGGCGAGCGTGCAGCGGGCGACCGGCCCGGTCCGCTCCACGCGGAGCGCGTCGGCCATCAGTAGCGCGGCATCGAGGGATCGACCGTGCGCGCCCAGGCATCCAGGCCGCCGGCCAGGTTCCGGGCGCGCGTGAAGCCGAGCTGCCGCAGGTAGTGCGCGACGGCGGCGCTGCGGACGCCCTGATGGCAGTAGACGACGATCTCGTCCTCGGGGTTCAGCTCCTCGACGCGCAGCTCGATCTCCTCGATCGGGATGTGCAGGGCGTGCGGCAGGCGGCAGAGCCGCGTCTCCCAGTCCTGGCGCACGTCGAGCAGCACCGGGGCCCGGCCGGCGTCCAGCCGGCTCTTCAGCTCCCGGGGACTGATCTCGTCCATGGCCTCAGCGCGGCGCGGGCCGCTCGGCCACGAACTCGCCCAGCCAGTCGTTCACCTCGGCGGCCCGCTCGAGGTGGGGGAAGTGCCCGCACTCGTCCAGCCAGCGCACCTCGGCACGGGGCAGCGCGGCCGCCGCCAGGCGGCAGGACTCGGCCGGGATGACACGGTCCTGCCGGCCGTGCACCAGGAGGACGGGCATGTCCAGCCCGGCGATGGCCCGGCGGTAGTCGGCGGCCCGGGCCACCAGATCTTCCCGGGCGTGGCGCAGCGTGGCCAGGAAGGCCCGCCGGGCCGTCCAGCAGGTCCGCTCGGCGTAGGCGTGCCCCACGAGGAAGTCCACCTCGGCCGGCGCCCGCACGTGGAAGCACCGGGCGATCGCGGCCCGGTACAGCGGCGCCGCCCGCCCCAGGGCCAGCAGATCGCCCAGGACCGGCAGGGCGGCCACGCGGTACGGGAGCGAGAGCCGGTAGAAGCCGGGCACCAGGCTGGCCACGAGGGCGAGCCGGTCCACCCGGCTGGGCCGGGTCAGGGCGAAGGTCAGCGCGACGGCTCCGCCGAGCGAGTGGCCGACGAGGGAGGCCTGCGAGATCCCCAGGGCGTCGAGCAGCCCGCCCACCACGTCGGCGAAGAAGCCCAGCCCGTAGCGCGCCCGGGGCTTGGCCGAGCGCCCGAAGCCGGGCAGGTCGAGCGCGACCACCGTGTTGCGCGCGGCCAGCGCCTCCACCGTGCGCCGCCAGGACTCGGCGAAGCCGCCCAGGCCGTGGACCAGCACGACCGCCGGCCCCCGGCCGGCAATCAGGTAGTGGAGGGCGAGGCCGTCGAGGGCCCCGCCGCTGAGGCGCAGCTCCGGCATGCGGGTCCGATTCTATCAGGCGGCGCCGTCGAGGAGGCGGCCGAGCTCCCGGCGGAAGGGGAAGATGCTGAAGACGCCGCCGGTGTGGATGAAGCAGACGCGGCGGCCGAGGGCGTCCGGCGCGCGCCCCAGGACGTCCAGGAGCGCGTGGAACGCCTTGCCCGTGTAGACGGGGTCGAGCACGAGCCCCTCGGTCCTCGCCACCTCCACCACCGTCGCCAGCACCGCGGGGTGCACCCCGCCCCGGCCGGCGCCCTGGTAGCCGTCGATCAGCGGGATGTCGGCCGGCACCTCCACCTCGAGCCCGTAGCGGCTCCGGGCCTGGCGGATCACCTCCCCCACGTACGCGCGCACCTCGGCCGCCGGCCACGCGATCGGAATGCTCACGACGTCGGCGCGCAGCCCGGCCAGCTGCCGGGCCATCAGGAGCCCGGCCTGGCTGCCGCCGCTGAAGGCGGTGAGCACGACGGCGTCGAAGTCCGGCGCCCCGTGCCGGACCTGCTGCGCGAGCTCCCGGCCGCAGGCCAGGTAGCCGAGCGCCCCCGTCACCGTGGCCCCGCTCTCGGGAATCACGTAGGGGCGGCCGCCGCGAGCCCGGACGCGTCCGGCCAGCTCGTCGAGCACGGCGTCGATTCCCGTCCACTCCGCGTCCGTGCAGTAGCGCACCTCGGCGCCCAGCAGCCGGTCGAGCAGGAGGTTGCCGTCGTACTCGTCGGGACGGCTCCCCTTGAGGGCCAGGACCGCCCTCAGGCCCAGCCGGGCGGCGACGGCCGACACGGCCCGGCAGCAGTTGGACTGGAGCGTGCCGCAGGTCACCAGCGTGTCGGCCCCCCGGGCCAGGGCCTCGCCGACCAGGAACTCGAGCTTGCGGATCTTGTTGCCGCTCTCCAGCAGCCCGGTCAGGTCGTCGCGCTTGACCCACAGCTCGACGCCCAGGCGGCGGGACAGCCGCTCGAGCTTGAGCAGCGGGGTGGGGGCCAGCGTCAGCTCCACGCGGGGGATCGGCGGCGCGGTGGCGGCCATCGCCCCACTATGTCAGGCGCGCCCGTCGAGAGGCAAGCGTCCTGACGCCGGGGGCTGCGGATCAGGCTGGCCCAGCAGGCGCCGCATCATCAGCGCGTTCCGCACCGGGTAGTCGCGGTTGTTGTTGTTGAAGGTGATGAAGACGTCCTCGGCCTCGCGGGCCAGGGCCTCCACCTCCGGCAGCAGCCCGCGCAGCTCGTGCTCCGCGTAGAGGTAGTCGTACTTCTCCCGCACGCTGGGCTCCTCGCCCCGCAGCTGCCTGAGCCAGCCCTCGGCGTGGCGGCCGTGCAGCCGCAGGACGGCCACCGGCGCCGTCACCGCCCGCACGAGCGGGATGGCGTTCACCGTGGCCGGCGCGTCCACCACCACGTGGGCGATGCGGGCGGCCGCCAGGGCGTGCAGGGTCTCGGCCGCGTGGTCGGGGAACCAGGAGCGGTCCCGGAACTCGACCGCGACCGTCCAGCCCGGCAGGCGCGCGGGCAGCGAGGCGATGTAGTCCAGCCGGTCGTGGCCGAAGCGCACCCAGGGAGCGAACTGGAAGAGGACGTAGCCGAGCTTCCCCGCCTGGGCCAGCGGGGCCAGGGCGGCGCGGAAGAGCCGGAAGGCGGCCTCGAGCGCCTCGGGCGGGAAGGCGGCGGCGTCGATCTCGCCCCGGCGCGTGCGCCGGGCCGCGGCCGGCAGCAGCGCCTGCACCTCCGCCGGCAGGGCCTGCGGGCGGGCGTGGTGGCCGGTCATGGGGGCGTAAGCCTTGACGTGGAAGGTGAAGCCGTCGGGGGTGCGCTCCACCCACCGCCGGGCGGTCAGGGGGTCGGGGATCGCGTAGTAGGAGGCGTTGACCTCCACCACGTCGAAGACCTTCGCGTAGTACCGCAGGCGCGCCTCCGGCGACATGGTCCTGCGGGGATAGAAGCCGCCGGACTCGATGAGCGCCGGATCCGCCCAGGAGGCGATGCCGACGCGGACCCGGGCCACGCGATCAGCCGCCGGCCGGAGAGCGGCCGGCTCCGCGGGCGAGTCCCCTGGCCAGCAGGGCGACCACCCGGCTGCGGAACTTCTCGAGGGCGAAGGGCTTCTCCAGGAAGTCGTCGGCGCCGCAGGCCAGCACCGCATCGCGGATCTGCCCGTCGGGGAAGCCGGTCATGGCCAGGATCCGGATGCTCGCCGTCTCCCTCCGGGCCTTGAGCCGCCGGCACACCTCGAGCCCGTCCAGGCGGGGCATCCGGATGTCGAGGACCAGGACGTCGGGCCGGGCCGCGCCCACGTGAACCAGCGCGTCGTAGCCATCGCTGGCCGTGCTCACCACCGCCTCCGGCAGCACCTGCTCCAGGCTCTCCCGCAGCGTGGCCAGCAGCGGGGCGTCGTCGTCCACCAGCAGGATGCGGGGGCGGGTCGAGACCGGGGCGTGGGAGTTCTCGGCCAGGCGGGCCTGGAACTCGGCGATGTCCGCCTCGGCGATCCGGTGGTGACCTCCTGGCGTGCGCAGGGCTGGCAGCCGCTCCTGCCGGATCCAGGCCTTCAGCGCGTTGATGCTCACACCCAGCCGCTCGGCCGCCTCACGGGTCGTGAGGAAGGGCCCGGGCCGGGAGCGATTCTTCGGAGGCCGGCGAGGCATAGGTCGAGAAATGACATTTATGACGGATCTGACAGATCGTCAAGAGACAAGGCGCGACGCGCGGGGGCCGAGGACGCCGCCGGCAGCCGTCCGGAACCGAGCGCCGCTGCCAGGAGCCGGACGGCACGACGTAAGTTTCCAGGCCGCAACGTGTTTGACGGCGAAGTAGGCCGTTCGGCCCCTGCCCCTGGTAGGCCGCCAGCCTAGGCCAACCAGCCCTTGCGCCTCCCCCGGCGCCTGTGGCACGATGCGCCCGGCTTCACCGATCCGATCCTTCCCGTCGTCCCTGAGCCGTAACCGTTTCGCGGACGTTCGTGAGTCACAGGCAAGGAGGCTACGTATATGAGCCAGCACGGCAAGACGCTCGCGATCCTGGCCTTCGGAGTCGCGATAGCGGTCAGCGGACTGGCCCTCACGCGGCAGGTCATCGCGATGGCCGGCGAGGCCGACCTCGAGCGGCTGCACGGCGTCATCCTCCGCTACATCGCCGAGAAGAACCCCGAGGCGCCGATCAAGGCCTTCCACCGGTTCCCCGAGGTGCTCATCGCCGAGACCCAGCGGACCAACATCGATCACTGCCTGGCGCTGGCCCAGGCCGAGGTCGAGTCCGAGTTCCGCCACGACGCGGTGGGCGCCGCCGGCGAGATCGGCCTCTTCCAGATCCTGCCCAGCACCGCCGCCATCTTCGAGCCCAGCCTCGGTCGCTTCCGCCGCCCGGTGCTCGCGAAGGGCCGGCGCGACCTGGGCGACCTCGCCGACCCCGTCGTCAGCACCCGGTTCGCCATGGCCTACCTGCGGGACATCCTGAAGCGGAGGCCCACCATCCGGGAGGCCCTGACCGAGTACAACGGCGGGCCGGCGGGCCGGCATCCCCACTACTACCGCATGGTGATGGGCGCCTACGTGGAGGTCCTGGAGCGGGCCGAGCTCAAGTGCCGGTTCCGGGAGGTGCCCAGACAGTCACCGATCCTGACCCTGCTCACCCGCGCCTGAGGTCGTCTCCCCGCGGACCCCGGCGCCGGCGGCCGGCGCCGGGCGTCCGGAGGACTCAGAGCCGGGCGAACTTCTGGAGCGACCGGATCTCCCGGGGTGGGCTCTCCTTGGAGCCCTGGGCGGTCCAGGACACCTCGGCCACGTACAGGTCCCCCCGCGAGTCGAGGGCGCAGCCGTGGGGGGCCACGAACTCGCCCGGCCGCTCGCCCGGGAACCGGCCGCCGATCCGGGCGACCAGATCGCCCTTCAGGGTCACGATGCTGACCCGGGCACCCAGGTTCGGCACCTCCCGGTTGACCGCCAGGTGGCTGGGAAGCTCCCCGACGTAGAGCAGCCCCCCGTTGCGCCGGTCGCAGAAGAGACCGCAGGGCCGGTGCAGGTTGTTGAGCTGGGCCAGGTACTGTCCCCGGCTGTCGAAGATCTGCACCCGGTGGTTCTCCCGGTCCACGACGTACACCAGCCCCTCGGCGTCGGTGGCGATGTTGTGGGGCAGGTTGAAGCAGCCGGGATCGGTCCCCGGCTCCCCCCACGAGAACAGGTGCCGGCCGCGCGGGTCGTACTTGTGGACCCGGGAGTTGCCGTAGCCGTCGGAGACGTAGATGTCGCCCGTGCGCGGGCAGAGCGCGACGTGGGTGGGCCGGTTGAACGGCTTGCCGCCCTGGAGGGTCGAGGGCCGGTCCGGGTCCCCGATCGTGAGCAGCAGGCGGCCCTCCGGCGTGTACTGCCGGATGGTATGGTGCAGGTCGTCGGTGAGCCAGTAGGTGCCGTCGGGCCCGATCGTGATGCCGTGGGGCCGGCGGAACTGCCCCTCCCCCCAGGCGCGGACGAGGTTGCCGTCCCGGTCGAAGACGATGACCGGGTGCGGGCCCCGGTTGAAGACCACCACCTGGTCCTGAGCGTCGACGGCGACGCTCGTGGCTTCCACGAACGACCATCCCTCGGGCAGCCGCCCCCAGCCCTCGACCACGCGATAGTTCACGGGGTTCTCCTTGTCGCCGTGCCCGGCAGCTATACTGCGGGGCCATAGTGCCACAGCCGCCATGACCTGTCCCGCCTGCGGCACCGAGATCCGGCCCGGCGTGCGCTTCTGCGAGCAGTGCGGCGCGAGCCTCGCGCTGGCATGCCGGCGCTGTCAGGCGCCCCTGGCTCCCGGCGCCCGGTTCTGCGGCCAGTGTGGCGCCGCCGCGGGAGCGGCGGATCCGCGGCCGGCGGCGGGGGCGGGCATCCGGCACGCCGAGCCGCAGGCGTACACGCCGCCGCACCTGGCCCAGCGGATCCTCAGGGACCGGGCGGCCCTGACGGGCGAGCGCAAGCAGGTCACCGTGCTGTTCGCCGACGTGGCCGGCTTCACCTCGCTGTCGGAGCGGCTCGATCCCGAGGATGTCCACGGCCTGATCAACCGGGCTTTCGAGCTGATGCTGGCCGAGATCCATCGCTACGAGGGCACCGTCAACCAGTTCCTGGGGGACGGCCTCATGGCCCTGTTCGGGGCCCCCCTCGCCCACGAGGACCACGCGCTGCGGGCCGCGCACGCCGCCCTGGGCGCCCAGCAGGCGCTGGACGAGTACCGCCAGGAGCTGGCCGGGCGAGGCATCGACTTCCGGGTCCGGATGGGCATGAACACCGGCCTGGTCGTCGTCGGAGCCATCGGCGACAACCTCCGCATGGACTACACCGCGGTCGGCGACACCACCAACACCGCCGCCCGGCTGCAGCAGCTGGCCGAGCCCGGACAGATCGTGGTCGCGGCGGCCACCCAGCGCCTGATCGCCCCCTACTTCGAGCTGCGCGCCCTGGGCACCTTCAGCGTCCGCCACCGCGAGCGGCCGGTGGCGGCCTGGGCCCTGGTGCGGCCCCGGCCCGCGGCCTCGCGGCTGGCCGCCCGCGCCGCCCGGGGCCTGTCGCCCTTCGTGGGGCGCGACGAGGCGCTGGCGACGCTGCAGCACGCCTGGACGGCCGCCCGCGCCGGCCGGGGGCAGGTCGTCTTCGTCGTCGGCGACGCCGGCATCGGCAAGTCCCGGCTGCTCCTGGAGTTCCGCCGGCGTCTCGGCGAGGCGGCGGCCTGGGTCGAGGGCGAGTGCATCTCCTACGGCCAGACCACGCCGTTCCTGCCCATCATCACCATGCTGCGCCGGAGCTTCGGGATCGAGGACCGCGACCGTGACGCGGACATCGTCGCCAGGGTGCGCCGGGGCCTGGCTCCGCTCGGCCCGGACGCCGCCGCCGGCGAGCCCTACCTCCGCTACCTGCTCAAGGTCGACCCGGGCGACGCGACCGTGGCCGGCATGGAGGCCAGCCCGCGCCGGGCGCGGATCGTCGAGGCCCTCGAGCGGCTGACCGCCGCCGCCAGTCGCCGCCACCCCGTCGTCCTGGTCGTCGAGGATGCCCACTGGATCGACGACGCCTCCGAGCAGCTCCTGCAGTCCCTCGTCACGAGCCTGGCCGGTCTGGCCGTGCTCCTGATCGTGACCTACCGGCCCGCGTACCAGCAGCCCTTCGGCGACCGCTCCTACTTCTGGCGCATCCCGCTGCAGCCGGTCGAGACCTCGGCCGCCGCCGAGATCGTCCGGGCCAGCCTGGGCGCGGCGGACCTGCCCCGGGAGCTGGTCGCGGCGGTGGCGGCCAAGGCCGAGGGCAACCCGTTCTTCATCGAGGAGATCGGCCGCACGCTGCTCGAGACCGGCGCGGTGCGGCTGGAGCAGGGCCGCCTGGTCGCCACCGCGTCGGCGGCGACCCTGGTGGTGCCCGACACGGTGCAGGACGTGATCGCGGCGCGCATCGACCGCCTGGCCGAGCCGCAGAAGCGGACGGTGCAGACGGCCTCCGTGATCGGCCGGGAGTTCACGCTCGGGCTGCTGCGCCGCATCTCGGACGTCCAGGAGCAGCTCGAGAAGTGCCTGGCCGATCTCAAGCAGATCGAGCTGATCTACCAGACGAGCCTGAGGCCGGACGATCCCCGGTACGCCTTCCGCCACGCGCTCACCCAGGACGTGGCCTACACCTCCCTGCTGCAGGCCGAGCGCCGGCGGCTGCACGCCGCGATCGGCGCCGCCATCGAGGACCTCTACGCCGCCCGCCTGGAAGACCACGTGGAGGAGCTGGTGCACCACTTCCAGATCGGGGAAGTCTGGGACCGGGTCGTCCGCTACGGCCGGGAGGCGGGCGACCGCGCCGCCCGGCTGTTCGTGGACCGCCGGGCGGTGGAGTTCTACGAGCTGGCCCTGGACGCGCTCGGCCACCTGCCCGAGACGGCCGAGACGGCCCGGGCCGGCATCGAGATCCGGCTGGCCCTGCGCCCGCCGCTGTGGCGGGCCGGCCGCCTGGAGCCCCTTTTCCAGCGCTTCCGCGAGGCCGAGGCCCTGGCCACGCGGTGGGGCATCAGCGAGGTGCTGGACACGATCTACGCCTACCTGGTGCAGTACCACTGGGCCAAGGGCAACCCCGACGAGGCGCTGAGCTACGGTGACCGCTGCCTGGCCCTGGCCGAGACGCGCGATGACCTCGGGCTGCGCGTCACCGGCCTCTTCTACCGCGCCCACACCTACCACACCACGGGGCGACACCGGGAGGCGATCGCCGACTGCGAGGCCATCATCGCGGCCCTGGCCGGCCGGGAGCGGGAGCGCTTCGGCCTCTCCGGCCTCCCCTACTGCGGGGCCTGCGGCATGGCCGCCCTGGCCCTGGCCGAGCTGGGCGACATGGCGGCTGCCCTGGCCATGGCCGAGCGGGGCGTCGCCGTGGCCGACGCGGCGGACCACCTCTACAGCCAGTGCGCCATCCGGGCGACCCTTGGCACCGTCCTGGTCCACGCCGGCCGGCCCCACGAGGTCCCGGCGCTCGTCGAGCCGGTCGTGGCCGCCTGTCGTGAGAAGAACTTCGCCGGCCAGTTCATGCTGGCCGCCCTGGCGCTCGCCGGATCCTATGCCGTCCTGGGGCGCGGGCGCGAGGCCGCCGACCTGGCCGGACAGGCCATCGCGCTGCAGGAGAGCCTGCAGGCGTACTCGGACCGGGCCTGGATGCACGCCATCAAGGCCCAGGGGCACCTGGCTGCCGGCGAGCTGGACGCCGCCGCCGAGGACGTCCGGCACGCCCTGGAGTATGCCGCCCGGCACGGCGAGCGCGGGTGGGAAGCCTGGGCTCACTACGTGGGGGGCATGGTCGCCGCCCGAGGCGGCGACCGCCGGGCGGCGGCCCACCACCTGGCCCAGGCCCGGGATCGGGCCGAGGCGCTGGGGCTCGGGACCTTGATGGCCCGCCTGGGGGAAGCGCCGGTTGCCCCGGACTGATCTCCTGACGGGGGCGACGACGTCACGCCGGCCGGCAGGGCCCACGCCTCGCGAGCCCGCCGGTCAAGACCGGCCTGCTGGCGCTCGAGCGGCGCGCCGGGGCCGCGCCGGTGGTAGCATGCCGGCCATGATCCCCCTGATCCTCGCGCTGGCGGCGCTGGCCCTGGCCCTGGCTCCGGCCGCGGGCGCCGAGCCCCTGCCCCTGGTCGACGCGCACATCCACTACAGCCAGGACGCCTGGAGCGTCGTGTCGCCCGAGGAAGCGCTGGCCGTGCTGGCCGGGGCCGGCGTCGTCCGCGCGCTGGTCTCCAGCACGCCGGACGACGGGACGCTGAGGCTCTACGAGCGCGCCCCCCGCGTCGTCGTCCCCTTCCTGCGCCCTTACCGGACGCGCGCCGACATGGCCACCTGGACCCGCGACCCGGCCGTCGCCGCCTATGTCGAGGAGCGGCTCCAGCGGGGCATCTACCGCGGCATCGGCGAGTTCCACATGACATCCGCCGAGGCGGACGGCCCGGTCCTGGCGCGCTTCGCCGAGCTGGCCAAGCGGCACAACCTCTTCTGGCACGCCCACGTGGACGCGGCCGCGGTGGAGGCGCTCCTGACGCGCTATCCAGGGGTGCGCATCCTGTGGGCCCACGCCGGCATGTCGGCCTCCGCCGAGACGGTGGGACGGCTGCTGGAGCGGTTCTCCACCCTGTGGGTCGAGCTGTCCCTGCGCTCGGACGTGGCGCCCGGCGGCACGCTCGATCCCGCCTGGCGGGCCCTGTTCCTGGCGCACCCGGACCGCTTCCTGGTCGGCACGGACACGTGGACGCCCTCGCGGTGGGAAACCCTCGCCGAGGGGATGCGCGCCGTCCGGCAGTGGCTGGCCCAGCTGCCCCCCGACGTGGCCGAGCGGATCGCCTACCGCAACGCCGAGCGTCTCTTCCCCTGACCGCCGAGCGCGGCGATGAGCCGGCGGTCGGAGTCGTAGCGGAGGCGGGCCAGGGCCTCGGCCGGCGTGGCCCACGCCACCTCGTCCACCTCGTGGTCGTGATCCCCCACCTTGGCGACCGGGCGCATGAGAAACCACCGCACGGTCTTCCTGATCCGCCGGCCCTGGCGCTGGAACCAGTAGGTGACGGGCTCCAGCTCGCGCACCAGCTCGCACTGGTAGCCCGTCTCCTCGCGCACCTCGCGCAGGGCCGCCTCGGCGCTCCGTTCGCCGGGCGCCAGCGCGCCCTTGGGCAGCGTCCAGACCGCCCGGTTGCGCAGGTCGCGCGCCCGGATCAGCAGGACGCGCCCGTCCTCATCGAGGACGACCCCGCCCGCGGAGTACTCGAAGACCGGCCGGCGGTCCTCCATGGCGGGCCGCCGGCGGTCAGGCGCCCTGCTCGGCGCGCAGGCGCACCGCCTTCAGCGTCTCCACCAGCCCGTCGCGCTCGGCGGCGCGCGTGATGAACGCCGGCAGCACCGTCCGGGCCGCCATGGCGTAGGTCAGGACGACGTGGCTCCCCCGGGGCTCGATCTGCCAGTACCCCCAGCTGTCCCGGAAGAGGTCGTTGGGCCGGTCGTGGGCCAGCCGCCACTCGAGCCGCCGCCGGTGAGGATCCGCGTAGTTGTCCACGTGGAAGCCGAACGAGAAGGGGCCCACCCCCACCACGTAGCGGATCAGCGCGTGACGCGCGTCGGCCTCGAGCACGGAGGCCTCGATGACGCCGGGGTAGAGTCCGCGGTGCCCGCGGTAGTCGACGAGCACGCGCCACACGGCCTCGGGCGCCGCCCGCACGCGGGCCAGGGCGGTGCCCCCCTGGCCGCTGCCGGCGCCGCCGGGCGGGAGCACGTCGAGCACGACGATCTCACCGGCCTCCAGCCGCGCCTGCTGGTCGGAGGACAGCCCGACCGGTTTGGCCTCGCCGTTCCAGGTTGCGACAATGACAAGCGCGGCCAGCAGGATGCGACGGACCATGACCACCTCGGTTCTTCCGGACAGACTGGAGCAGCCCGGAGGGCTCTCTCGCGATGACCGGCCCACAGTGTGACACGGCCGCGACCAGGAGCAAGCGCAAAAATGCGGGCGGGCTCGTGGTCCTGCTCCTGGTGGCCGTGGGCGCCGGCCTGACGGCCGAGGCCCGGCCGTCGTGGCCGCCGTTCCTGGCGCCGCGCGACCGCTTCTCGCCGGCGGTGGCGGCGGCCGTCGACCGCGTCTGGCTCGCGCCCACCCTCAGCCGCCGGGTGGAGGGCCGGCCGGCGCGCGTGCCGTTCGATCTTTACCTGGCCTTCGTGGACGCGCCCGAGGTGACGGCCGCCGCCGGGCGGCACCTGGGGCTGGCGGCGTACGAGGTGGTGCCGGTGGGCAACGAGACCTACCTGGCCATCGACGGCGACGAGTCGCGCGGCACGTTCCAGGTCGTGCAGCGGGAGACGACCCGGCGGGTGATGCTGTCGTCGGGCGAGCACCACAGCGCCCTGATCGGCACGATCACGGGCAGCGCGCTCACCGTGCTCGACCTCCGCCCGACCCCGGAGGCCGTGGAGCAGGCCTTGCAGGCGCATGTCCGCATCGACCAGCCCGTCGCCGCCGCGCTGGCCCGCCTGCTGGTCGCGCTCTTCGGGCACATCGCCGACCGCAAGCTGGGCGAGGGCATCGAGGTGTCGGCGCGGGTGGCGGAGTGGGCGGTGGCCGCCCCCCACGACTTCTGCGGCTGGCTGGCCGCCGCGCCCATCACGCCGGCCAGCCGTCTCCGCTTCGAGGCCGCCTTCGACGGCTGCCACTGACCGGCCGCGTTGGACAACGCGGCCGGCTCCGGCTACCCTTGGGGCCGCACGCGCCGCTGACTTGACCTGAGCGAGGGCGCATGGCGACCTCCGGAGGCCGCGCCCGGCCGCGGTACCGCTGGGCCGTGAAGGCATACGACTCGCTGTACCGCCTGCTCCACGGGCTCGACTCGCCCGCATCCGCCGTCGGTTCCGTGCTCCGGGTCGAGATCCGGCGCGTCTGGCGCCCGCGCACCCTGCCCGACGGGACCCGGCTGGCGCCCGGAGACCGCATCGGCGTCCTTCACCTCGACAACGCCCACGTGGCCGCCCTGCACGTCGACGGGCGATCGCCGCTGGCCCTGGGGCTCGAGTTCCGCCGCCGGCTGATGGAGTCGCTGCGCGTCCTGGCCGCGCAGGCCGGCCCCGGCGGGCCGCTGGCCGGAGTGCGGGCCTTCGCGGCCGTCACGATCTTCCACCGCGGGCTGAGCCGGCTCGGCTTCGTGTCCGAGCCGGACGGCGTGCCGTGGGCCCGGCTGGTGGCCGCCTACCAGCGGGCCCTGCTGGCCTCGCTGCACCCGGCCGGCCTCCTGCGCTTCCACGGCGCGGCGTACCCGCGGGCCTGCCGCCTGTGGCTGACGCGCGACGTGCTCGTCGCCCGCTACGGCCGCGCGCCGCTGGCCGCCCGCTGATCGCCCCCGCCGCCGGCGGCGGGGCGCGTGCTACGATCGGCCGACAGCTCGTCCCGACCAAGGAGACCGATCGCATGCCCGTCCAGCACGTGGGCCGCCCGCTCAAGCGGCTCGAGGATCCCAGGCTCATCACCGGCCGCGACCCCTACGTCAACGACGTCCGCCTGCCCCACGCCCTCACCATGGCGGTCGTGCGCAGCCCCCACGCCCACGCCGAGGTCCGCCGTGTCGACGTCGGCGCCGCCCGCCGGGTGCCGGGGGTGGTCGCCGTGCTCACCGCCGCCGACGTCAACGCGGAGGTCGGCGTCATCCACAGCCCGGTGCCCGACCAGGCCTTCGACACCGTGAACCGCCGGGGCCACACGCTGCTGGCCGAGGACCGCGTGCGCTACGTCGGCCAGCCGGTGGCGGTCGTGGTGGCCGAGACGCCCGCCGCGGCGGCCGACGCCGCGGAGGCCGTCGGCGTGGACTACGCCCCGCTGCCGGCCGTGGTCGATGCCGCCGCCGCCCTGCAGCCCGGCGCCCCGCTGCTCTACCCGGAGCTCGGCACCAACCTGGCCGTCCGGGTCCGGCGCGAGAAGGGCGACGTGGAGGCCGCGTTCCGGCAGGCCGCGGTGGTGGTGGAGGCCACCATGGTCAGCCAGCGCGTGATCCCGTTCGCCATGGAGCCCCGCGCCTGCAGCGCGGTCTGGGACGCGGCGGCCGGCCGCCTCACCTTCTGGGGCGACACGCAGGTGCCGCACCGCATGCGCGACCAGATCGCCGCCCGCCTGGGGCTCGAGCCCGCGCAGGTCCACGTGCTCACGGCCCGCGTCGGCGGCGGCTTCGGCGCCAAGGTCCCCGTGTACCAGGAGGACGTGCTGGTGGCGCTCCTGGCCCGGCGCCTGGGACGGCCGGTGCGCTGGGCGGCCGGGCGGCGCGAGGACGTGCAGGCGACGGGACACGGCCGCGACATGCGCTGCCGCCTGCGGCTGGCCGCCGACGCCGGTGGCCGCGTGCTGGCGCTCGACGCGCGCATCACCGGCAACGTGGGCTTCTGCCTGTACCACGTGGGGCCGATCCTCCCCGTGCTCTGCGGCCAGATGATCACCGGCTGCTACGACATCCAGACCGCGCGGGTCGAGGTGCAGGCGGCGTACACCACGACCATGGGCACGGTCCCCTACCGGGGCGCCGGGCGGCCGGAGGCCGCCTACTTCATCGAGCGGGGCATGACCCTGCTGGCCGCCCGGCTGGGGCTGGATCCGGCGGAGGTGCGCCGGCGCAACTTCATCCCCGCCGACCGCTTCCCCTACACGACGATGATGGGCCTGTCCTACGACAGCGGGGACTACGCCCGCGCGCTCGATCACGCCCTGGCCCGGGCCGGCTATCCAGGACTGCGGCGGGAGCAGGAGGCCGCGCGTCGGGCCGGGCGGCTCTACGGGATCGGCCTCGCCTGCTACGTCGAGATCTGCGGCTTCGAGGACGACGAGGTGGCCGACGTGGTGGTGGACGACGCCGGTCGGGTGACCGTCCTGACCGGCACCGCCTCGCACGGCCAGGGGCACGAGACGGCCTTCGCCCAGCTGGTGGCCGACGAGCTCTCGATCCCCATCGAGCTGGTCACCGTCGTCCACGGCGACACGGCGCGCGTGCGCAGCGGCGTGGGCACGTTCGGCAGCCGGTCCCTGGCCCGCGGCGGCATGCACGCCCTGGGCAACGCGCGGCAGGTCAGGGCCCGCGCCATCGAGATCGCGGCGGGCCTGCTGGAGGCGGCGCCCGCCGACGTCGTGGTGGACAGCGGGCACTTCCGCGTGCGCGGCGTGCCGGACCGGAGCGTGACCTGGACGCAGGTGGCGGCCGCGGCCCGGGGCTCCCTGGCCGCGCGCCAGGATCTCCGGGGGGCCGGGACGCTCTTCCCCTTCGGGGCCCACGTGGCCGTGGTCGAGGTGGACCGGGAGACGGGGCAGCCTCGCATCCTGAAGTACGTCTCCGTGGACGACAGCGGATTCCTCGTCAACCCGCTCCTGGTGCAGGGCCAGGTCCACGGCGGGCTGGCCCAGGGCATCGGGCAGGCGCTGTGGGAGGGCGCCGTCTTCGACGAGGCCGGACAGCTCCTCACCACCACCCTGATGGACTACGCGCTGCCGCGGAGCGACGACCTGCCGTCGTTCGATAACGACCACACGCGGACGCCGTCGCCGCGGACCGCGCTGGGGGTCAAGGGCATCGGGGAGTCGGCCACCATCGGCTCCACCCCGGCCGTGGCCAACGCCGTGATCGACGCCCTGGCTCCGCTCGGCATCACGCACCTGGACCTGCCGCTCGGCGCCGCGAAGCTGTGGGAGGCGATCCGGGGGGCGGCGCGGCGCTGAGCGTCACTCGGCCACGGTCACCCGGAGCACTTCCTCGACGGTGGTGATCCCCTCCAGGACCTTCATGAGCCCGGCCTGCCGCAGGGTCTTCATGCCGTCGGCCTGGGCCATGGCCCGCAGCTCGGCCGTCGAGGCGCCCTTGATGATCAGGTCGCGGATCTCCTGGGTGATCGGCATGATCTCGTAGATGGCCACCCGGCCTTTCATCCCGGTGAAGCTGCACGCCGGGCATCCCCGCCCCTTGTAGAGGGTGATGCGCCCCTGACCGGTGGGCTGGTGGCCGTACGGCACCAGCGAGTCCTCGTCGGCCTCGTACGGCTCCCGGCAGTCCTTGCAGATCTTGCGGCCCAGACGCTGGGCCACGATCAGCAGGAGCGACGACGCCACCAGGAACGAGGGGATGCCCATGTCGGTCAGGCGGGCGATCGTCGAGGGGCAGTCGTTGGTGTGCAGGGTCGAGAAGACCAGGTGGCCGGTGAGGGCGGCCCGGATCGCGATCTGGGCGGTCTCCAGGTCGCGCGTCTCGCCGACCAGGATCACGTCCGGGTCCTGGCGCAGGAAGGCGCGCAGGGCGGAGGCGAAGGTGCGCCCGACCGACTCGTTGACCTGGACCTGGTTGACGCCCTTGAGGTTGTACTCCACCGGGTCCTCGGCCGTCATGATGTTGATGTCGGGCGAGTTGATGGTGTGGATGGCCGAGTACAGGGTGGTCGTCTTGCCGGAGCCGGTGGGTCCCGTGATGAGGATCATGCCGTACGGCTGCCGGATGGCCTTCTGGAACGTCTCCAGGGCCCAGGGGTCGAAGCCGAGCTGGGTCAGGTCGAGCTTCAGGGCGTTCTTGTCGAGGATGCGGAGCACCGCCTTCTCGCCGAAGATCGTGGGCAGCGTGGAGACGCGGAAGTCGATCTCCCGGTTGTTGTAGCGGAGCTTGATGCGGCCGTCCTGGGGCATGCGCCGCTCGGCGATGTCCAGGTTGGCCATGATCTTCAGGCGCGAGATGATGGCCGGCTCCAGCTTCTTGGGCGGCGAGAGCATCTCGTGCAGCACGCCGTCGACGCGCACGCGGATGCGGAACACCTTCTCGTACGGCTCCCAGTGGATGTCGGAGGCGCCCCGCTGGATGGCCTCCACCAGGACCATGTTGACCAGCTTCACCACCGGCGCCTCGTCGGCCGACTCCTTCAGCTCGAAGACGTCGACCTTGGCGCCGGCCTCGTCGTCGCCCAGGACCTCCACGCCCTCCAGGTCGGCGCTGAGGTTCGACAGGGCCTCGGTCATCAGGGGCATCGAGCTCTCGTAGTAGCGGTCGATGGCCTCCCGGATGGCGCCCTGCGCGGCCACGACGGGCAGCACGCGGAGCCCGGTGATGAACGTCACGTGGTCGATGGCGTGGACGTTGACCGGATCGGCCATGGCCACCGTGAGCGTGTCGCCGTCCCGCCGGATCGGCAGCAGGTCGTAGCGCCGGGCGACGTTGGCGGGGACGAGCTGGATGACCATCGGGTCCACCGTCACCGAGGCCAGCGTCACCGAGGGCACGCCGTACTGCTGCGACAGGAAGCCGGCCAGCTGGTCCTCGGTGATGAACTTGAGCCGGACCAGGATCGAGCCCAGCTTCTCGGAGCTGGTCCGCTGCTCCTTGAGGGCCTGGGCCAGCTGCTGCCGGGTGATGAGGCCGCCGGCCACCAGCAGGTCGCCCAGGGGCATCAGGCGGCCGCGGCTCTCGGGAGTCGGGGTGGCCTTGCCGGCGCTCCTCGGCGCCGGCCGGCCGGCGGGCTTGAACGAGCTGGCGGCCGGCGGGGCGGCCGACCGGGCCGGCGGCGGGAGCGTCGAGGGCGGCGCCGACGCCGCGGCCGCGGGCGGCGAGGCGACCGGCCCCAGGCGGGCGCGGATGCGACCGAGCTTCTCCTGCTCGCCGAGCTTCGTGTAGATCTCCGACAGGGCCTCCAGGGCGCTCATGTCGGCCGGGTTGGCCTCGGCGATCATCTCGAAGACGGCGGCCGTCTGGGCCAGCTCGCGCCGCTGCTCCGGGGTGAGGCTGGACGGCGGGTCCTGGCGAATCACTCAGTCCGCCCTCAGGACACGCGCGGCTGCCAGGCCGGCCGCGTCTCCTCGGGGCCCAGCGGGGCCGCGAAGGTCCCGGAACGCTTGGGGCGGCGGCGGGTCTCGGCCAGGATGGCGGCGATGGCCTTGCCCGTCTCCTTGGCGAACAGCCGGACCATGCCCACCGTCGTCCGCTCGTCGAAGATCGCCAGCAGGATGGCCTCCTCGTCCACCGTGGACACGTGGATGGACTGCTTGATCCCCTCGTGGAACAGCACGGTGAACTCGGTCTCGCCCAGGAGCTGGGCCATGGCGCTGGTCGAGCTGAAGGCCGCGGCGGCCAGGGCGGAGATGGACACGGTGTCCAGGGCCCGCGCCACCCCGTCCATGAACAGGAGCTGGCCGCTCCGATCGATCAGCAGGGCCTCCACCGCGCCCGACTCGTTGAGAAACGTGGACAGGATCTCCCGGATCCTCGTGGCGTCGCTTTCCTGGATCACCATGTCTTTCGCCTTCATGCTCCCCCCTTGCCGCCGTCCCCGAACTCGTGGGCGAGGACCATGCGAGCGACGGTGTTGAGGGTGTCGAACACCCCCTTGCCCTCCACGGCGACCGCCTCGAAGAAGGGCACGCGGCGGCTCCGGCGGTTCAGCGTGTACTCGAGGTACTCCACCGGGGCCACGTTGGGCAGGTCGCGCTTGTTGTACTGGATGACGTACGGCAGCTCGTCCAGCGAGATCTGGTACTGGCGCAGGTTCTCCTCCAGGTTCCGGAAGCTCTCGACGTTCTCCTTGAGCCGCTCCCACTGGGAGTCGGCCACGAAGACGACGGCGTCCACGCCGCGCAGGACCAGGCGGCGGGTCATGTTGTAGTGCACCTGCCCGGGCACCGTGTACAGCTGGAAGCGGGTGTCGAACCCCCGCACGGTGAGGGCGGTGACCGGCAGGAAGTCGAAGAAGATCGTGCGGTCGTCGCCGGTGGCCAGCGAGACCATGTTGCCCTTGTTGGTCTGCGGCAGCGTCCTGTGGACGTACTGGAGGTTGGCCGTCTTGCCGGCCACCCCGGGGCCGTAGTAGACGATCTTGAAGTTGATGACCTTCTCCGCGTGGTTGATGATCGACACGCGTTCCTCCTCAGCCGGCTCCCAGCCGTGCCGCGGCCCGCTCCAGCTCGAGCCGCGCCAGCCCCGGCCGTTCGACCGGTCCTCCTCCCGCCACGAGCACCGCGTCGCGCCCGCTGTCGACCTCCCGGACCACGATGCGGTCGTCGGCCAGTCGGATCACGACCGACTCCAGCGGCCCGATCGGGGCACCCCGCAGCGCCTGCCGTAGCTCCAGCGCGAGCTCCGCCGTGCGCGCCGCCGACACGCCGGGGCTGAGGAACAGGTACACGACGGCGTCGTCCCCGCCGCCGGTGACGACTGCGGGCACCGTGGGGCCGAAGGCCTGCAGGGACTCGCCCAGGTCCCGCACCTCGGCCGGGACCGGCGCCTGGCGCAGGGCCCCGCCCGCCCCGGTCCCGACGTGGCTCATGGTCGGCGCCGGCCGGCGGCCGCCGGCCACGTGCAGGGCCATGGTCTCGAGGTAGGCCAGCGCGGCTCCCCGCGGGGCGCCGTGCGCCAGGGCCGTGGGCGGGTCGTCGTCCGGCAGGGGCGTGAGCACCACGGCGCCGCCGGCGGCGCGCACCGT
>FWPU01006456.1_pt1 | contig 21131 bp, 19 predicted proteins | sample 2228361 | NCBI WGS metagenome assembly FWPU01 (sample SAMEA103939777, study PRJEB20133) | metagenome
GACCTTTCTTCTGTCTCTATTTTTTCAAAAAACAAATTGGGAGGATTTAAATTGGGCTCTACTTTATAGGGATCAATCCTTATAGCTCCAGAGACAAGCCCAAACCATATCTTTCCATCCCTTGTTTTTAAAACACCATTTAATGTTACTTCATCTCCTACTAAACCATCATGGGTGTTAAAAAGGGATGAGTAACCCGGTGCAAACATAACAATCCCCTTACTTGTTCCAACCCACAAAAAACCCAAAGAGTCCTTTTCCATACTCCATATAAAATTTGATGGAAAACCCCTTTCTTCATTTAAGTTATTCCATTCCTTTCCATTATAATAAAAAAGACCATCACCTAAAGTTCCCACATAAATTTTATCCTCTCCTTCAAATACAATAGAGCGAGTTGAAGTACCATTAAGCACTTTATATTTTTCAGAAATATTAAATTTATCCTTTTCATATACTGCTATACCTTTATCTGTCAATGCTAAAATATTTTTTTCTCCATCTTCTATTATTTTAAAAACTGTATCATCAGGCAATCCATCATCTTTATTGAAATACCTTTTCCCATCTTTGCCAATTTTATATACTCCATCAATTGTAGCAATCCAAAGATTTTCATTTAAATCAATATAAATTGAAAAGACACCCCTTATATCATCTTTTATAAGCCTCTTAATTTTAAAGTTTTCCTTAGGATAAAGGGTATAAATGCCCAAATTTTTAAAAGCCATAAAAATTTTTTTACCCTTTGAAGCAAAGGATCTTACCCCATCACCTTTTAAGTTATTTATAGGAATTTCCTTCACCTTTTTTCCATCAAAAATCCCAATTCCCTTTTCACCCCCAAAAAGAATTTTTCCATCTTCTAATTCATAAAAAGCCCAAAGGGAACTTGAAAGAAGCCCCTCTTCTTCATAGTAATTTTCAAAACCCATAGATTGAAGTTTTGAAAGTCCTGAATCTGTTCCAATCCATAAATTCCCTTCCCTATCTTTAAAAAGAGAATAAATATAATTTGAAGGAAGCCCTTCCTTTAAACCAATTTTTATTTCTTTTTCGTTTTGGATAAAGTAAAGTCCATCTTCAGTTCCAATCCAAAAATTTTCCTTATCCCATAATATTGTATTTACAAAGGGTAAGTTTTTTTTGAATTTTAACTTTCCCTCAGAAAAAATATAAAGGGCTTCTTTAGAACCCAAATAAAGGTTTTCCTGTATAAAAGCAAAAGTTGTTGGAGTAAAATCAAAATTTTTAAATACTTTAAAATTAAAATCTTCCTCTAATTTATAAATACTATTATGGGAAAGATAATAAAAGGAGCCATCTCTTTCAATAATTATATTTTTCCCATCAGGGGGCTTTGATTTTATTAAACTTTTTAAATTGCCCCTTTCATAATAAAAAAGCCCTTCATCCATTACAATTAAGTATCCTTTTTTATAAGGAATAAAATCTCTAATCTCTCCTTTAAAAGATATCTTTTCAACCTTAGGAGTTCCATAAAAATCCCCTATTTCAAAAATTCCCCCACTTCCTGCTCCTAAAATTTTACCTTCAAAATATAATAGTTTATAAATGTAGTTTGATGGAAGACCCTTCTTTTTATCCAAGCTTTTAAAATTATAACCATCATAATAAGCAATTCCGCAATAGGTGGAAACCCATATTCTTCCAATCTTATCTTGGGTTATGGAAATTATTTGTGATTGGGGAAGCCCCTCTGCATTTTTATAATTTTTTAAGGCATATTTAAACCCAAGTAAATTTATAGAAAATAAGAATATTATAAAATACCCTAAACTTTTAAAAACCACAATATAATTATAATATAAAATATTTTTTAGTCAAGCAATTTTTATTTAAATTAAAAATTTTAGGGCTTATTTAATTTTGCCAATAAAATTATAAATATAGGGGTATGTATCTCCTTTTTTTCCTATGAAAAAATAATTTTGCAAATAAATAACCAAAGATAAAACCTCCAATATGGGCCCACCAGGCAACTCCTCCTGCAGAAGGAAAACCAATTGAAAGGGCACCTGAAAAGATTTGGATTGCAAACCATAATCCTAAAAATATAAAAGCAGGTAATTCTACAAGTTGGAAAAAGAAAAAAATGGGGATTAAAGTCAAAACCCTTGCTCTTGGGAAAAAATAAAAGTAAGCCCCCATAATACCAGCAATGGCACCAGAGGCACCAATGGTTGGAATATTGGAAGATAAATTGAATATTATATGGGCTATTGAAGCTATCAAACCAGAGATAAAATAAAAAAGTATGTAAGAGAAATGTCCCATCCTATCTTCTACGTTATCTCCAAAAATCCAAAGGGAAAGCATATTTCCTATAAGGTGTAAAAATCCGCCATGAAAAAACATAGAAGTAAAAAGGGGAAAGTATACCAAGGGATTTAAGGGGTAGTTTAAAAAGTTATAAATAAACTTGTTTGGAATAATGCCAAATATCTTAAAAAATTTTTCAATTTCATCTCCTAAGCCAAGTTGAAAAATAAAGATTAAAACATTTATGGAAATTAAAAAATAAGTGAAGAAGGGTATCTTTTCCCTTGGATTTATATCCTTTAATGGAATCATTATCCCTTAAAGTAAAAATTTGTTCAAAATATCTTCCTTTTTTTCGGGTCTAAATTTTTTGGCTTGTTCAATGGTTTCTTGAAATTTGTCCTCTAAGGTAGGTCTTTCTTTATTATAAAAAATTCCAATCCATAAATTGTTTTCATCTTCTGCATACTTGTATGCAGAAATCTTATCTTCTGGATTATGTTCTGGTGGTAAGGGTTTACAAACTTCTTTATAATAAGCAAAAAGTTCTTTACCCCTGTAGGTAACACAAGGAGATAAAATTTGCACAAAAGCAAAGCCCCTATGTTTAATTCCTGCTGTAAAAATTTCCACTTGATGCTGAATGTTTCCAGAATAGGTTCTTGCAATGAAAGGCACTCCATAAGATAATGCAAGGGAAATTGGGTCAATGGGAATTTCTGGATTCCCATAGGGGGCTGACTTGGTTTTTAAATTAAAAGGAGTTGTGGGAGAACTCTGTCCCTTTGTAAGCCCATAAATTTGATTATCCATCATTAAAACTGTGATATCTACATTCCTCTTTGGAGCATGGGTAAAGTGGGCAGAACCAATTGCCATTGCATCCCCATCCCCTGTAGCAACTATAACATTTATATCAGGATTTGCAATTTTTACTCCACAAGCAATTGGAATTGCTCTTCCATGTATGGCATTAAATCCATATGTCTTAGTATATCCAGGAATTCTACTACTACATCCAATTCCAGAAATAAAGGAAACCATTTGGGGGGGTAGTTGCAATTTTGCAAGGGTTTGGTAAATTGCAGTCAATACTCCAAAATGTCCACATCCAGGGCACCAAATTGGATTTAAATGGCTTTTGTAATCCTGCCATCGATAAACCTTTTCACTCATTTTAATACCTCCTTTATGGTCTCATAAACCTCTTTTACCTTTATTGCCCTTCCACCTCCAATACCATATGTCTCTATTTGGTTTTCCCTTGGCAAATGGTATGTCTTAATAAACTTTGCAAATTGTTGGTTCCAAGAAACTTCAAAAACAAAGAACTTTTCTGTATTTCTTACATATTCATCAAATTGCTTATAATTTGGCGGGTAAATTATTTGAGGAATAACTCCTTTTATCTTATACCCTTCCTTTTTCAATTTTTTTATTGCTTCCTTTATTACTCCTTTTGTGGAGCCCCATCCAACTATAGCATACTTGGCATCTTTATCTCCTATATGTCTTATGTAATGGAGTTCTTTTCTCACTTCTTGTAATTTCCTAAATCTTTTTGCAATCATTTTTTCATGAACTTCTGCTACAGAAGAAGGATCCCCCTTTTCATTATGGGTTATTCCAGAAGCAAGGTACATACCCTTTTCCATTCCTGGAATTGCCATTGGAGTTATTCCCGTTGGGGTATCTTTGTATCTTATGTAATTTTCCAATTCTTCTATTGTTGGAAGAATCCTCCCTTCTCTATATTTAAAGCCTGATAAAAGTTTTTCTTTATCAATTGTTTCATACCTATGCCCCAAGAATTGATCTGATAAGACAATTGCTGGCATTTGAAAATGTTCTGCAGCGTAAAAGGCCTCTAAGGTTACATCAAAACAATCTTGCACATCTGAAGGAGCTATAACAACTTTTGGTGCATCTCCATGGGTTCCAAAAACAGCTGGAAGTAAATCTGCTTGCTCTGATTTTGTAGGTATTCCCGTAGCAGGTCCTCCTCTTTGGACATCTATAATTACAACGGGGATTTCTGCCATAGATGCTAATCCTATTCCCTCCTGCATTAGTGAAAGACCAGGACCTGAAGTACAAGTCATTGCCTTTCCTCCAGCAAAGGATACCCCTATGCAATGGCAAATAGCAGAAATTTCGTCTTCAACTTGCAAAAATTTTCCACCAAAAATTGGAAGGAGTTCAGACATTAAATGCATAATTTCTGAAGAGGGGGTTATTGGGTAGCCAGCAAAAAAATTACAACCAGCAAAAATTGCTCCTAAGGCAGCAGCATCATTTCCTGTTAATACCAATCTTGAAGGTCTTTCTCTATAACATAACTTCTTTTCTTCATCTAAGGGTTCCAAATTTTCTTGAGCATACCTTCTTCCTATTTCTAAAGCATTTAAATTTGCATCCACAACATTTTGGCCCTTTTTGTAAAATTTCTTTTTTATTACATTGCACAAACCTTTATAGGGAAGACCTAATTTTTCTGAAACAACACCTAAGGATATAATATTTAATGCAAGAATATTTTTTGCTTCATCTCTTGCCAGTTTTTCAAAGGGAACATAAAATACCTTCATTTTTTCCTTTACTTCGAAGGGTAAATTCTTTGCAAGGGGATCCTTTTCATCAACAAAGATTATGGTATCATCTTTTAATTCTAATTCTAATTTAAATTTTAGGTATTCACTTAAATGAAAAGCCACTAGCACATCTAAATAATCTCCTGGTGAAAGGACTTCATACTCTGAAGATAACCTAATCTTTGAAGAGGATTCCCCACCCCTTATTTGGGGTCCAAAGGACATTGTAGCCATCCCCGAAAGCCCTTCTATTGCAGCTGCTTGTATTAGCATTTCTCCACAGGTTACTACACCTGCACCTCCTGCTCCTACAAAGCCAATACATATTTCTTCTCTCATTAAACCTCCTTATAAATAATCAAATCCATATTTTTAAAATTTTTCCTTTTCAATTTTATTCTTCCATTGTTATGATTAACATTAAATTTGTTTTCCCAATAGAAAATTCACTTTTATCCTCTAAAAAAACCTCCCCTATTTTAGTATTTTGATAATAGGTTCCATTTGTAGAACCCAAATCCTTTAAAATTATTTTATCTTCAAGTATTTCGATTTGGCAATGTCTTCTTGAAACTTCTGTATCTGGAATTATTAAATCTCCTTGGGCTCTTCCTAAAACAAAAGGGGTTTTTGTAATCTTTATAACTTGTCCTGAAAGGGGACCCGATAAAATAGCCAATGAATATCTTTTCCCTTTTATTGATAATGCCTCTACCTCTTTTAATATTTCTTTGGTGTGCACAACTTTTGTGGTATCTTTTAAAATTTTTTCTTCACTTTGGGTTCTTGTTTCTTCAGAAGAAAAGGAAACATTAAAAATTGCTCCACATTTGGGGCATTTTACTTTTTTCCCTGCAAATTTTTCTTCATCTACATTATATTTTGCTTGACAAATGGTACAACTAATTAACATAATTTATCTCCTATATTTCTTCATCTGCAATTATTAACCCCTCTCCTTCAAATCTTATAAGAAAAGCATCACTTCCTTCTTTTTCAAGGGCTTTTTGTCCTACCAAAGGATATAAATTTCCAGTCCAAGCAACAATGGAAGAAGAAATTATTGTTAAAGGATAATCTGCTGTTACTCTCAAGGTTAAAGGTTCCATATGGGTTGTCAAAGCTAAAGCTCCCTTTCCATAAATTTTAAAGGTTTGAAGAGTTTTATTATTCTTATAATCATGTATTGGTTCAGATCTAAAAAGAAGATTTTCCTCTAAGGCAAGGATATGGCTTCCTTCTACATAAACAAATTCTTGATTTAATTCAAAAAGGTATGTTTGGTTCCCCTTTTCAAAGAGGAATAATTTTCCTTTCCCTTTTGCCTCAACAATTTCTTGGGCTGTTGTTGTTTTTAAATCTGGAATTGGATCAAAGGAAAAATTTCCTACATAACTTCTTAAAGAGGACTTTTTTATAAAAACTTTTCCTTCTGACTGAATTTCTAAAAAACCATTATGATGTAAATAGAATTTTTTTTCTATTGGCTTTGCTACCTCTACTTTTGAAACCTCTATCTTTTCTAAGATTTCAGAAGTATCCCTTTGAAAGACCTCTGTTATTGCTTTTAAGGGTTTCCCTTCTTCTATGGGCATAACTTTAAAGGTCTTCGTGGTCTCTGGGCTTTCTTTTTTTTGAGGGTATTCTTCTTTTCTTTCCCTTAATATTTCTTCTACTTCTTTTGCTTGTGCTTCTGCTTGGGCAAATTTAAAGTGTTCTAAAGCAACTCCAAACTTTTGCATCTTTTTATATATTAAACCTAAGTAAAGATGGGCTTTTACATAATTTGGTTTTAATTCAATTGCCCTTTGAAAGTGGCTTAAGGCTTCTTCTTCTTTCCCCTGCTTGTATAAAACAACTCCCAAGTTTGATCTTAAAACAAAGATATCGGGATTTAATTTAATAAGTTTTTTATATAAAACTTCAGCTTCACTATATTTTTTTAATTTAAAATAAACCATTCCAAGCATATTAAGGAGTTCTTCATCTTCTGGTCTATATCTTAAAGCAACTTCAAGCTCAAACCTTGCCATATCCAAATCACTTCTTTTTAATGCTTCTTTCCCTTTGTTTAAATGCATTAAAAAGACACCTTGATCAAAGGGAGGGGGGGAAGTGTGTTCCTTTTTCATCTCATCTTCATATTTGTAATTAAAATTCTTCCATCTTCTTTTTTTATAATTCTTATGGGTTTGGAAGAGTATCCATTTCCTTTATAAATACTTAATACCTTTTTAACATATTCCTTAGTTTCCTTAAAGGGTGGAATCCCATTGTGTTGTATTACATTATCCTTACCTGCATTGTAAGCAGCTAAAGCAAGGGTTAAATTTCCAGAAAACTCATCTAATAGTTGTTTTAAATATTTACACCCTCCATAGATGTTTTCTTTTACATCATAGGGATTTTCAACCCCCATTAATTTTGCTGTGGAAGGCATGAGTTGCATAAGCCCTATTGCACCCTTTGGAGAAATAGCCTTAGGATTAAAATTTGATTCTGCTTTTATAACTGCTTTTATAAGTTCTGGATCCAATCCATACTTATTAGAACAATTGCTTATATGGTTATGTATTTCATCTGATTTTAAATAATAACTTTTGGAATAATTTTCCCTTGAAAAAAGAAGCAAAAAAATTGAAAAAAGAAAAATAAAAATTTTCTTTACCATTTTTTAATTATACCAAATTAAGATTTTAATGTAAACAAAAGATTTTATTTATTCTTACTCCCAACTTAAATGCCACTCTTCTATATTGCTTCCATTTATAAAACAGGAAATGTGTTTCGTAATTGGGTTTTTCCCTCCCGTCAATTCTACAACTTTTTCTATAAAACCCTCAATTCTTGCACATAAACTTATATGATTTATCCCAGAATTTATAATAAATATTTTCATATTATTTCCCTTTTCATCTACAGTTTTTAATTCTCCTTGATTATAGTATGTTTTCCAAACATTTTGAGCTCTACCTACCATAAATTTAGGAGTTCCCACTTTAAATAAAAGCTTATAAATTCCATGGTATGCCTGTTCTCCTGAAAATTTACCAATTTCTTTATAAATTTTTTTAGCTTCTGGATCTTCTGGATTAATTAAAGCAACATTTAAGGCAATTAAATGTTCTGAGGGATAAAACATACTATCTAAGATTGGCTTTTCAAAAATTTTTTTTGTTTCTTCGGGTAATTTTTTTAAAATTTCTTCCAATTTTTCAGTGCCATATTTTTCTTTTATATACTTTAATGTTCCCTTAAATAAAGGTCCCTTTGCTTTTAACATGCTTAAATTATAGCATATTTTTAAAATTTTTTAAATAAAGGGTAAGTTTAAAAATTTTCTAAATAAGCAATTGCATCTATGATTTTTTGCTTTTCACCATAAATTATTAAAACATCTCCTTCTAAAACCATCATTTCAGGGTTTGGGTTTAAAATCAATTCTTTTCTCCTCTCCACTGCCAAGATTGTAACACCTGTCCTTGCTCTTAAATTTATCTCTTTTATGGATTTGTTTATTAAAGAACCCTTTAAAACGATATATTTTTCAAAATCCAAACCTTTTAAAAAATCTAAATCATAGTCCTTAAAGGGTTTTTTTATGGAAAAAGATCTTAACATTTTGTAGCCATCTCCCCTTATCTTTTCTATAAGTTCAAGGATTAAATTGTAGGGAACATTATATTTATGCAAAACCCTTGAAAATATTTCTATGGAGGTCTCAAATTCTTCAGGAATCACCTCATCTGCACCAAGTTTTTTTAAATCCTCTACTTCTTGTAAGTATCTTGTTCTAACTATTATATAAATTTCAGGATTTTCTTTCCTTGCAATGGAAACAATTCTTCTTGTGGCTATTGGATCAGATATTACAATAACTAAAATGCTTGCATCCCTAATCCATAATTGATTTAATATTTCCTTTGAAGTTCCATCTCCATAAAAGATTGGTTCTCCCTTTGCCTTTGCTTCTTGAACAGTATCAATATTTAATTCTAAAACCACAAAAGGTATGGAGGATTCCTTTAATGCAAGGGCTAAATTTTTCCCATTTAAACCAAAACCAATTATAATTACATGGTTTTCCTTTTTTATAGAAATTAGCTTTTCTTCAAAAGCTCTATAGTATTTTAATTTTTTCTTTATAAAATTAATGGATATTATGAAATTTGAAATTTTTTTTGAAAAAGCAAACAAAAAGGGACTTAAAAAAATAGTTATTAAAGAAGTAAATAAAAAAACTTGAAAATACTTTTCTGAAATTAAATTTAATTTCAATCCTTCGTTTGCCAGTATAAAAGAAAATTCTCCAATTTGAGCAATTCCAAGCCCAACTTCTATGGAATATTTAAGGGAAGTCCCTACAACTAAACTTCCAATTAAGCCAGAAATAAATTTTATTAGAACTATTGAAAATACTATCAAAATTGTGAAAAAAAAATTTTCAAAAGCAAATTTAAAATTTAACAAAGCTCCAAGGGAGACAAAAAAAAGACCTATAAAACTATCTTTAAAAGGCAGAATATCAGATATGACTTGATGGGAATATTCAGAACCAGAGACAAGAAGCCCTGCAATGAAAGCACCCAAAGCCAAAGAAAGACCAAAAAGAGATGTGAAAAAGGTAATTCCTAAACATAGGGAAATTATGCTTAAAATAAAAAGTTCCCTTTGTTTTGTTTTTGCAATTAGATGGAAAAAATTTGGGATTAGGTATTTTGATCCATAGATTATAAAATAGATCATTATGAGGGATAAAAATATCTTTAACAAACCATAGGTAATTTTGGGTTCCTCCTTTGAAATTAAAGGTAAAAATAACATAAGGGGAATTAAAAAGAGATCTTGAAATAAAGATATACCTACCATTACCTTTCCATGGGGGGCATCCATTTCTCCCCTTTCTTGGAGTAATTTAAAAAGAATTGCTGTACTACTCATTGCAATTAAAAATCCAAAAAAAACCCTTTGTTTTATTTCCATTTTAAATAAAAAAGAGATTGTGAAAACTAAAAAAGTTGCCAGAAAAATTTGTACAAAGCCACTTCCAAAAAGAATTTTTTTCATAGAAAGGAGCTTTTTTAAAGAAAATTCAATACCAATTGTAAATAGGAGTAAAATAACCCCAATTTCTGCTACTTGCTTGATTGCTTCAACATCCTTTAAAATTTTAAATCCATAGGGTCCTAAAATTAAACCAGAAAATAAAAAGCCCAAGATTGAAGGTATTTTAAATTTATTAAAGATATAAACAAGAAAGGTTGAAAAACAAAAGATAATTGTAAGCAATTTTAAGATGTTAAATTCCATTAGACTATAATTATATATTCTCCTTTAATATTTTTTTTCCTTTCCAGATTTTTAATTGCTTCTGAAACTTTTCCATAAAAATTTTCCTCGTAAAATTTTGTTAACTCTTTTCCTATGTAACATTGAATATCTCCAAATATGCTTAAAATATCCTTTAAATGAAAAATTATCTTATGGGGAGAAGAAAAGATTATTTTTGTAACCTTAAGTCCCTTATAAGAATTTAAAAACTCCTTCCTTTTCTTTTCCTTATCTGGTAAATAGCCCAAAAAGAGGAAGGGATAAGGGGGAAAAGTGGACTGAAGGAGTGCCACTAAAATTGAAGAAGCCCCTGGAAGGGCTTGTACTTTTATATTATTTTTTATAGCTTCCCTTACAAGTTTATAACCTGGGTCACAAATTAAGGGTGTTCCTGCATCGGATATAAGGGCAATATTTTTTCCTTCCTTTAACTTTTCCAAAATTTTTTGAATTTTTTCCCTTTCATTGTGTTCAAAATAGGATTCCAACCTTTTCTTTATTTTTAAGTGGTTCAATAATTTTTTTGTTCTCCTTGTATCTTCACAAATTATTTCATCAAGGGAAGATATAATCTCCTTTGCTCTTTCAGTTATATCCTTAAGATTTCCAATGGGGGTTGGGATTAAATATAAAGTCATAAAAAACTTTCAAGAAACTGGGAGTAAACAGACATTGCCTTTTCTGCTGATCTAAAGGTGGGTATTTGGTTTTCCTTTAAATGGGCAATCAATGGTTCATATTCCTTCCCTGCATCTACTACTACAATTAAGGGCTTTTTAATTTTTTTATTTAAATTTATTATCCTATTTGCAATACTATCTTCCCTTAAGAAATCTTCTCTATGTTTTTCCCCTTTTTGTAAAGTGTTTAAAGCAGGGGTTAGGGGAACTGCTCCTAAGATAATAGAATCCACATTAGGATCATTGGATAAGGCAATAATTACTTCTTCATAAGTTAAATCATTTGCCATAGGAGTTAGGTCTAAGGGATTATGAATATCTACAATTGCATCAATTTTTATTCTTTTAAAGATCCCTGTAAGTTTTTCTTCTGTTGTTTTTTCTATTTTTGAAACCTCTAAATCCTTTAAATTATCTGCCATTGAAACACATTCAAAGCCAGCATTTGAAACTAAAGCAACTCTTTTTCCCTTTATATCCTTTCCCCTTAAAAATAAAAATAGTTCAATTAAATCTTCAAAATCTCCTATACTATCTGTAATTATTGCACCATTTTTTTCTAAGATTTCCTTTGATAGGAGAAAATCTCCTGCAATTGATGCCGTATGGCTTGAGGTAGCTTTTTGTCCTTCTGCTGTCTTCCCTGCTTTGTAAATCAATAGTTTTTTCCCCTTTTCTTTTAATTCCCTTGAAATTTTTGCAACCCTTAGCCCATCCATTTCCATAAAACCTTCTACATACAAGGCGTAAAGATAGAGTTCTGGTATATCCTTTAAAAATTCCAAATAATCTGCAATTGTCAAGTCAATTTGGTTTCCTAAGGAAATTGAATATAAAGGATTAATGTAGGAAAGTTTATTCATCTTTGAAACAAGGAAGGCACCTGATTGGGAAATGAGAGCAAACCCCATTGGCTTGCTTAAAGACAAGGGCAATTTATATTCTGGAATAAAAAAGGTGTCATATTTACCTTTTATACTTCTAATTCCAAGGCAGTTTCCTCCATTTAAAATTGGGGTGTCTTCACCCTTTTCTCTTAAATCCCTTAACTTTTCTTTTAAATTTTCAACTTTTTCTTTAGTTCCTTCCTTTTCCCCAAAACCCCCGGGGATTATTATTATACTTTCTGTTTTTTTAAATTCTATAACTTCTTCTACAATTGGAGGAACTTGGTTTGCATCTACTGAAAGGACAAGTAAATCAAGTTTTTTTGGTAAATCCCTTAAGGAAGGATAACACTTTACTCCATCTATTTCCATTACATTTGGTTTTATGCAAAAAATATCTTCTTTTGGAAAGCCCTCCCTTAAAATATTATTTAATATAATCCTGCCAGGATTATAAAATTTTTCAGAAACGCCTACAACCCCAATACTTTTTGGATGAAGCAAATTATTTATTTTATGGATTGGCTTAAGATAAGATAATTTTTCATTTTTTGATATTTTTAAAAGAAAATCCAAAGCAATTAGTTTCCTATTTTTTATTACAAAGGGATTTACTTCAAACTCTTGAATTAAAAAATTTCCCTCTCCAAAGGGACTAAAATAATTTGAAAGATCTCTAAATTTTTTGAGAAGGTAGAATATTTTTTCCTTTTCAATTAGGGGTTTTTGGTTCCTAAATTTTCCAAAAATTTTAATTCCAAAGGGTGTTTCTCTTAGAGATTTTTCAATTATTTTATCTTCATTAATCAAAGGAGAAAAAATTGAAAGGGACTTAAAATTTTTAGCATAAAATTCCGTTTCAATTCCACCAAAACCAATCGTTAAAACATTTCCAAAGTCCTTAGAATACTTAGTTCCTATTAAAATTTCATTTCCAAAACCCCTTTCATATTTGATAAATTCACATATTAAAAAGCCCTCTAATTTTTCAAATTTTCTTTCCCAAATTTCAATTGCTTTAATTATTTCAGAAAATTCCTTTTTTATAAATTTTACCCCTCCCACATCACTTTTATGTAAAATTTTTGAAGAGACAATTTTTAAAACAATCCTTTGCCCAGGTATTTTTTTTAAATCTTCTTCTTTTAATTCTTTTATATCTTTAAAAAAAATATATTTAGGAGTTTTAATTTTCAATTTATTTAAAATAAAATAGCCCTCTGGTTCTAATAAAAAGTCCCTTCCTTCTTTTACTACTTTTTTAAAGACCTCTTCTATTTCTTTCATCTTACCCCCTAAAATTTTAATAGTTCAAAACCTTTTATTATAATATCTCTTACCCTTTCTTTCAAAAGGTCTCTTGTTTCATAAGTATATTCTTCTGGAAAAAGGGGCTTATGTATTACCATCCCTACGGGAACTTTTTCCTTAGGAATAAGACATTTCTTTGGCATAGCAATATTAGTATTTATTATTGTTACAGGTAAAATTGGAACTTTATGATTAATGCTTAATACAAAGGGACCCTTCTTAAATTCTTTAACTTTTCCATCAATTGACCTAGTTCCTTCAGGTGCCATATACAAATCTATTCCCTTATCAAAAAGTCCTTGTACTGCCTTTAATTCTTCCATAGCCCTTCTATGTTCCCTTCGATGGATGGGAATAAAATTTCCCCTCCGAATCATCCAACCAATAAAGGGAACCTTTAAAAGTTCTGCTTTTGCAACCATCCTTATATTTCTTGGAATATAGCCCAAAATTAAAGGAATATCTAAGGAAGAAAAATGGTTTGAAACAATTATAAGAGGTGGTAAATTTTCTAAGTTTTCATGACCTACAACCTTAACAGGTATGGAAAAAATTTTAAAGATCTCTTTGGCATAATCTCTAAAATACTTACTTTGGATGGTTGGATCTTTTTTTAAAAAAACTTTTATGCTACAGGAAGTCAATAGTTTAAGTCCCTTAAAAAGGAGATAAGAAGTTTTAAAAATATTTTTCTCCATGAAAAACAATCATTGTTCCACTTTTCCATTGGGATTCGCCATAATGGTAAAAGGGACTTAAAAGATCCATTTTTATTCCTTTACAATGCTCAAAATATCCCTCGATATCAGGAAATTCTTGTTCTTGAAACAAATCCCAATGTCTTTTTATAAATTCTTCATGGTTTATAATTTCACATTCAAAATTTTTTAAGTAAATTTCTTCATAAAATTTTTTAACATTTTTTAGGTCATCTTCTGTATAGTAAGAATAAATAAATTTTCCCTTTGGATCCCACCCGTAAATATGAGAAATTAAATATATTCCTACCCTTGAAAAGGAAAAATCGGGTTCTGCCTTTGGGTAAATGGGAAAGGTTCTGGGACTAAAATATAATGCCTTAAAGTTATAACTGCTTTTTAAATAATTATTTTCCTTTTTACAAGAAAAGGAAAATAAGCTAATCAATATCATAATCTTCAAAAAAATCTTTGAAATATTCATTTACTTCCATCCCTGAAATTATTTTAAATTGATTTGACATAGAAGGTAAAATTCCCATATTTTCATCTAAAAATATCTTTTCTATTCTATGCATAGGGAAAAATATTGTAATTACATCTATATTTTTTTCTGATTTTTTAACTTGCCTTGCCCAATCTTCAAAGGAGTTTACATTTATTCCTTTTATTGTTATTCCATAGTTTTTAATATCCAGAAGTAGCCCCCAAAACTGTTCCTTTGGTTCCGTTAAATTTACAATTACAAAACTATTTATCTTCATTTTCTTCCTCACACAATTCCACCAAAATTCCTGAAAAGGTCTTAGGATGGAGGAAAGCTATTAATTTATCTTCTGCACCTTTTACTGGCTCTTCTCTTACAAATTCATATCCCAGATTTTTTAAAATTTCCATCTCTTTTTTTAGATCTTTTACATTTATTGCTATGTGATGAAAGGTTTCGCCTTTTTTTTCAATAAATTTATTAATCTTTGAATCTTCTCTTAAAGGTTCCAGTAGTTCTATCTTAAGGTTTTCTTTAATTAAAAAATGGGTCTTAACCCCTTCCCCTTCAATGATTTCAAATCCCTTATAAATAAAACCTAAATTTACAAAATTTTGAATAAATAAACCAGGATTCTTAGTTGCAATGGCAATATGTTCTAACACAAAATCTCCTCAACTAACTCTTCAGAAACAGTATAAGGATCCTTTTTTCTTGAAATAACCAATTTAAGGGCTTTTTCAAAGTTTTCATTTACTATTATTTTCTTTTGAATATTACTTGATATTATCTGGATTAACCTTTCTTTAATTTGGTTTTTTTCTTTTTCCCTTTTATACTTGGATTCATTCCTTTTTTCCATAACCTCCTCCAAAATTTTTGAAAGTTCTAAAAGCCCCTCTCCTGTTAACCCATTAGTTTTAATTAAAAGGACATTTTTTTTAGAATCCATATCTAAAAGGTTCTTTATTTCCTTATATGTCTTTTCTGCCCCTTCCCTATCAATTTTATTTATTATAAAAATATCTCCAATTTCCATAATCCCTGCCTTTAATGTTTGTATGTCATCGCCAAGCCCAGGAACTAAAACAACTATAACTTCTTGGGCAGACATTGCTATGTCAACTTCATCTTGTCCTACACCAATTGTTTCCACAAGGATCCAATCATACCCAGCCACATCTAATAAATCAATTACATCCATTGTCATAGGAGCAAGACCCCCAATCTTTCCCCTTGTTGCCATAGACCTTATAAAGACATTTGGATTTGTAAAAAGGTTTTGCATTCTTATCCTATCCCCCAAGAGGGCTCCTCCTGAAAAGGGGCTTGTGGGATCCACTGCTATAATTGCAACTTTATACCCCTTTTCAAGGAGTATTTTGGCAAGACCCTGGATTAATGTGGACTTCCCTGCCCCAGGAGGACCAGTAAAACCAACAATTTTTGCTTTTCCACCCTTTTTATAAATTTTTCTTATAATTTCTATACCTTCCTTGGATTGATTTTCAATTAAGGAAATTGCCTTTCCCACTGCCCTTTCATCCCTTTCAAATATTTTTAAAATAAGATTTTCAATGGATTTCATCTCATTTAATATTATTAATTTTATGTAATAGACAATCCACTTTTATCTCACCAAAGGGAATCTTTTGTCCCGTCAATTTACAAACAGGAGTTTTACCATTCTTTTCTTCTAAATTTTTACAAGTAAAACAAATCCGTAAGGACTGAAAGAAACCTTTTTCCTGAAGCTTCTTAACCAATAAAAGTAAAAGACCATACATTTCTTCTTTTTCCCTATGAGAAAATCCTTGGATTGCCTCTTCAATTTTTTTATCCCAAGAAAGTATTTTTTTTAATATTTCTTTACCTTTTATAGTAGTTTTTAAGGAATAACTCCTCTTATCCTTTAAATTTACTTGTTTTTGAAGGAATTCTTTTTTCACTAAAGAACTTATTGCATCACTTACTGTAGAGGGTTTTAAGTAGTATTCCTTAGATAAACTAGATACATTACAAAATTCTAAGGGATGGGTATCTATATAAATTAAAAATTGGATTTGAATGGGAGAAATCTTATATTCCTTAGAAATCTCCCATTGCAAAACTTTAAAGATTCTTGAAATCCTTTCAAGTAATTCAGTTATCTTAACTTCTATTTCTGACACATTTTATAATAGCATATTTTCAAAAGAATATCATCTTCAATTTGGCTTTAAAAATATAAAATTAAAAGTATTAAATGCTAAATCAATACTCTTTTTTTTTAAAAATTTAACTTTTTAAATAAAATTGTAGTATAATATATATATGTATGTTCTAAAAGCAAAAATTGACGAAGAAGTACTTTGGTTTCCCCTTTATGAAGGAGGGAAAAATTATATCTTGGGTTCAAAGGACACTTGTGATTTTCACCTACCATATAAGGGTGTTTCAAGGGAGCATTGTGAATTTTTTTTAAAAAAAGGTGAGTGGTGGATAAAAGATTTGGATTCTACAAATGGAACATATTTAGATGGAGAAATTATAAAAGAAGCCAAATTGAAGGAAAAAAGCACCATAATTTGTGGAACTGTTCAATTGATTGTAATGGAAAGCCCTTCAAATGATTGGATTACCAGAGATGGTAAAAAGGGATTAACTTTTTTAGCAAAAGAAGATTTGGAAACAAGAAAAAGGAAAACAGATGAATTTTATTTAAAGAAAGAGGGCTATTCTATATACGAAAAAATCTGTGAAATTTTGTTTTCAGATTTGGATTATTATGAGAAAATTGAAAAGTTTAATAATTTATTAAAAATAGAAAATGTTGAAGTCCTTTATAAAGATGAACAAAAGGAAATTTTGTTATTTAAAAAGACATCCTTGATAAATAAGGAACTTTATCCAATAAAGGGAACAATCTCAGAAATTGAAATTAGAGTTTTTCCAAAATTAGAAGATAAATTGGAATATTGTGCCTCTGTCTTTTTTTCTATTTTTTCTTTTATGAGATTAGGAACAAAATTTTTAAGCCAAGAAAAAGAAATAGGTGAAAAGATTGATTATGCCATTTTAGGCGTTTCAGAATTTGTAAAGGGACTATGGGAAAAAGTTTACCTTTACAAAGATAGTGATTTGCCTATTTTAATTACAGGGGAGACAGGCATAGGAAAGGAATTTTTAGCAAAAGAAATACATAAAATAAGTAAAAGGGGTGGTAAACCTTTTATCCCTGTAAGCTTTTCTGAAAAGCCCGATTCTTTAAAAGAAGCAGAAATATTTGGTATAGAAGAAAAGGTTGCAACGGGAGTGAAGGGGCAAATTGGAGTTTTAGAACAAGCAAATAATGGGTGTATTTTAATTGACGAAGTAGGCGATATGCCTAAGGAATGGCAATTGATGTTATTAAGGGTAATTGAAAACAATTATTTTTATAAGATTGGAGGCAAAAAACCTATTCCTATTAATGTAAGATTTATATTTACAACAAATAAGGATATAGATGAACAAGTTAAAATTGGAGCCATAAGGGAGGATTTTTATTATAGGATAAAAGGGGTACATTTACATATAATTCCTTTAAGAGAAAGAAAAGAGGACTTGGAATATTTTGCCCAAAAAATTTTGGATGAATTAAACTTAAAATATAACAGTAAAGTTGTTTATTCCTTTTCTGCCTTTGAAAAGATATTAAAATATTGCTGGCCTGGAAATATTAGACAATTAAAACTGGAAATAGAGAAGGCATTTCATATGGCTAAAAATATTGGAATAATTCAGGAAAAATTTTTAACTATTGGAGAAATTGAAAGCACTAAACCAAATATTATTCCCTTTAAAGAAGCCATTGAAAATAAGGAAAAGGAAATCCTTTTAAAGGCAATAAAATTTTCTAAAAATATTTCAGAAGCAATTGAAAAATTAAAGATTCCCCGAACAACTTTTTATCAAAAAGTTAAAAAATATAAAATAGATTTAAAAAAATTTAAAGAAAAGATGTGAAAATCTTGACCTTTAAGGGTATAATTGTCCTATGGAAAATTTAAAACATTATTATCCCGTTGTCATAATTGGTTCAGGAATTGCTGGGCTTACCTGTGCTTTAAGTTTGGCAAAAAAAAACATAGAGGTATTACTTTTATTTAAAAGTGAAAATCCCATGGATTGTAATACCGCAAAGGCACAGGGGGGAATTGTTTATCAGGGAGTTGAAAATGGACCAGAGCTTTTAAAAAAAGATATTTTAAAAGCAGGAGATGGAATTTGTTATGAACCTGCTGTGGAATTAATTTCCTATCAAGGTCCTAAAATCGTTGAAAGTATCTTAATAAGGGATTTTTCAATCCCTTTTACAACAAAAAATAAGAAAATAGAATTGATTACAGAAGCAGCCCATTCCGTTCCAAGAATAATCCATGTAGAGGACTCCACGGGTTTTCACATCCAAAAAAGGTTATTGGAAGAAATCAATAAATATAAAAATGTTACTATTCTTCCAAATTTTACTGCAGTAGATCTTTTAACTACAAGACACCATAGTAGAGATTATTCCATTAAATACCACTTAGAAAATGAATGTGTAGGGATTTATGCTTTAAATAATAAAACAAATGATGTTCATAAATTCTTAGGAGATTTTACTGTTCTTGCAACAGGAGGTGCTGGGAAACTTTACTTCCATTCAACAAATGCTGAAGGAACAATTGGAGCTGGATGGTCAATGTCTTATAGGGCTGGAGCTTTTATATTAAATGCAGAGTTTATTCAATTTCATCCCACAGCCCTATACCATCCCTTAGCTTCAAGATTTTTAATTTCAGAGGCATTAAGAGGGGCTGGTGCAAGGTTAAAAAATATAAAAGGTGAATATTTTATGCAAAAATATGCTGAGGAAGGAGATTTGGCTCCAAGGGATGTGGTTTCCAGGGCAATTTTGGAAGAAATGACAGAAAGTCACAGTGAATGTGTCTTTTTAGATTTAGCAAATTTTTACAAGGATGATATTCCCATTGAAAAAAAGTTTCCTTCTATTTTTAAGGAATGCTTAAAATATGGAATTGATATTAGAAAAGAACCAATTCCAGTGGTTCCTGCAGCTCATTACTGTTGCGGAGGCATTTTAGCTGATTTAAAGGGAAAGACAACCTTGGAGCGTCTTTATGCCATAGGCGAAGTTGCTTGCACAGGAGTCCATGGGGCAAATAGATTAGCTTCTACAAGTTTACTTGAAGGGCTTGTTTGGGGTGTTTTATCGGCTGAAGATATATTTAATGAGTTAGAGAAGGGCAAAAGATTATCTGAAAAGATAAAAAAATCCATAGCAGATTGGGTTCCTTCTGGTTTGAAGGAAGATGAAGATCCTGCCTTAATTTTGCAGGATTGGAACTTAATAAAATCTACTATGTGGAACTATGTAGGAATAGTAAGAACCAAGGAGCGTCTTGAAAGGGCACAAGCAGAAATGGTTGATTTGGGAAAAAGGTTGCATAAATTTTACCATGAAAGCAAATTAACACCAAGAATCTTGGAACTCTTTCAAGGAAATTTATCTGCTCAAATAATTTCTTCAGCTGCTTTGAGAAGCACTATAAGTAGAGGCGGACATTTTAGAAAAACATAAATTTATGGAATTAAATCTTAAAGAAATCTCCTTACAGGATTTTAAGATTTTAGAGCCAAGATTTAAAGAATTAGAAGATGGGATTTCAGAATTCACTTTTCCTGGAATTTACCTTTTTAGAAAAAAGTATCAATATAAGTACGGAGAAATTGGTAATATCTTTATTCTTGAAGGAAAAGAAGGGGGAAAAAATTTTTTTTCTTTACCCTTTAAATTACCAGAAAAAGAAATACTGGATAAACTTTTTGAAAGATATGACTATATGAAAAATGGTTCTGAAAGGCAGGCAAAAATTTTAAAAGAAATGGGGTATTTTGTCATAGAAGATAGGGATAACTTTGATTATATTTATAAAAGAGAAGATCTGTCTACTTTAAAGGGGAGAAGTTTGCATAAAAAAAGAAATTTAATAAAGCAATTTCAAAGGAATTATACCTATGAAGCAAGACCTTTAACTAAAAATTTTTTAAATGATGCTTTAAAGGTATTAGAATTATGGGCAAGGGGAAGGGATGATTTAGGGGACTATGAATATGCAAAGGAAGCTCTTTTTTTAATGGAAGAATTAAAACTTTGTGGAATAATTTATTATGTAAATAAAAAGCCCTCTGCTTATATTTTAGGAGAGGAAACACAAAAGGGCAAAACTTTCATTTTAAGTTTTGAAAAAGCAATTGATGATTATAAAGGTTTATATCAGTTTATAAACAAAAGTTTTGTAGAAATCCTTCCACCAAAATATGCTTTTATTAATATGGAACAGGACTTGGGAATTGAAAAATTAAGAAAAGCAAAATTAAGTTATCAACCTTTTGGATTTATAAAAAAATTTATTATTAAACCAATGGAAAAAAGGGATAGGGATTGCATACCCTACACTTTTGGCTGATATTTGGCTTGCAACTATAAACACATAGCAATAGAGCAGGCACGGCGTGAAAGGTGAATATAGTAAAACAGAGCAGTAGAGCAGTAGATAAATTGTGAAAGGTGGATAGTGCCATTTTCCGTTTCTATTTTCCGTTTTCCGCAGGAACAATTTATAAATTTCAAAGTAAATCCACTTTTTAGTTTTCCCATACACAATTCTTTATCCTTTTTTGAAAATAATTTTAAATCTTATATTTATTTTGTTTTATTTAAAGGAAAACAATTGAAAAGTTTTAAAACCTATCTAATTGATAACTTAAAAAATATGTTATACCCAATTCTTTTACTTTTTCCTCTACTTCCCTCTTAGAAAAAATAAATGTGATTA
>FWPU01001327.1_pt1 | contig 21124 bp, 17 predicted proteins | sample 2228361 | NCBI WGS metagenome assembly FWPU01 (sample SAMEA103939777, study PRJEB20133) | metagenome
CTCATCAGCCGCTATCAACATTTAATTTATGGTACTATCATGAAATATCTTACCAACCCCGATGATGCCAAAGATGTTTTTATGGAAATATTGGAAGATTATTTTGAGCAATTTCTAAAATACGAGATCCGCCACTTTCCTTCATGGATTTATCAATGCACCAAAAACTTATGCATCAGATATTTGGCCACAAGAAATAAGGACACCAATAAACTTTTACAATACCTGGAATTAACAGAACACCATCAGGAATATACAAACGATTTAGAACCGGCGGTTGAATATTCTGACGAAGATTTGCATAAAGCCCTGCAAACTTTGAAGGTTGAGCAACGTGTTTGTATAGAACTGTTTTATTTACACAATAAAACATATCAACAGATTGCCGACTTAACCGGCTATACAATGAAAGCTGTTAAAAGCCATATTCAAAACGGAAAACGTAACCTTAAAAATTTACTCACCAATGACAAAACACATTCATAACATAAAAAACATATTTTCACCGGGAAGATGTTTGACCCCCGAAGAAATTGAAAAACTACTCTCCAATCAATGTTCTGATGTCGAACTCAATAAGATTCAACATCACTTGTCTGTTTGCCCATTGTGCAAAGACGCAGTGATAGGTTTGAAAAACCATCCCGGTTGGAAAAAAGATTTGGAACAAATTCAACAGGAAATACGCCATAAATTCAAGATGCAAAAAATCAAAAAATTGGCTCTATTTTCAAGTTTGGGGATTTTGATGATTATTTCCTTACTTCCTGTTTTTCAACATTTCAAAGTTAACCCTCCACAAAAACAAAAAGATTTGATTTCATACGATTCTATTGAGCATTTCCAAGCCGGTCCAAAAAATCAACATGTCGAAATCAATCCGTCATTGCCGGACCATGCTGTTGAAAAAGACAATAATATTGCGGAACCTGACAAAAATTCTACTACAACAATACAAGATGACAACCGACAAGAATCTATTCATCCGGTGAATGACAGCATTGAGTTGCAACCAATGCAAAATTTGCCTGTGCCTTTGGATGAATTAAACAATTTTTCCTACAATACCGAATCTATCTCGAGTGATTGGAAGAACAAATATCAAAACCATTTTCCATTTCTCAAACTTGATTTTATAGGGAAATACAAAATTATCGACTACACAGACCAATATTTACAGGAAGCATATGACCGGTACCTCAAAGAACGTTTGCTTGAAAACAATTCTCCGGATGATTCTTTATTATTTTCATTTGAAGATTTTTCGGTCAACAGAAAAATGCAATACAAAGAAGTGTTAAGCAATGCCATAAAGGAAATGGATAATCAAAGATACCTGGCTGCGCAAGAATATTTTTCGGCTATTCTAGATAAACATCCCGGCGATTTAAATGCATGGTTTTATGGTGGACTTAATCAATATAAAAACAAAAATTACCGCCTGGCCGAGAAATATTTTCTAAAAGTGTTGAACTCTCCCATGCCTTTCTTTTATCAGGAAGCCGAGTGGTATCATGCATTATGCCTGTTAAAACAAGGCAAAACAGAAAATGCACGAAAGATTTTTCAAGAAATTGCAAAAAACAAAGGATTCTATAGCGAACCCGCACGTCAGATGTTAAATCATATGGATTAAACAGAAACCATCATCGGTATTTAAGCTTAATGCAATCTTTTCTACCTCAACCGTGAAATTATTTCGATGGATTTCGCAAAAACATTGTACGTGCCACTTATTTCACAGACAAATCACCAGGCATGACTTACAAAAAAAGGTCTGCAAAATCGCTGCAGACCTTTTTTCTTTTTCTTTAATTTTCGATTTAATCATTCAATTTAGTGGTTTCTTCCAACTCATCCTTTGCTTTTGTTATTTCATCTTTTACCTGTTGACTTGCTTTTTTCATTTCATATATGCCTCTGCCAAACGACTTCATCATCTCGGGCACTTTGTTTGCCCCAAAAAAAATCAATACCACCAAAACTATAAGCAACAATTCTGAAAACCCGATGTCTAAAAACAATAGCATTTATTTACGGTTTTGGTTTTCTTCCAAATGTTTTGACAAATCATAAACCAACGGTGTGGCAATAAAAAGCGAAGAGTATGTACCTACCAAAATACCTATGAGAATGGCGAATATAAATCCTCTAATAACCACTCCTCCGAAAATAAAGATGATTAACAATACCAACAATGTAGTCATAGATGTATTGATGGTACGGCTTAATGTTGCATTTAACGAAGCATTGATGGTTTGGTCAAATGGAACTTTTTTATATGAAGGCAGGCCAAGATACTCCCTGATACGGTCAAAGACAACCACTGTATCGTTGATTGAATAACCCACCACGGTTAATATTGCCGCTATGAATGCCTGATCGATCTCCAACGAAAAGGGAAGTAACCCATAAAACAAGGAATATATGGACAATACTATCAATACGTCGTGAAACAATGCAACTGTTGCTCCCACTCCAAACTGCCATTTTTTGAAGCGGAACAAAATATACACAAATATAATCAACAAAGAAAAAATTACAGACCAAAAAGCCGCTGTTTTTATGTCATCGGCTATGGTAGGTCCTACCTTTTGAGTTTCTAAAATTTCATAAATGGCGTTCAATTTATTCAAGCCCTCTTTTATTTTTTCCTCTGCGATGTTGTCTGCATTTTCATCATCAGAATCGATTAAAAAGGCTGTGGTGATTTTAACTGTATTTGGGGTGCCATATGTCTTCACTTCCGGCACATATGTGTTGCCTTTGTCATCTACTAACGTGGTTTTTAAAGCATTGACAATTTCTGTTGTCGGCAATACTTTGTCAAAACGAATCACATAAGTGCGTCCTCCTTTAAAGTCTACACCAAGATACAATCCTCTTACGACTAAAGAAACAATCCCAATCAGGATAATAGTCGACGATATTCCATAAAATATTTTTCTTTTTCCAAGAAAATCTATGTTGATATTTTGGAAAAGGTTTTGTGTGAATTTAGTGTAAAAATCTATCGACTTATTTTTATCTAATTGATAAGATATGATTAACCTGGTAATAAATATAGCTGAAAATAAAGATGTGAGAATACCAATAACCAAGGTTGTGGCAAAACCTTCGATAGGACCTGTACCAAACACCCATAAAACAATGCCTGTTAACAATGTGGTGATGTTACTGTCTAAAATTGAAGAATAAGCATTTTTATACCCCTCTTCTATAGCCAACCTTAAACTTTTGCCGGAACTTAATTCTTCACGTATCCTTTCATAAATAAGCACATTGGCATCTACAGACATACCGACTGTCAACACTATACCGGCAATACCGGGTAACGTCAAAGCCAGACTGGTGGATGCAAGTGCTCCAAGAATAAAGAAAATATTGGCAATCAATGCAACATCCGATATCAATCCTGCTTTGCTATAGTAAAAAATCATATAAGCGAAGACCAACAAAAGAGCTATGATAAAAGAAGTTAGACCGGCTTGTATTGACTCTTTACCCAAAGAAGGCCCAACAACGGCTTCTTGAACAATGCGTGCCGGAGCCGGCAATTTTCCACTTTTTAATATATTGGCTAAATCCTGGGCTTCTTCAATGGTAAAATTACCGGTAATTTGAGAAATACCTCCTGCTATTTCGGTTTGAACAGTAGGGAATGAATACACATGATTATCCAAAACTATGGCAATGCTTTTGCCAATATTGTCGCGTGTCAGCAATTTCCAAGCATTGGCTCCTGATGGATTCATCTTTAACTGCACCTCAGGTTTACCACCGAACTGACCAAAATCCTGGACTGCATCTACCACCACATCCCCTTCCAATGGGGCTTTCCCATCGCGACGAGTCACTTTAATAGCCACCACCTGCAAAAATTTCTTTTCTTCATCGTATGGTTTGGCCGTATAAAGCAATTTCAAATTTTTGGGTAATATTTTTTGCACCTCGGGCATGGCAAGATAGCGATTTAACTTGCCGGTATCTTTGATGGCTATATATCCCACTACAGGACCTTCTTGATAGGTATATTGACCCTGTTCGTTTTGAAAGATGGCAGGACGTAATATGGCAAACAATGGATTTTTCCTGGCAAACTCTTCAAATGTTTTTGCTGCAGCAGTATCAGAAGTCAGGCTGTCGTCTGTCGAAGTAGACGTTCCGTCATTTTCTCCGGTCAATTCTTTTAGGAAATCATCTTCTGTATCTTTTCCGGTAGTATCTTGCGAAACGGCATTTCCGGTAATTTGTAAACTATCCGTAGCTTGCTTGTTTTCATTGGCAGTGGAATCATTTTTATTATCTGATTTGTATAAAATTTTTGCCAGACGATCATTTACTTCGGCCAACTTGGGATAAATCTCTGCATTCTCATATGTTTCCCAAAATTCGAGTTTTGCCGTACCTTGCAACAATTTTCTGACCCTTTCTTTATTTTTCACTCCGGGCAATTCTACCAATATCCTGTCGGTGGCTTCCAATCTTTGTATGTTGGGCTGTGCTACTCCAAATTGTGATGTTCTGATATTTACTACTTGATACGTACGGTCTATTGCCTCATTTGCTTCTTTTCTGAGATAAGCCAATACTTCTTCATTTGAAGCATCTCGAGACAGGTAGTCTTTTGTCTGAGGAGAATAAAAATATTGAATCAACCGGCCATTGGGAACCTCTTTTTCAAATACCTCTCCAAAAACTGTGATAAAATCAAGATTGGAAGATTTTTTCTTTTCAATGGCTTTTTTGATAACTTTATTGAGCAGTGTATCTTTGGGATTATTGGCCAAACCTTTTACCACATCTTCCACAGCAACCTCCAGCACCACGTTCATTCCACCTTTCAAATCCAAACCCAGGTTAAGTTCGTGCTTTTTCACTTCTTCATAAGTAAACCCAAATAATGGATATACTTTTTCTGTGGATACCGAATCAAGATAACGCTCCATCAACACGGGATCACCTTTGGCAAATTCATAAGCATCTTGTTCTACTTTGTTGGCCACCCAGGTGAACGAAAGCTGATATAAACTTGTCAATGCCAACAAAATGGTAAATACTAAAATTAATCCTCTGTTTTGCATGTATAAAAAATTTAGGGCTGCAAATATAGAATTTCGTCTCAATTATTACAAAATGAAAATGAAATGATTGATAGTTTTTTCAAAAATTTCTATTTATCGGTGTTTATTTCTTTTACAATTAAATTTAAATGCAATGTCAAGAATTTTATTTTTAAGAATTGAAAAAAACGTGCATTTTCATTCCAACAATAAATATCCAAGCCATTTTTTCATTTCTTCCATTGCTACTCCTTTTTTGCCGGCCAAATCTTCAAGCTGATCGGGCAAAATTTTTGTTATTGCAAAATATCTTGCTTGAGGATGTGCAAAATACCATCCACAGACACTCGATGGAGGATCCATAGCAAGATTTTCGGTCAATTTGACTCCGGTATTTTCTTCTGCATTCAACAATTGGAACAATTTAATTTTTTCCGTATGATCGGGGCATGCCGGATAGCCCGGTGCCGGACGAATTCCTTGATACTTTTCTTTGATTAAATCATCATTGCTTAGATTTTCATCCGGTGCATAGCCCCAAATTTCTTTTCTTACTTTTTCGTGCAAATATTCTGCAAATGCTTCGGCCAATCTGTCGGTTACCGACTTATACAATATCTCTTTGTAATCATCATTTTCTTTTCTGAACATATCGATAAAATATCTGTCTTGTAATCCGGCAGAAACCACAAAAGCCCCCATATAGTCGTCAATACCGGTTCCTTTCCGGGCGATAAAATCCGACAACGAATAATTTGGTTCTCCCTCGCGCTTCCTCTGTTGTTGACGTAAAGTGTGAAGAGTCATGACCGGCCTTTCGGCTCCTTCTTTGTCATAAAGATAAATTTCATCGTTTTCATTACTTAAAGCAGGCCAAAAACCAACCACTCCTTTCGCCTCGAATTTTCCACTATTCTCTAAAAACTCCATCATCTCCAGAGCATCATGGTATAGTTTTTTTGCTTCTTCTCCATAACGGGGGTGATTCAGCACATCGGGAAATTTTGCCGAAAATTGCCAGGTCATAAAGAACGGCCCCCAATCGATGTAATTTTTTAATGTGGATATACCGGCAGTGATGGTAATGGGTTTTCCAATCACAGAGGGCCTGTGTGGAATGTATTGATTGAAATCGGGGCGGAACGGATTTTTTCTTGCATCTTTCAATGAGATCCATTGGCTTTTATCGGTTCTTCCTGCATGCAGCTCCTGTAACTTCTTATATTTCTGTTCGGTTTTTGATATAAATTCATTTTTGTTGTTACCAAGCAAACCGTTAATAATTTGCACTGTTTGGGATGCATCCGGAACATACACAACCGGAGCATTTTCATATTGTGGCTTTATTTTTACTGCAGTATGAATTTTAGAAGTTGTGGCTCCTCCAATCAATAATGGTAATTTGAAATTTTTGCGTTGCATTTCTTTTGCCACAAATACCATTTCATCCAATGACGGAGTTATCAACCCACTCAGGCCTATTAGATCTACTTTATTTTTCTCTGCTTCTTCCAATATTTTTTCACAAGGAACCATCACACCTAAATCTATCACTTCATAACCATTGCATCCCAAAACAACACTCACTATATTTTTACCGATATCATGCACATCTCCTTTCACGGTGGCTAACAATATTTTTGCTTTTGCTTGCTGCACCTCATTTTTTTGCATTCTGTTCATATAAGGTTCGAGCACTGCCACAGCTTTTTTCATCACTCTGGCACTTTTCACTACTTGTGGCAAAAACATTTTTCCGCTTCCGAACAACTCTCCTACTATGTTCATTCCATTCATCAAAGGACCTTCGATAATCTCCAATGGCGTTGCATATTTTTCCAATGCTTCGAGCATATCTTTTTCAACATAAGCATCTATCCCTTTTACAAGTGAATGTGCAATTCGTTCTTCCAAAGGCATTTTTCGCCATTCATTTTCTTGATCCTTTGCAGTGGCAACCGGGCCTTTTTCAGAGAATGACTGTGCAAATTCGATTAATTTTTCGTCTGCTCCGTCATACCTGTCAAATAGTACATCCTCGATTAGTTGGCGCAATTGAGGATCAATTGTCTCGTACACCACCAATTGTGCCGGATTCACTATACCCATGTCCATTCCATAACGTATGGCATGATAAAGAAAACATGCATGTATGGCTTCACGTATGGCATTGTTTCCCCTGAATGAAAAAGATACATTGCTAACTCCCCCGCTCACTTTGGCATATGGCAGGTTCTCTTTTATCCATTTGGTGGCTTCAAAAAAATCAAGGGCATTGCGTCTGTGTTCTTTCATGCCGGTTGCAATAGGGAAAATATTGGGATCAAATATGATGTCCTGAGCAGGGAAGTCAACAACATTGATCAACAAGTCATAAGAACGTCGGCAAATCTCGATTCTTCGGTCAAGTGTGTCTGCCTGTCCCTTTTCGTCAAATGCCATAACAATCACTGCTGCGCCATATTGTTTTATAAGCCGGGCCTGACGGATAAATTCTTCTTCACCTTCCTTAAGAGAAATTGAATTGACTATTCCTTTGCCTTGAATATTTTTTAGCCCTTCTTCAATGATATTGAATTTAGACGAATCTATCATGATGGGCACCCGGGCAATATCAGGTTCGGATGCTATCAACCTTAAAAAGGTTTTCATGGCTTGTTGCCCATCAATCATAGCTTCGTCCATGCAAATATCTATGGCCTGTGCGCCATTTTCCACTTGTTCCCGAGCAATATCCAACGCTTCCTGCCAATTGTTTTCTTTCACCAATCCGGCAAACTTTTTACTCCCTGTAATGTTGGTTCTTTCGCCGATGTTCATGAAATTACTATCCGGCCTGAGTGTGAATGATTCCAGCCCACTCAACTGAAGATACTTAGGCAATTCAGGAATCTTACGTGGTGTTGCTCCTTTGGCTGCGTCTGCTATAAGACGTATGTGTTCCGGTGTCGTTCCACAACAACCTCCTACTATGTTGACGCATCCGGATTGAAGAAAATCTTTGATATACTCCGCTGTCTCCTCAGGTGTTTCGTCATATTCTCCAAAATGGTTGGGCAATCCGGCATTGGGATATGCGCTCACATAAAATGGTGCTTTCTGACTCAATTCTTCTATAAACGGACGTAATTGACGGGCTCCTAATGCACAATTTAAACCTATGGCAAACAAAGGAAAATGTGACACAGATATTAAAAATGCTTCTAATGTTTGGCCGCTCAATGTACGGCCGCTGGCATCGGTAATGGTTCCGGAAACAATCACCGGCAACTCGACTGTTTTTTCCTGAAAGACACGTCTAATGGCCATTAAGGCACATTTGGCATTGAGCGTATCGAAAACAGTTTCAACAATCAACAAATCCACTCCTCCGTCCACCAAACCCTGTACCTGTTCCATATAAGCGTCAAGAAGAGTGTCCCAATCCAATGCACGAAACCCCGGATTATTTACGTCGGGCGACAATGACAGCGTTTTGTTTGTGGGACCAATCGAACCTGCCACCCAGACATTTCTTTCCGGATTTTCCTTCATAAATTGTCCGGCTGTTTCTTTTGCCAATTTTGCAGCTTCAAAATTGATTCTATAAGCCAATGCTTCCATTGCATAATCGGCCAGGGAAATTTTTTGAGCATTGAATGTGTTGGTCTCTATGATGTCTGCTCCTGCTTCCATATAGGACCGATGTATAGATGCTATCACATCCGGGCGTGTCAATGTCAATAAATCATTGTTGCCTTTTAAATCTACCGGCCAATTTTTAAATTCTTCACCCCGATAATCGGCTTCTTCTAGTTTAAAACGCTGTATCATGGTGCCCATGGCTCCATCAAGCACCAGTATTCGTTTTTCTATTTCATCTTTTATAGATGTTTTCATTTTTGTTTTATTTTCTATAAAAAACCCTCCGGATTTTTCACCGAAGGGCATTATTTATCTTTAACTATGATTTCTCCTTAGCGGGTTTACAAGCAAATTCATAAAATTATCTTACCATTAATCATGGCTCTCCTCACATTTTTTTCTCTTTTGCATGATAAATTGACTCTAATTTTTATTTTTCGAATAATAATTTTTATAATACAACCAGGCAATCACGGCAAAAGCCACATAAGGCACAGCCATAAGATATAGAATTCCACTGTTGAAGCCATTCGCCCATGTTTCGCCGGCTTGTTGTGAACTCTCCACAGATGCACGACACATGGCGCATTGCGCAAAAGATATAATATTCAAAAAGGTAAAAAATATGAAAATGCCTGCTTTTTTCATTGCGAAAAATTTTTATGCAAATTTATGCATTTAAATCATTGAAATTGTAGTCATTTTTTGTTAGTGATAGTAAGGAGCCATAAAAACATAAACCAAGACTCCTGTAACAGCAACATACAACCATAATGGAAAAGTAATTTTTGCCAACTTACGGTGTTGTTCAATATTATTCATTAATGCATGTCTAAGAGTAAATAAAACCATAGGCACAATTATACCCGACAAAAAAATATGTGTAATTAAAATAAAATAATAAACATAACGCAAAGGCGCTTCTTCGGGATAAGGTGTATCTTCGTTGGTAATGTGATAAAATACATAATTTAACAAAAACAATGTGGACAATATCAAAGCAGTTATCATGCCTTTACGGTGTTTTTCTATGTTCCCTTTTTTTACGTTGACCACCGACCAAACTAGAACTATTGCCGTTATTGAATTGATAATTGCTGAAAACAAGGGCAAAAATTATGTCCATGAAGGACCTTCAAACTTTGGTATATATTTTAATGCTGCCACAGCTAAAGGTAAAATTATTGTGACAGCCCATATGAATTTTTTATTTGTAAAAACTGTCATTTCTTTTTCTTGGCTTTAAAATCGTCGTAGAGAAGTATTTTCAAGGCATCTTCAAGTTTTTTGGTTTCGGTGGTGGACGTTCCGTCAAAATAACCTCTTATATGTGCTTCTTTATCCAGCAATATCAAATAAGGGGAATGGAGAAATCCACCGGGAGCCAATGTGTCTTTCATAGCACTTACAAAAAAACCCGTAAATGCCAGATTGTATATCGAATCTTTTTCACCGGTGAGAAATTTCCAATTTGGTCCGGCATGTACCTTTTTCGCATAGTCATTTAAAACGGTGGGAGTGTCGTGTTCGGGATTCACTGTAATTGACAAAAATTTCACTTGCGGATAATCTTTAAATTTTTCTTGAAGATTGTGCATATGCGTAGCCATTTTGGGGCAAATGGTGGGACATGTTGCAAAGAAGAAGTCAACTACATAAATATACCCATGCATAGAATCTCTTGTAAATGGAGTGCTGTCTTGATCCAAAAGCCGGAAAGATGGAATTGTAAAATAGACCGTATCGAATTTCCCTTCTTTCTCAATAAGTTTTTTGGGACCAAAATATGGCAATGATTGATGCAAATGTTTACCGCTGAATAAAAACAAGTAAAATAAAGAAGGCAACAAGAGTATGATCAATACAATTGCTGCCTTCCAAATCTTTGATTTTGATACTTCCATTTATTTAAACCATAAATCTAGAAAATGTAAAGAATAACCTTCGTATATCAAGATGTATGACAAATAAATAATAAACAAGATGTATGGCATAACAATCACATAAATGAAGCTACGGGCTTCATCTTTTAAGTGCATGAAGTATGCAACTATATAGTAGGCCTTTAAAATGGTCATGAAAATGAACGTATTTTTCACAATAGGCCAAGAGAATCCCCAACTTTTCCAGAAAATACCCAATAAGACCTCAATGGTGGTAACAATCAATAATATCCAGAACACATTCCAAAGTGTTCTTCTGATTTTTTTTCCTTCTTCTTCTGAATGATGCACCGCAAACTCATACGGTTCGTGTGCATGCCCTTGATGATGTTCATGATGTGACATATCAATAAATTTTTAAAATTAAACAAGATAAAAGAACGTAAAAACAAAAACCCAGACAAGGTCTACAAAGTGCCAATATAAACCGACCTTTTCGACCATTTCGTAATGACCTCTTTTTTCGTATGTGCCTTTAATTACATTGATAAAGATAACAAAATTCAATACAACACCACTGAAAACGTGTGTACCGTGGAACCCGGTTATAAAGAAGAAAAAGTCGCCAAAAGCAGGCACTCCGTATTCATTATGTATCAAATTTGCTCCGAAAATTTCTTTTGCTCCTGCCAATACTTTTTGCATTTCTTGACCTGTCAAGGCAATATAATTGCCGGCATCATCTTTCCATGGCAACAACAATGTATCTTTGGCTTCAGAAGCCCACCTGGCAATAATCCCTTTAGTTTCCACCACCTGTCCGGATGGCAATGTCAAATATCCTTTACCTAATTCAACGGCACCAAGCTCAGTACCATGAATAAAGTGATACCATTCCCAGGCCTGAGAACCGACGAAAATTAAACCTCCAAGAATAGTTAAGCCAAGCCAAATCAACACTTCCCGTCTGCTCATTCTGTGACCGGCTTCCACAGCCAACACCATAGTCACCGAACTCATAATCAAAATAAAGGTCATAAAAGCCACATACAAAAGGGGATGATCGCCTTCCAAAAACGGGAAATGCGTGAAAACATTTTCGGCACTGGGCCAAATGTCTTGGAAGTGATGTCTGGTTAGACCGTAAGAAGCAAGAAATCCTCCGAATGTCAAAGCATCAGAAATCAAAAAAAACCACATCATCATTTTTCCGTAACTGATGCCGAAAGGGGCTCTTCCTCCACCCCATGCTGTTTTAGCATCTACTGCTGTTGTATTTGCTCCCATATCAATTGTTTATTAAATAATATAAAAAAGCGTACAAATATAACCAAAGGACATCTAAAAAATGCCAATAAATTAAACTTATTTTAAATCCGGTTGATTTTTCTAAATATTTGCCCGATTTTGCACGGAAGTAAACTACTAACATACTGATGATTCCTCCAATATAATGCAGGAAATGGACAAATGTAATGACATAAAAATACGATCCGGCCGGATTGGCTGTCGGCCCGGTGAAATATACCCCTTGTTTAACCAGTTCTTTCCAACCTAAGTATTGGAAAATTCCAAACCCTGCGCCTAATATCAATGACAAAATTATCCATCTGACCGAAAAAGCCAATTCTTTGCGCTGCATTAATTTGAAGGCATAATGATAGGTAAAACTCGAAGCAACAATGATGGCGGTACTGGCAATGAAATACCATGGGAGTTTTATATGAATCCAAGACCCGGACATATGGCTGACAATAGCAGCACTGGTAAAGCCGGCAAATAACATCACAATGCTCACAATTCCTATCCACAACATAGGAAGAGCACTTCTCTCCTGCTGCTGCTTTATATCGTCTTCCATTGAATATCCCATGCTTGCATTCATTAAATCCAAATTTTGTCAAACCAATAAAAAAGCTGTATCAATGGCAAATATAAAAGTGTATATATTATCAAATTTCTAAAATACTTTTTTTCATCTTTGAGATATAAAACAGACGTCAACCAAATGATTATTCCCAAAAGTACGGCTGCCCATAAATACATTTTGCCATTTAATTGATAGTAATATGATAGAAAAGAAACCGGCAACATTATCCATACAGAACCGGCCAATAAGTATTTAAACAATTGGTCTTTTTTTCCATCCCATGGCACTATTTTGTATCCCGCCTTCAAATAATCTTCTTGTCCCTTACGGGCAATTAACCAAAAATGTGGGAACTGCCAGGCAAATTGCAAGGCAAACAATAAGCCCCCTTCTAGTCCAAAACTTTTTGTTGCGGCAACCCACCCCAGCAATGGCGGGATAGCTCCCGGAAATGCGCCAATAACGACAGACACTATGGAAATTCTTTTCATTGGCGTATATACAAACACATAAATAAAAAAGGATAAAAATGCCAAAATAGCGGCAAGTGGATGAATTCCTGCTCCCAACAATACAAGTCCGAAAATTAATGTTATTGCCCCAAATATCAATGCTTCTTGTATAGAAACACGTCCTGCCGGTAAAGGACGGTTTTGTGTCCTTTGCATCAATGCATCGAAATCCTTTTCCAGTATTTGATTGAAGGTATTGGCCGATGCTGTAACCAAAAATCCTCCAACGGTCAAAAAAAACAATTCAAAAAAAGAGTTTTGGCTTTCGTTATATCCAATTAAATAACCCAACACAGAAGAGAAAACCACCAATATATTCAACCTGACTTTTGACAATTCCAAATAATCTACTAACTTGTCTGCAACGGTCCTTTGGATATGATAGGTAACTGTCTTCATAAATTTGACAGGGCAATTTTAGGAAAAAAACTCCAGAAAATTCAAATTTTTTTCAAACCTTGCCGGTTAAAATATGTCTGAATTCCCGCTTTCAATAGTAAGCTTACATTTTTTTGTCTTCCATATTCTTCAGACATACTTTTTACCTGAATAAAAAATGCATGGTTCAAACCCATTTTGTATTGAATATTTATCCCTATTGAACGATGAATATAAGGCAGTCCCTGTAAAAATCTATTGGCATAATTTCCGGTTCTGGTAGAGTATGATAAAAAAATATTGCTGCCTAAATTGGTATTTACAGAATCCCTGCCTTGCCGCATAAATGAATATGTGGCTGAAACATGCCATTGTTGGTTATCCCAACCGGCCCATAAAATATACTCCATCAAATTTGCACCAAATGGATGAGCCAATGGCAGCCGGTTATGACTGTAGTTTTGTATTCCCAAATTGTTGGCATTTTTTGTCTCATGTGTATACGTAAATGGTCTGATTACATTCAATTCACCTTTCAAAAATATATTTTTCAAACCTAAAATATCATATAACGTAAATCCTGTTTGAAAAGCAAATTTATTTCCCCACCATCCCTGTTGTTTTCTTATCTCCTCCAACAAAAACTCATCCAACATCAATTGCTGATAAAAAATCCATTTTTTGCCCCTGAATAAATTTTGAAAACCGGCCAATACATTATCTGCCGACCCCATCGAAAACTCAACAGGCCGAATAAATATAACCGGATTGAGATAGGCCCATTCAACACCTCGGTGCATCCTACCGTTTTGTCCTTGCCAAATCACCGACTCAAACAAACCAAACTCCCACCAACGAAAAGGTCTGTAGGTTAAATAATGAAAAACCCCGGGTTTGGATGCAAATACTGTATAATTATTTCCATTTAGGTCATTTAGCACAATGAAATCATTCCAAAAACAAAGCACGTGCGTATAGGACAATTTTCCCAAGTTTACATTTGCCGCCAAAAAAGGATAAGATGTCGATTCTTGCGAAAGCAACAATGAACGTAACCCGTTTCCTATCTGATATTTCCCTATTCCTGCCGAGAAAGAAAAATATTTTTTAGAATGATATTTCCAAACAAACTCTCCATAATTCGACGCGCCTATCCGTCCATTTATATCATAACCTTTGGAAAATCCCGGCACCGGGGCATAATTTCCGTATGCAGCCGGAAGTGAATCTGTCGGTAAAAAAAAACTGCCTTGAATGGATGCTGTGAATGTATGTCTCTTATACCGATAAAACATTCCCAAGCCGGGTTCGACATACATTCCATTATATTCGTTGTAAGTGTCGGCATATTGCATGTTTGATCCCAATACGGCAAAGCTATTGATCAAAGGCAACAGGTAAAAGTTTGAATTCTTTTTGAAATAATTCGATTGAATGATAGTGTCTTGAGGCGTTAAGAATGGAAATGACAACGGAAAATAATTATTCTCGAGCAATTGCTTTTCTACTGCCAGGAACTTGACGGGATGAGATAACCAGGCCGTTTGTGCATGTAAAATTGATGAAGACATCAAAAAAATAAAAATCAAATATTTCAATTTGCCCGCAATGGTCATTTCTTTGACTTTTCTTTTAAAAACCATGGCCACAAATAAACCAGGAAAGTAGTGCCAAGTGACAATAAAAATGCCGGTAAACTTTCAAGAAAATACGTAGCCAATACTGTCACCATTACTATAAAAATATTCGAAAAAACTAAAATAAATGTGGCTTGCTTGTGCGATTTCCCAAGATCAATCCATAAGTGGTGAATATGATTGCGGTCCGGCAAAAATGGAGACCTGCCTTTCATGATCCTGATAAAAAAAACTCTCAATGTATCAAATAAAGGATAGCTCAACATAGCCATACCCAACAATGGCTTGGATAATGTTTTCATATAATGGGGAAGCAGATCTTTGTCATATTCAATCAAAACTATAGATAACACAGCCATCAACAAACCAATAAACAATGAACCTGTATCTCCCATAAAAACTTTCGCAGGCTGCATATTGAAAATTAAAAATGCCAATATGGAACCGGACAATGCAAAAGCCAATACACTCATCAGGTTGTTTCCGGCCAAGACAAACCAAACACCCATCCAAAATGCGGTGTTGAATCCAATTCCTCCCGCAAGTCCATCAATACCGTCAATCAAATTAAACGAATTGATGATAACTATAAACGTAAATACCGTGAATAATACCGACAAATACTCCGGAATTTCCCTTATACCGAACAATCCGTGAAAACCGGTTATTCTGACATCCGCCGCTAAGGTCATCAACAATGCCACAAAAATTTGCGCCGATAATTTATATAAAGCCGATGTGCCGATGATATCGTCTTTTATACCGATGAAAACCAATATTATTATCGATGGTACCAAAAACCTTGTTATATGAATATCATCAATTGGATACCAAAAAAAGAATGAAATAAGTGTTGCGGCAAACATGATTATCCCTCCCATGGAAGGAATATGTTTCTCGTGAATTTTCCGTTCTTTGTCCGGTACATCAAATAATCGTTTGTATATAGCCACTTTGATATAAACCGGATAACTTACCAGTGCTATTAAAAAAGCAGTCAATAGCGATAATATGGCTTCTCCCCAGACCATTTCAATATAAATGATTTTTGACCACTAAATTAGTATTTATGCCAAACATTAGGTAATTTTCTTTTGTATTGCCTGCTTTCCTTGATAAAATCTCAATAAACAAATGCCATTGATATGCAGGATTGACTATAAATGCGGATCTTCCCCGCCATGACATAACTTTTCTCAGATTTTGATTCGTCGAATATCCCGATAATTCATAAAGGTATAGCCTGTTTGTGTAAGGAAATTCTCCTGAGATATACTCTATTGAACACATCCATCTGCGGTAGTTGACCAAAGTCCCAAGAACAACCTCTTTAAATATAGGGCCAAACGGATGCACGATATTTTCGTTCAAATGATGCTCGTGATAATAACTTTGGTACGCGTGGTTATATTCTGCCCAGATTGACCATATATTGCCAAATTTTTTGATACCGGCCTGCCAAGCGTAATTACCGGCATATTGGAATGAATGAAGCCCTTGGCCAAAAATTATTGTTTTCATTGATGGCAAATAATAACTCAGACCGGCTCCCGATGATGTGTAAATATTTCTTTGAAAAGCATTCTTGCGGAAAATTTGATAAAAAGGAACAGGTATATAATCCTCGGGCATCCAATTGTTCGAACCAAAATAACCGGGCATCCAAAAATTTTTTTCAAAATACGAAAGAGTCAGATTCTTGCCGACATGCCATTGAAAATGATATATGTAAAAAGTTTTTTTAAAAAAATAGGTTTCTGCCGTTGTAAATAAACTTTTATTCCTTACACCTTCCAATAATTGTCCGGCATAAAATTCATATTGCCATTTTTTTCTTTTGTTGTACTGCAAGAAAGCATAAGGAAACGGCGAAGCAAAATCACTCCACAATATACTCCTGTATCCTTGTCCAAAAAATAATTTGTCGTACCCCATACCTACCCTTAACTCCGAACTGATGGAATAGACCCACTGACCTTGAAAATAACCAAAATCTCTGTCTTTGTTTTTAAAAGGCTTTGACCTTCCTTTGCCTTGTACCATTCCATATCCCGTCTGTCTTGAATAACTGCTATCATTATTAATTAACACTATCTCTCCATTTTTTACGTAGTTTTGCTGGTATAACGGCAATCCCGCCTGATTTTCGGTATAAATGGCATACAACGACACTTTATTGACATAACCCTTAATTTGAATCCCCCTCGTATTGTAATAATATGTATTGAATTTATTATCAATTCCTGCTGTAAAATCCATCATCGGATTTAACGATAAATAATAACCGGATGAATCTAACTTCAATAAATCTTCTTTTGTGAATTTATTCAACCATCTTGTCCGGTTTGTATCGCTTTCTTTAAAACTGTATGAATACATGGGAAGATGTGTGTTTTTGTCATAAACGGCCATCAAAGGTTTAGAAGCTGTAAAATATCCCGAATCATTTAGGATCTGTTCAATAGGCAATTGATGAATAAAGTTGACAGGAACAGGATATACTATTGTTTGTGAGAAACTTTTTTCTATGACTGTTATCCGAAATATGATTAAAAAAACTATATAACGCTTCATGCATTTTCAAAAAATTCCATTTTTTTCACTTCCTGCTCATATACCATGCGAATACCTGTATCAAGTTCTATTTTGTGCTTCCATCCCAAAGCATGAATTCTGCTGACATCCAACAATTTTCTTGGGGTTCCGTCCGGTTTTGTCGTGTCAAATTTTAATTCTCCTTCATAACCCACAATTTCTTTTATCATCAAAGCCAGATCCTTGATGCTGATATCCTTACCGGTACCTACATTCAACCATAGGTCCCCGTCATATTTTTCCATTAAAAACAAACAGGCATCGGCAAGGTCATCCACATGCAGAAATTCTCTTTTGGGCGTGCCTGTACCCCATATCTCAACATAAGGCAACCCTTTTATTTTGGCTGTATGAAATTTTCTCAACAATGCCGGCAAGACGTGTGAATTTTGCAAGTCATAATTGTCATTGGGCCCATATAAGTTTGTAGGCATTACGGATATAAAATTACATCCGTATTGTTTCCTGTAATTTTCACAAAGTTTTATGCCGGTTATTTTGGCTATGGCATAAGGTTCGTTTGTGTATTCCAAAGGTCCGGTGAGCAGATACTCCTCTTTCATCGGCTGTGGTGCCATTTTTGGATAGATACATGATGACCCCAGAAACAAAAGTTTTTTAACACCGTAAAGATAAGATGCATGGATTACATTTGCTTCTATCATTAAATTTTTGTATATAAAATCTGCACGGTAAGTATTGTTTGCCAGGATTCCTCCCACTTTTGCAGCAGCCAAAAAAACATATTCAGGACGATTTTCTTCAAAAAATTTCTCTACATCATATTGCCTGGTAAGATCCAATTCACTTGAAGTCCGGGTGATAATATTTTCAAATCCTTCTTTTTGCAACTTTCTTAACAATGCGGATCCCACCATACCTCTGTGACCTGCCACATATATTCTTGATTTTTTATCCATGCTTAAGCTTTTTTAATTTTCGCCGTAAAAATATAAATTTTAAAAAAAAGCCGGGGTAAAACCCGGCTTCACATCTATGGATATGCATCAGGATTCATTTAACGTCTTTTCATTTCTCTCACAGGAGTATTTATCTGTCTAGGTGTTATTTCACGTTGTTGCATCTCTGTTTTAGGTTGTGGGCCAATGGCCGGTGCAAATCTTTCTTCAGAATATCGGGCAACGGTTCCATCCGCATTCACTTCATCAGCACGATTGGCAGTTACAAACCAATAAAACTCCACATTTGAATTTCCTCCTTGCAATTCTATCACATCAAATCCGGTAGCAGATTCATTGGCAACATACACCCCTTTACAATCGCCTTTTAATTGAATAAATACTCTCAAGGGATGTTTTTCGTTGACGACAATGTTTTTAGAAAAATTTGGATCTAACTGTATATGGGCACGACCATTGACCAAACGGCCCACACCGAAATCCTGGAATAAATTTTCCGGTGCTTCGGGAGCAGAAAGCACAACAAGATTGCCATTGACATCTTTCACCACGGTATTTACAGTACCTGTACCCTCTATTTTCCGGGCAGTGTTTGTTGCAGTTATTCCACCTACATACGCATAATTCATTGTAGCAATTTGTTCAAAATATCCACCGAATCTTGCCGTTGAACCGGTTGTGCTTAAAGAATAACCCACCACACCAAGGGTAGTTCCATTCGAAGCACTTCCACTTCCATTTGTCACTGTATAAAAAGGAGAGACATTATTTCCTCTAAATAATGCACCCGTTCCGGTAGTTGTATTGGCATAACCATAAATACCCAAACCGGTTCCTGTAAATGCTCCACCACTACCGGTGGTTATATAACCGGCTGTTGTATTATTTCCGGCACCGACAATTCCTGTTCCGCTCGTATTAGTGTTTGTACCAAAAACTCCAAATCCTGCGCTTTGTGCAGTGGTACCATAGACACCATCTCCATTACCCGCTCCTGCGGCAGCAAAATTGACACCTACAACACCCGTACCATTGCCTAAATTTGCTTGTCCCACCGTACCGGCACCGGTTGAAGTATTAAGTCCAAACAATCCGGCACCACTTGCATTGTCATTTGCGCCGAATGCACCCACACCTGCACCTCCTGTACTTTGAAAATATCCTCCGAAGTTTGTACCTGCAGCATAGCCATTTACCGCATCAAACCCTGTTCCTGCATTCACGGTTAATCTTTCGCCGGCATTTGGAGTGGCAAGATTGATCAAATACCTTCCGTCATTGGTTATTCTGGCCCTTTCGGTATTATTGGTTCTCATCACCCAATCAACGTTATCATTCGTTCCTATCCAATTGCTTGCAGGCGTAGTTCCCGTATTTCCGGTTGTCAACCAGGCACCACCTGTGGTAGAAATAGGTCCTCCCGAACCGGCTGTACCATTTAGAGTAATGGTTCCATTGGAATTATATGTAATAGTAGACAATGTCCAGGTAGGACCTGTCGGACCTGTCGGACCTTGTGGACCTGCCGGACCTTGTGCCCCGGTAGGACCTGTCGGACCTTGTGGACCTGCCGGACCTTGTGCCCCGGTAGGACCTGTCGGACCTTGCGGACCTGCCGGACCTTGCGCCCCGGTAGGACCTGTCGGACCTTGTGGACCGGGCAACCCTTGTGCTCCTGTGGGACCGGTTGGGCCTGTCGGGCCTTGCGGGCCGGGCGAACCTGATCCTCCTGCACTACATAATGATACCCAGTTGGGCAATAACGGAGTACCTGCATTGTAACAAAAACAGTTACTGTCGGTGTTGAAAATCAACAGACCTTTTGCAGGGCTTGGAATCGCCAACATTTGTACAGAATTTAACCGTGGTATCAAAACCCCTTTGTCGTTGGCTACTACATCAAGCATAGCGCTATTGTCCGGTGTGTTGGTGTTGATTCCCACATTGTTTTGGGAAAAAACACCGATAGTATAAATTACACACAATATCAGAAAAAAACTACATTTTTTTATCATAATGGTAAATTTTTATCTATTGTACAACATTTAAAGCCATGTGATGACCATCCAAGGAAGGATCAATTATTGCATCATACATGCCTAAAATTCCTCCTCTTTGTCCTTGTACGGTCAATGTATAAGTATTTCCGGGAATTAATCCTGTTATAACCCTGGAAAATGAACAACTCCAAGGTGTTACGGTTCCGGTCCAATCATCATAACTTTGTATTTTTGTATTTGTACTTCCTATGGGGGAGCCATTGTTTAATATTCTAAATTGCACGTAAGCAATAGAATTTGTGTAGCCATAACCTGAGGCCGTAAATAAAATTAAAGCACTACTATTTTGAGCGGTAAAAGTTAACGACATACCCGGCACATTTACCCATGTGGCTGTATTTATAGTTACTGAAGAAGTCAGATAAATACCGGTTTTAAATGTAACCCCCGTAGGGCCCTGTGGTCCCTGTGGACCTGCCGGACCCTGCGCTCCGGTTGGACCGGTTGGACCTTGTATCCCCTGTGGTCCTTGTGCTCCGGTCGGTCCTGTAGGACCCTGTGGTCCCTGTGGACCTGCCGGACCCTGCGCTCCGGTTGGACCGGTTGGACCTTGTATCCCCTGTGGTCCTTGTGCTCCGGTCG